>Ga0316204_10005586_pt1 | contig 20497 bp, 18 predicted proteins | sample 6monrhotite_MG_2_FD_205661 | JGI IMG/M metagenome (GOLD analysis project Ga0316204, IMG submission 205661) | Microbial mat bacterial communities from mineral coupon in-situ incubated in ocean water Damariscotta River, Maine, United States -... | ecosystem: Environmental > Aquatic > Marine >...
TGGGTTGAACATGTTCAGGTGTTCGTGGCCGCAAGCGCGGGCCATGACCTGCATGAGTTCGGTTGACGCCTTGAAGAATGTGGCCAGTCGTTTGGCCCCTTCGTCGATATCAAGTTTGGCGCGGAGTTCCGGTTTTTGTGTGGCGATGCCGACCGGACAGTTGTTGGTATTGCACATTCTGGCGGCGATGCAACCAACAGCCTGCATGGCGGCGTTGGACAGGGCGATGCCGTCCGCTCCCATACACATGGCCTTGATAAAATCTGCCGGGGTACGCAGGCCGCCGGTGATGATCAAGGTGACATCCGGACGCCCCGCCTTGTCGAGGAAATGACGGGCACGGGCCAGAGCCGGAATGGTCGGCACCGAAATGTTGTCCCTGAAGATCAGCGGTGCTGCACCCGTGCCACCACCCCGGCCATCAAGAATAATATAATCCACACCGGATTCCAGGGCGAAGCCCATGTCGTGCTCGATGTGATTGGCCGACAGCTTCATGCCGATCGGAATGCCGCCAGTGATTTCCCGGACCCGGTCGGCGAAACGTTTGAAGTCGTCAGGCGTTGTCAGGTCATGAAAAGTCGGTGGGGAAATGGCGGGCGTGCCTTCATCCAGTTTACGAACCTCGGCAATCTTGCCGACCACCTTTTCGCCGGGCAGGTGCCCGCCGGTTCCGGTCTTGGCCCCTTGGCCGCCCTTGAAATGAAACGCCTGGACCTTGGTCAGAAGCTCTTCCTCGAAACCAAATTTTGCCGATGCCAATTCGTAGAAATAGCGTGAATTTGCCGCCTGTTCTTCAGGTAGCATTCCCCCTTCGCCGGAACAGATGCCGGTTCCGGCCATCTCGGCACCTTTGGCGAGGGCCGTCTTGGCTTCCTCCGACAGGGCGCCGAAACTCATGTCGGATACGAACAGCGGGATATCGAGCGTCAACGGCTTTTTCGCACCGGGCCCAATGGTCAGGCCGGTATCAACCCGCTCGTCATCCATCAGGGGTTTGGAGGAGAACTGCGCGGTTAAAATCTGGATATCGTCCCATCTGGGCAGCGTTGGCCCCGGCACACCCATGGCTCCCATCTCACCATGATGGCCAACTTTGCTAAGGCCATCGCGTGCCAGATCATGAATGAATTTGACGCTGGGTTCTTCCGGGGTGGGCTGTACGCCGCTGGCGGGTTTCGCCGGTGCGGCTGCCCCCTCAGCTGGCAGTCTCGCGTGGCTGCCATCGCAATAGGGTGGGTTGGAGGTCTGTTTGCACATACACAAATGCGCGGTGCCGGTTTTTTCGGCGCTAAATTTTAGCGGTTTAATGTCCGTTGAGGCGTGTGATCCATCACAGAACGGCTGGTTCGACGATAAACCACAGGCGCACCAGTAGTAGTCCTTACTGGCGTCAAGTTCCACGCCAATGGGTTTGCGATCAGCGATAACAGGGTCAGACATTATAATTTCTCCAGCAGAATAAGGTTAGGTCCCGAGTACTTAAATAACAGCTAGCGTTAAATATCCAAAGCTACCCGCTTTTCGAATTGCCGTAGGTAAACAGCACGATGGCGGCGATCGCTAGCAGCATTGCCGCAACTTTGTAGATGTTGAAATCTTCCTTGTAGATCAGCACACCGACACCAAGAGATGTGGTCAGGATCGAGATCACGGCATAGAGAGCATATTGCGATGCGCCGTAGTTGGTGTAGAGCAAAAAGAAGCCGACGAAGGTCAGGAAGAAACCGAGGCCGCTGATGCCAATCATGCCGAGATTGGTACTGATGTAGGCCATGTCACTGTTTGTCCGGTAAAACAGCGTGGCGACGGTCAGAAGAACCAGACAGACGGTGATGGCGGCGAAGATGAACAAAAATGGGTTGGTCGGCGGCGTTGCGCCGCGTTGGCCGTAGGCGTAGATGGCATTGCCGATGGCGGCCAGTGAAGCGAAGAGAAGGGGTTTCAGCATGGTGAGAATATCCCGGTCAGATGATGGATGAGAATACTGGCTTTGCTGCTTGATGAGTGCAAGGCGTTAGACGATTTCGCTGAGATAACTATGTGCTCGGCTGTCGCAGCGGCTGACCCGCCATTCCACCGGGGTGCCGTCCAGGGTTTCCGCCAGTCGGTCGATCTCCAGCAACGGCGTTCCGTTGGAAAGGCCCAGCGCCCGGGCTTCGTCATGCGATGCTGACACCGCGCGCAGTCGCTCCGTCGCCTTGTGGATGGTGATGGCGTAGCCTTCCTCATAAAGCTGATAAAGCTCATTGGGCAACTCGTCGTCCTGACCGAGGTCCGGAAAACGAGCGGCGGGCACGGTGATCGTCTCGAAAATTACCGGGCGGTTGTCCAGATTTCGCACCCGGACGATAATCACCACATAGGCCGATGCCGACAATCTGAGTCGTTCGGCTTCGTCTCTGCTGGCCCGCCGCCGTGAGCAGTCGATCAGGCGGCTGTTGACCGGCAATTGTTTTTTGCCATTAGTGTCAACAAGATGGAAAAAGTGAAACAGTTCACGCTCGGCCGTATGGCTGGCAACAAAGGTTCCGCGCCCCTGATGGCGGATCACCAGATTATCGGCAACCAGATCATCCAGGGCTTTCCGGACCGTGCCCTGTGATGCCCCGACCTCTTTGCCGAGTTCTGTTTCAGACGGCAGACGATCGCCCGGTTGCCAGATGCCCTCAACAATGCGCCCGACGATCAGCTTTTTGATTTGCTGGTATAGCGGCCCGTTACCGGGTTTGGCGCGAAACCGATCCATTAGTCTTCCACACTTAAAATTCTTATATAAGAGTTATATGAATTAGTTGACTCTGGCAAGGCCGTGGTTCACATTCCGCAAGATTGGAAATTCAGCAGTTAGTCTAAAATTCATTGCAGCCAGAGGAGGGTCAAATGGCAGCACCACATTTTCTCGTTCATGAGAAAGCAGATTCAGTCGGCGTGATTGTCGTCGAAGGCGTCGAAGCCAAAAGCACACTTAGCGGGTGGTTGATGGAGACCGACGGTAACATCCGTGTCAAATCCATCGATGCCATTCCGCTGGGTCACAAAGTCGCGCTCAAGAACATCAAAAAGGGCGATACCATTACCAAATATGGCCACGACATCGGCAAGGCCATCGCTGACATCGCCAAAGGCGGCCATGTCCACGTTCATAACGTTAAAACCAAAAGGTGGTAACCATGGCTAAAGCAGCAAAAAAAGTGAAAAAGGCCGCCCGCTCGGTTCCTGCCGGTTCGGTTCAGGTTCCCAAACTGGTCGAGGACATGGAATTCATTCAGCCGACACCGCGTGGCACCAAACTTAAAGGCCGGGGTAAGCCGTCGTTTTGGGGATACCGCCGGGAAAATGGCCGGGTCGGTGTGCGTAACCACGTCGTCATCCTGCCGCTCGATGATCTTGCCAACGCGGCTTGCGAAGCTGTTGGGCACAACATCAAGGGCACGCTGGCGATCCCGCATCCGTATGGGCGCTTGCAGTTCGGCGCTGATCTGGAACTTCATTTCGACACCCTGATCGGCACCGGCTCCAACCCCAACGTCGCCGCGGTTATCGTTATTGGTATTGAATCCGGGTGGACGCAACGGGTTGTTGACGGCATCGCCAAGACCGGCAAGCCGGTTGCCGGGTTCTCCATCGAACAGAACGGTGATCACAAGGTGATCGCCGCCGCCAGTAAACAGGCGAAAGAGTTCGTGCACTGGGCAACAGAACTGAGGCGTGAGGAAGCGTCGGTGGACGAGTTGTGGGTCTCCGTCAAATGTGGAGAATCCGACACAACCTCCGGTCTGGCGTCCAATCCCACCGTCGGCAATTTCATCGACAAGATGGATGCCTGGGGAGCGACCACCTGCTTTGGTGAAACGTCGGAAATCACCGGCGCGGAAATGGTTTGTGCCAGTCGAGGTGCCACCAAGGCCGTCGGTGACAAGTTCCTGAAAACCTTCAACGCCTATATGGACGAAGTGATTGAGCCGCATAAAACCTCTGATCTGTCGGACAGTCAGCCGACCAAGGGCAACATCGAAGGCGGCTTGACGACGATCGAGGAAAAGGCCTTTGGCAACCTCGAGAAAATCGGCAAGAAGGCCAAATACATCGATGTGCTTGAGCCGGCCGAAGCGCCGGGCAAGGGTCCGGGGCTATACTTCATGGATACTTCTTCAGCTGCTGCCGAGTGCGTAACCCTGCAGGCGGCTGCCGGGTTCGTCGTGCACCTGTTCCCGACGGGGCAGGGCAATGTCGTTGGCAACCCGATTGAGCCGGTGATCAAGCTGACGGCAAACCCGCGGACTGTCCGCACCATGTCCGAGCACATCGACTATGATTGCTCCGGCATCATGCGTCGTGAAATGAACCTCGATCAGGCCGGTGACGGGCTGATCGACATGTGTATTCGCACCTGCAACGGTCGCAACACGGCGGCGGAAGCGTTGGGGCACCGTCAGTTCGTTCTGACCAAGCTCTATCGTAGCGCCTGATTAAACTGGTGGCGGAGCCCGGCGCTCCGCCACCGCTTATTTCCGAAAGAACCAACATGGCGGATATCGTTATTTCCGAACCCATGGATCTGGCAGCCATGGAATCACTGACCGGTGATTTTGATGTCCTGTATGATCCCGAGCTGCTTAACAAACCCGAGGCGCTGACAGCCGCCGTGGCCGGGGCGCGGGCGATTATTGTTCGCAATCAGACCCAGGTCCGGGGGGATTTATTAGAGGCCGCGAGTGATCTTGAAGTCGTCGGGCGGCTTGGCGTCGGCCTCGACAACATCGATACGGAGGCCTGCACTGCGCGAGGCATTCAGGTTTTCCCGGCCACCGGCGCCAATACCATATCGGTTGCTGAACTGGTCATGGGCGCACTGTTCGTAATGTTCAGAAACGCCTATCTGGCCAGTGATCAGGTCCTTGAGGGCAGTTGGCCACGTCTTTCGCTTAATGGCCGTGAAGTTCAGGGCCAGACCCTGGGCCTGATGGGTTTTGGTGCAATCTCGCGGGCCGTTGCCGTGCGCGCTTCGGCCATGGGAATGAAGCTTTGCGGGTATGACCCCAACGTCACCGACGATGATCCAGCATGGACAGAACTGGCGGTCACGCCAATGGCCTTCGATGATGTGCTGTCGGCCAGTGACGCGGTTAGTTTGCATGTGCCGCTGGTTGCGAGCACACGTCATCTGATTGATCGTGAAGCCTTAGGCAAAATGAAAAACGGTGCGGTGTTGCTGAATACCTCGCGGGGCGGCATTGTAGATGAACTGGCGTTGGCCGAGGTGTTGACGTCCGGCAAATTGTCCGGAGCGTTTCTTGATGTTTTCGAGACCGAACCGGTACAGGCCGGATCGCATCTTTCCGGCGTGCCGAACCTGATTGTTTCGCCGCATATCGGGGCGCTTACGGCAGAGGCTGATGCGCGTGTCGGACAAATGACGGCGGCTAACGTTCGCCGCGTTCTGGAACAAGGATAAAGTCGTGCCCAATTGTGATTTGAACAGCCTGACCGAACTGGTCACGCAGGTTTTCGTGAAATCCAATACTTCGCCCGAAAATGCCAAAGCCGTTGCCAAAGCACTGGTCAGGGCCGAGACCGACGGTATGGCGTCGCACGGATTATCCCGTGTCGCCTCTTATGCGGATCAGGCGATTTCCGGAAAAGCCGACGGTTTCGCCGTTCCCGACCTGACGGAAACGGGGTTGGCGGCGGCAAGGGTCGATGCGAAAAACGGCTTCGCTTATCCGGCCATCGACGCAGGCTTGGGCTGGGCCATCGACAAATGCGGTGAGGCTGGCATCGTTGGGGTCGGTATCTCTCATTCACATCATTCCGGCGTCGTCGGCCATCATGTTGAACGACTGGCGAACGCTGGCTGCATGGCGCTCGGCTTCACCAATTCGCCCGCCGGGCTTGGTCCCTGGGGCGGCACCCGCGCACTTTACGGCACCAACCCCATCGCCTTTGCCTGCCCCCGCAAAAATCACGATCCGCTGGTCATCGATCTGTCCATGAGCAAGGTGGCACGGGGCAAAATCAAGCTTGCGGCGGACAAAGGTGAGGCGATCCCCGAAGGCTGGGCCGTTGATGCCGACGGCCAGCCGACGACGGATGCGGCGGCGGCAATGGCGGGCACAATGTTGCCCATGGGTGATGCCAAGGGCGCGGCGCTGACCCTGGTCGTTGAGATGCTGGCGGCCACCCTGACTGGATCAAACCATGGTTTCGAAGCATCGTCGTTTTTCACTGCCGATGGTCCACCGCCGGGAATTGGGCAGTTTTTTATTGCCATGAACCCGCCCGCTTTTGGCGGCGACGGATTTGCAGATCGGGTCGAGGTGCTGATGAGTGCAATCCTCGATCAGCCGGGAACCCGTCTTCCCGGTCAGCGGAGATTTGCCATTCGCGAAACATCCGCCCGGGACGGCATCGAGGTCTCAGATGCCATGTATACCGACCTGCAAAAACGCGCCGCCGGATAGTCTGCCAGTGGTTGTCGCTAGCCTGTTGCCCCGGATCTAAAGAGGGCCTTGCACGATGTTGGGTTTATCGGTACCTGTTGTGAACTCCAGATCGTGGTAAAACCCAATTGATATGCTGGCCGGGGAAACTAATGGCATCAGATTCAGGCAGCTTACAAACACATCGAGTCGCAGTGATCGGGGCGGGGATCGTCGGCGTCGTCTCGGCGCTTCATTTGGTCCGCGATGGGCATCAGGTGACGCTGATTGACCGGGATGATCCGGGTGAGGGGTGCTCATTCGGCAATGCCGGATTGCTGGCGCGGTCGTCGTTTGTGCCGATGGCCAATGCCAGCACCTTTTTAAGTGTGCCGAAATGGCTTCTTGATCCGGGTGGGCCGCTCAGTATCCGCTGGTCGTATTTTCCAAAACTACTGCCGTGGTTGCTCAAATATATCCGCTCGGGCCTGTTTGATGATCTCGACGCCCGTGCCCGTGCCCTGCATGTCCTGACCGACCCTTGTGTTGATCTTTACCGCAAGCTTGCTGATGAAGCGGGATGTGGTCACCTCGTTCGTGAATCTGACTACCTCCAGGTTTACCGTACAGAGTCAGCTTTTCGCAAAGCCACGGGTGATATGAATATCCGGCGTAAACTCGGCATGCGGATTGATAACATCGACGCCGCAACGATCCGCGAACTGGAACCGACCCTGTCGGCAGACTATCAATATGGTTACCTGATTCACGATCACGCCTTCGTCACCGACCCATCCGCCTTGGTCAAGAGGCTGGCCGACCAGTTCTGCCGGGAAGGCGGGGTAATCAGGACGGCCACCGTGGAGGACATCAAGGGCGGAGGGACGGACGTCTGCCGGGTTGTTACCAGCGACGGTGATCTGGAGTGTGACAAAGTGGTGCTCGCGGCAGGTGCATTTTCGGCCAGACTGACCGCGAAAACCGGCGTCAAGCTGCCGATGGATACAGAACGCGGATATCATATTACCTGCCCCAACCCCGGCCCGACACTGTCCCGGCCGGTGATGGAGGGCGAGCGCAAGTATCTGACAACGCCCATGTCCATGGGGCTGCGCTTTGCTGGCACGGTTGAGCTGGGTGGGCTGGATGCGGAACCGAACCCGCGCCGGATTGACGCCCTGACCCATCATGCGAAACGCATGATTGACGGTCTGGACACCAGCAACGCCACGACCTGGATGGGGTTTCGCCCGACGTTGCCCGACAGTCTGCCGGTGATCGGCCCGTCACCAGACCACCCGAACATCATCTATGCCTTCGGGCATCAGCATCTCGGTCTGACCTGTGCACCGAAAACCGCACAACTGGTCACTGACCTGATTGCCGGGCGGGCACCGAACGTTGATATCGCGCCGTATTCTGCCGGGCGGTTTAAACCTTGAGCGGAGTTGGTCCTGATCATGTTTACATGACAAGATCCCAATAGGGCGGCGAACCAAACCGTTCGCCAAGGAAGTCGATTAACAATCTCAACTTCGAAGATAGATGGCGGTTCGGAGGGTAAAGGGCATAAACCGCAATTTCGGGGGGTTGGTATTCAGGTAAGACACGAACCAGTTGCCCCGATTGTAAGGCTGCTCCGGCGATGAACGTTGGTAACAGCGCGATGCCCTGGCCTTTGATCGCGCCTGCCATCAAAATTTCCGCGTTGTTGGAACACAATCCGCCGTTAATGAGAACGTTATGTGACCCGTCCGGCCCATTCAAACTCCAGGCGTTTCCCGTCGGTAGGTAACCATAATGAAGGCAGTTATGATGCCTGAGGTCTGCCGGTTTTTCAGGTGTATCGTGCGTCTTCAGATAACCGGGTGCGGCACAAAGAACCCGCTTCGCCGGGGTCAGTTTTTTAGCGATCAGACTGGAATCAGCGAGATCGCCTATGCGGATCGTCAGATCGAAGCCTTCCTCAATGGGGTCGATAACTCGATCATTCAGCGTCGCTTCGATGCGGACCTGTGGGTATAGGTCCAAAAAATCGGCAATCGCCGAGCCAAGATGCAGGGTGCCAAATGACATCGGGGCATTGAGCCGAATGGCACCGCGCGGTTCACCTTGCAATTCCTGCACAAGAGAGTCCGCGGTCTGCAGGTCTGCGAGAACAGCAACCGCCCGTTCGTAATAGGCCGCCCCGGTGTCTGTCGGGCTGACAAACCGGGTCGAACGGTTCAGCAACTGGACACCAAGGTTGTCTTCCAATTGCGAGACCGATTTGCTTACGGCAGAGCGGGACAAACCGAGTTCGCGAGCGGCGGCAGAAAACCCGTGTGTTTCCACCACTTTTACAAAGGTCCTCAAGGATTCAAATTTATTCATAATCTCTATTTGTATCTATTTTGGCACGATACATGTGAAAACTAACGATCTGGTTTACCAAAGTGATACCAATTATATCTCCTGACAAGACAAAACATAATCAATGAACGAAAGGATCGACGTCATGATCACGCTTAGACCGGCAGATGAACGCGGGCACGTCAACATTGGCTGGCTCAATTCCCATCACACCTTTTCCTTTGGTCATTATTATGACCCGGAACACATGGGGTTCGGCGCCCTGCGGGTTATCAACGACGATACGGTGCAGCCGGACGCCGGGTTTGAAACCCATGGCCACCGGGACATGGAGATCATTTCTTACGTATTGGACGGGGCACTTGCCCATAAGGACAGTATGGGAAATGGCTCGGTAATCGTGCCCGGCGATGTGCAGCGCATGACTGCCGGTACCGGTGTGCGCCATAGCGAATTCAATAAATCCAACTTCGAAACGGTCCGATTCCTTCAAATCTGGATTCTTCCGGATACGGAAGGGCTGGAGCCGGGGTACGAACAGAAGAATTTTGGCGACGCACGGTGCGGTGCCCTCAAGCTTGTCGCCTCTAAAGAGGGGCGGGAAGATTCCCTCAAAATTCATCAGGATATGGATATTTATGCAACCCTGTTAACAAAAGGAGACAGTGAAACTCACAAAATTGATGAAACCCGTCAGATCTGGGTGCAAGTCGCAAACGGTGAAATCACCCTCAATGGACAGCATTTGGCTCGAGGTGACGGGGCGGCAGTTACAGACGAACCGACGATTACGCTCGAAACGACGTCCGGGGCTGAAGTTCTGCTTTTCGACATGCCGGCGACACCCCGCGATGTGAATTAAGAGACAATCAAAAACAATCCCAACCAGGAGACTAAAACAAATGACGACCAAAAAACTCGAACTGCTGACACCGGGTAATTGTCAGCTCATCTTCATCGACCACCAACCGCAAATGGCCTTTGGTGTTCAAAGCATCGACCGTCAGGTCCTGAAAAACAATGTCGTTGCCCTGGCTAAAGCGGCAAAGGTATTTGATGTACCAACGACCATCACAACGGTCGAGACCGAAAGTTTTTCCGGGTTTACTTATCCTGAACTGCTGGCGGTTTTCCCTGATCAACCGCTTTTGGAAAGGACCTCGATGAATTCGTGGGATGATCAAAAAGTGCGCGATGCACTGGCCGCAAACGGGCGCAATAAGGTCGTCGTTTCTGGATTGTGGACAGAGGTCTGTAATAACATGTTCGCCTTGGATGCCATGCGCGAAGGGGGCTACGAAATCTACATGGTTGCCGATGCCTCCGGCGGGACGTCGAGCGATGCCCAGGATTACGCCATGCAGCGTATGATCCAGTGCGGCGTTGTGCCCGTGACATGGCAACAGGTTTTGCTTGAATGGCAACGCGATTGGGCCCGCAAGGAGACCTACGATGCGACCCTGGAGATCGTCAAGGACCACTCTGGAGCCTATGGTATGGGGGTCGATTACGCCTACACCATGGTTCACAAGGTTCCCGAGCGCCAGGAGCACGGTCCTAAAATCGATCCTGTTGCTGCGGGGTAAACAGAGACGGCGATGCGGACGCTTCCGCATCGCCATTTTTATTTTCCAAATCAGCCATTCCTGAGTATAGAGATTGAAGCCGTTGAGCGTGTTGGGGGGATAGTGTGAACTCAGGTCTGGATGTCATCAAACGAGCAAACTGGCTGGAACTGTTTTTTGATCTGGTGTTTGTGTTCGCCATCGCCAAGGCAACCCATGTGTTGGCGCATCTGCATGATGGTCATATGGCGTGGTCCCAATATGGAATTTTTCTGCTCATCATGATCCCTGTCGTGTGGGCGTGGACCGGCCACACGATGTTCGCCACCCGGTTTGATACGGAAGACACAACCCAACGCCTGTTGACGCTGGCGCAAATGCTGGCCGCCGTCTTTCTCGCCGCCTTCATTAACCCGGATTTTGACCCCAATTATCACGGGTTCCTATTTTCTTATGTGGCCATCCGGGTGCTCTTGATTCTGATGTATATCCGCGCCGCCCGGATCATTCCCGAAGCGCGCCCAATTAGCAAATATCTCGGGGTCGGATTTTCCATCGGTCTTTTGGTCGCCCTGGGGTCACTTTTGGTCGACCCATCTTGGCGTTATGTCGTTCTGTATACGGGCATTGCAATTGAGATTCTGGTGCCTCTGTTCGGCCGCTCGGTTCTTAAGACCGTCCCGGTTAAATCACATCACATGCCCGAGCGCTTCGGCTTGTTGACGATCATTCTGTTTGGCGAGTCCGTTGTCGCCATCGCGGCGAGACTTGGCGACCTGACCTGGACAGCGGTAACCCCTGTTGCCGCTGTAATCGGATTTGTCGTCATGTGTGCGGCCTGGTGGCTTTATTTCGACACGCATGAAGAGAAGGCCATTGGTCAGGAATTGGGCACGGGGCAAAGGGTGTTATATGGGCATCTGGGTCTCTATTGCGGACTTTCTATCATTTCGACCGCAATAGGGTTTGCGATCAGTGGGGAACTCGGCCTGTTTGAGCATGCGGCGATGACAGCTATTGGTTTTTTAGTGTTCGGCGGGGCGATGATTTTCATGTACGGAGCGGCGACATTTGCCTCCATAACACAGCGTATCTCGATACTGGTCATCGTTACGGCGTCGTTGTTGATGATCGGTATCGGGCACGTGTCTGGTTAGCTCGCAGCCAGGAAAATCAGAATGAGATTTTTTCTTATACAACCATAATATAGCCATATTTTGAGAGTATATATTCCATACGCCTGAACTTCGGCAGAAGGTGCTGATGTCCTATTGAGGGGACGGATTGTCATTTTGAATATTTTGTCTGTGCCCATCTAAGGATAATCACCCCGCTTGCCAAAATGTGGAAAACGGCTGCCGGGTACGTGAAAAAAGACACACAAAAACGCACAAAAGCACACGTTTTCTGGATTGAGGCGTTACCAACGGCTGTGGCCGCGAATATAGCTATGCTGCCCGTCAGTCAACTGGATTAACGGTTTCCTCATAAAGTCCGGGTAATGTTTTACGCGTGACAAGTGTTAATTAGTGCTTGATTTTCAGGCATTGGAGCGTAGGTTTCGCCCACTCTAACCGACCATATTTCGTGGATTCCCCGAAATATCGTCATTGCACACCTCTCTGTGGCTGGAGATGTTTAACGTGCCGACCAGAAAATCCCTGTCGATTAAAAAGTGTAACCCTGCACGTCGAAAATTCCTGAAAACCTCTGCTCTCGTTGTTGGAAGTGGTCCGTGGATCGTGCGCGACGCTCTGTCGTCGTCCGGCGAGTTGCATGTCATGATGTGGTCCGATCATCTGCCACAAAAGTTTGTTGATGGGTTTCAAAAAGAAACCGGGATCAAGCTCCGCCATCATCCTTACGGATCAAATGAGGAACTGCTGAACAAAACGGTCGCCATCGCCGGACGCGGTTATGACCTGGTTGAACCGACCGCACTCCGCGCCCTGCAGTGGCAGGGGCTTGATTTGCTTCAGCCGTTTGATATGAACCGGGTTAAGTCTGCCCGCTACGATTCCAAAATGCTGGACCGGTCGCTGCAAAACTGGACCTGGAAAGATGGCGTTTTTCATCTGCCATTTTTCTGGGGAACAGAGGCGCTGTCATGGGAAACGGCCATGTGGGATCGACCCTATGAGGAGCTTAGCTACGGCAACCTTTGGGGTCCAGAGGTCAAGGGGCGGGTCATGGCTCGTCCACATTCGATGATGCTTGGCATCGGGCTCTATCTGGACCGGATCGGCAAGCTGCCCAGCAATCGCATGCTCGACGCCTATAAAGATGAAAAGACGATGCGCCGAATCTGGTCGGAAATTACTGCCTTTGCCATCGAAAACAAACGCCGCGTCAAAGTCTTCTGGAACAATGCTGATGCCCAGAAAGCCGGATTCCTCAATAACGGAATTGTTCTGGGGCAAACCTGGGATGGCCCGGCGAATGCGCTTCGGGCAGAAGGGTATTCAATAACCTTCATGGCGCCCCAGGAAGGCGCGTTGGCCTGGATGGACGGCGTGTCACTTTTAAAAACCGCCAAAAACGTCGAACAGGCTTACGCTTTTCTGGAATATGCGTCGCGTCCTGAGGTCGCCGGGCTTTTGGCCTCTGAAAGCGGCTACAACCCGGTTGTCAAAGGGGCGGGGGACTATCTTTCGAAACGGGCGAAGAAAAATTTTGAGGCTGCTTACCCGAAAAACGCCCTGGAAAATTTATGGTGGTGGCAACCGGAACCTCTTTGGTATGCTGCTGTCCGGTCTGAATACAGAGACCAGTTTATCGCCGCCTGAGCAAGTTTGATGCTGATGCGGTGAAAACCGCGGGAGCACAGCATGGCGATCAAGACGACGACACTCGGCGCATTCCCAAAACCTGATTTTCTTAACGTCAGCGACTGGTTCGATATGGCCCACGGCGGGCCGGACGCGTCTGACCCGACAGCCCGATACACCAACGAGCTGTCCAGTCTCGGTGATGATGCAGAACAGCAGTTTGTGCGCGCCGCCGAAGCCGTGATTGCTGATCAGGTTGAAGCCGGTATCGATATTGTTACTGATGGCGAAGTTCGTCGGGAAAATTACATTCACTATCACTGTCGCCATATCGACGGGATCGATTTCCAGCATCTAACGGAAACCACCCTGCGGGGCGGTAATTATTCCGCTAAATTGCCAACCATTACGGGTCCGGTGATGGCAACGGCGCCGTTTCTGCCCCACGACTGGAAAACCGCCCAGGCCCTGACTGACCATCCGGTAAAGGTTACCCTGCCGGGCCCCATGACCATCGGCGACACCGTGGCCGATGAGTATTACGAGGACCCCAAAAAGCGCGGTGCCGGTCTGGCGGACGCGCTCAACCAGGAAATCCGGGCGTTGGCCGACGCCGGAGCGGTTTATATTCAGGTTGATGAACCGGTTTTTGCCCGCAAGGTAGATCAGGCGCTTGAGTTCGGATTTGAGAACTTGGAGCGCTGTTTTCACGGGGTGCCTGATGACGTCATCAGGACCGTTCACATGTGCTGTGGATACCCGGACCGGTTGGATAACCCCGATTATGCCAAAGCCCCTAAGGAATGTTATTTCCAACTGGCACCGGAGATCGAAGCGTCCTGTATTCAGGCGATTTCCGTGGAAGATGCCCATCGCAATAACGATTTGAGCCTGCTGGAGATTTTTAAAACAACAACCGTGATATTTGGTGTGGTTGCCATTGCTAAAAGCGAGGTCGAGTCCGTCGAGCATATTGCCCGGCGCTTGACCCGCGCCCTTGAACATATTGACACCGAACGGCTGATTGCGGCTCCGGACTGCGGTTTGGGTTTGCTGGGGCGGGATCTGGCAAGAGCCAAGCTGAACAACCTTTGTCAGGCGGCTGTCAGTGTCGGGTGATAACGATTTGTTCAACAAGGAAACAATTGTACTGAATGCGCCCTGTGCTAAAGTTATCGTTAATTAAGGCTTCTTGAGGCAAAAAAATGAAGCGAAAAACCGTGTTGAGATGGATTCAGTCTGTAATTTTGGTAATCGCGATTGCCATTTCGGGGAGTCCTGCGGCTCGTGCTGATGATGCAGACTTCGCAGTTGGGGCCAAACAGTTTATCGAAGGCCTGACAGACGATGCCATGAAGTCACTGGCTGTTTCAGGCATTGAAAAAGAGGAACGCAGGGAGCGGTTTCGTCACCTGATGCTGGAAAAGTTCGCCTTCAAAGGCATTGCGAAGTGGGTGCTGGGCCGCTATTGGCGCAAGGCAAGCGAGGATGAACGTACGCAGTTTATCGCGCTTTTTGAGGACCTGATGGTCATCACTTATGCGGACCGTTTTGAAAATTATTCCGGTGAAAAAATTGAAATCGGCAAGGCTGAAGTCCGGAACGGTAAAGACGCTCTAGTTCATTCCAAACTGATCCGGGGCGCGAACACGGAGCCCGTTGATGTGATCTGGCGCGTACGCAGGTCGGGTGAGCTGTTCAAGGTTGTCGATGTTATGGTTGAAGGCCTGAGCATGGGCCTTACCCAACAAAAGGAATTTTCATCCGTCATACGGAAAAATGGCGGCAAGGTTAACGGGCTGCTCGTTGAGTTGCGTAAGCGCCTGAAAAGTAATACCTAACGGTCTTCGGACCAGCGGGTATTAAATGAACAACACCACGACAACAAAACCTATTGAAACGCCGTCAGGCAAAGATGCGGATTATGAAAATTTTCCGGTCGGCTCATGGCTTTTGCCTGCCAGATTGCGTCCTCATATCGCCGCTTTCTATCGGTTTGCCCGCGCCATAGACGATATTGCCGATAATCCTGATCTGAGCGCTGAGACCAAAATCGACCGCCTGACTGGGTTCGAAAACGCCCTAAATGGCTCCAATACCGATGATGCAGCATATCAGACCGGCCATCACATGAGGGCTAGCTTGCTGGAAACAGACGTACCGCTTCAACATTGTTTCGATCTGATTACGGCCTTTAAACAGGACGCAACCCAAACCCGTTATGACGACTGGGACAACCTCATGCAGTATTGCTTGCTTTCAGCGGCGCCAGTCGGTCGTTATCTCGTTGATCTGCACGGTGGATCGGTTGATGGATACGGTCCGTCAGATGCGCTTAGCAATGCCCTACAGGTCATCAATCACCTGCAGGATTGCCAGGACGATTACCGTACGCTTGACCGCGTTTATTTGCCGGAGGACTGGATGGCAGACGAGGGCGTCAAGGTCGAGGATCTTGACGCCGGGCACTGTTCACTGGGCCTGCGCACGGTGTTGGATCAATGTCTCGATGCGACCAGCAACTTGATGGAACAAGCCCGCGACCTGCCCTTCGGCGTGAACAGCCGCAGGCTGGCAATGGAGTCACAAGCCATTATCAACATTGCAGATCGGTTGATTGTCAGGCTGCGTCATTCTGATCCCCTGAGCGCACCTGTAAAACTTTCTAAATCGGGTTATCTCTGGTGCAGCCTGAGCGGGGCGCTAACCGCACTGTTTGCGAGAAGAAAGCGGTGAGCGAGACGCTCGTCATTGCCATCACGGGCCTGTCGGTCGTCATCTGGATCGGCCTTCTGTTGGCAAGAGGGAGCTTCTGGCGGGCTGATCAACGGCTCGGGCCAGCCGGGGAACTTGAACACTGGCCGCAAGTCGTTGCCGTCATTCCCGCGCGCGATGAAGCCGAAACCATTGATCAAACCGTGTCGTCTCTGCTTGCTCAGGATTACCCCGGTGACCTCAAAATTATTGTTGTCGACGATAACAGCACTGATGGAACGGCGCAGGCCGCCGGCGCTTCGCCTTGCCTGCACGTCATTTCCGGTCGTCCTCTGCAAGCCGGATGGACCGGAAAACTCTGGGCTGTACGCCAGGGACTTGAGGCAGCAGGCAAATTTGCTCCAGCCTCGAAATATGTCCTGCTGACGGACGCCGATATCACCCATGACCCGGGCAATCTTCGCCAGCTGGTCTTCAAGGCTGAAGCAAATGATCTCTCTCTCGTGTCCTTGATGGTGAAGCTTCGCTGTCAGAATTTCTGGGAACGCTTTCTGATCCCGGCCTTTGTTTTTTTCTTCCAGAAGCTCTACCCCTTTGCCTGGGTAAATGATCCAAAGAGCGGCATGGCGGCGGCGGCGGGTGGCTGCATGCTGGTCAGACTTGATACGTTGCAGCAGGCTGGCGGGATTGACCCCATTAAGAACCGGTTGATTGATGATTGTGCGCTGGGCGCACTGATCAAGGCGCAGGGGCCGATTTGGCTGGGCCTGGCCGAGCGGACCTCCAGTTCAAGAGCCTATACCCAACTTTCTGAAATCTGGCAGATGGTCGCCCGGACGGCATTTGTGCAGCTTGATCATTCTATTCTGAAGCTGCTGGGTACGGTAATTGCGATGTTGGTGATCTATCTGGCACCACCTGTTGGCTTAATCGTCGGGGTGCTGACGAATAACCCTGAACTGATCGTGTTGGAGGCGATGGGGTGGGGACTGATGAGCTTCGCTTATTTGCCGACGCTCAAGTATTATAAAAGGTCTATTTTGATGTCATTAGGATTGCCTGCTGCCGGGTTTTTATACACTTTGATGACCATATCATCGGCTGTTCGGCACTGGCGTGGCGTTGGCGGTTCCTGGAAAGGGCGGAGTTACTCGAAATGACCGTTTGCACAGGTGACGTCGGGCTTAGGGTCGTGTATTCATACGACCTATGACCGAAACTGAACCTACATCAGCTGACCTTTCTGAAGCGGATTTGATAGCCCATGTCGAGGCGATCGTCCGACGTGCCGGTACATCATTTTTCTGGGCCATGCGGAGATTGCCCGAAGACAAGCGTAACGCCATGTACGCGATCTATGCCTTCTGTCGTGAGGTCGACGATATTGCTGATGAACCGGGTGAAGTTGAAGAAAAGAAAATAGCACTTGGTTTGTGGCGAAGCGAGATCGAACGTCTGTTTGCGGATCGCCCACGGAATGCAACGGCCCGTGCACTCGCCCGGTCCGTCGAGCAGTTTGGACTTCGCAAGGAAGATTTTCGTGCCGTCATCGACGGTATGGAAATGGATGCAGCACCCAGCGTCCGTATAAAAGATATGAGCGAGCTTGAACTCTATAATGATCGGGTTGCCTGCGCCGTAGGGCGACTTTCGGTCAGGGTGTTTGGCGTGCCGGAAGATCTGGGTATAAAGCTGGCCTTTGCCCAGGGGCAGGCCTTGCAACTGACAAATATTCTGCGCGATGTTGTCGAAGACGCCGAACGTAACCGGCTATACCTGCCTCGTGATTTACTTTTGTCCCATGACATAGATCCGGATGATCTTGGCACCTTGGTCAAGAATCCCAATCTGACACATGTTTGTGAATTGCTGGCCAGTGTCGCTGAGCGACGTTATGGCGAAGCACGGCAACTGGTCGCTGAGTGCAACCGTGAAGACGTGCGTCCAGCAGTGATGATGATGGAAGTCTATCATAAAATCCTAGATAAATTGGTTAACCGCGGCTGGAAAGATCTCGGCTCGCCAGTCAAATTATCAAAACTGGAAAAAATTTGGACCCTGCTCCGCTACGGAGTTTTGTAAATCATGACGGCAGCGGTTCATATCGTAGGCGCGGGCTTGTCGGGATTGTCGACAGCGGTGCAACTCACGAAAGCCGGCAAGAACGTCTTCGTGTATGAAGCCGCCAACCACGCAGGTGGGCGCTGTCGGTCCTATTTTGACCAGACCCTGAAACACCGAATCGACAATGGTAACCATCTCGTCCTCAGCGGCAATCAGGCAGTAGCGAAGTATCTTGGTGCCGTTGGTGCGACTGATAGTCTGTGGGGAACTGAACGGGCGGAATTCCCGTTTGTCGATTTGCAATCTGGTGAGAGATGGGTTGTGCGACCGGATCCTGGAATTGTGCCATGGTCACTTTTGTCCCAATCAAACCGTGTGCCGGGAAGTTCTGTTGGAGAATACCTGAGGGGACTTCGTCTGGCATTTGCCGGGCCGAGCAAAACCATCGAGGCTTGTCTGGACCGGGATGGACCGCTTTATCGCCGATTTTGGGAACCGCTGGCGGTCTCGGTCCTGAACACCAACCCGAGCGAGGCATCAGCCCAACTGCTATGGCCTGTTTTACGTGAAACCTTCGGGCGCGGTGAACGAGCCTGCCGGGCGTTAATAGCGAAAGAAGGGTTGAGTGAGAGTTTTATTGATCCTGCTTGTTGTTTTGTTGAACGCGAGGGAGGCGTGGTGGCGCTTGGGACACGTGTAAAGTCCTTGGGATATGAAGGGGGCCGTGTGTCATCGCTCGGATGCGCAGAACGGTTGGTAAATATCGATCATGGTGACAGAGTCGTGCTGGCTGTGCCTCCCCATATTGCGCAAGGTTTTGTGCCGGACTTAACGGTTCCAGACGACTATCGAGCCATCGTCAATGCCCACTTTAAGATGCCTGGTCCGCCATCTCCGGAAGTTTCATTCGTGGGGCTTGTCGGGGGTGTTGGGCATTGGCTTTTTGTGCGTGATGGCATCGCTTCGGTAACGGTAAGTGCGGCTGAGCATATCATCGACCAATCTGCAGAAGAACTGGCACAAAAATTGTGGCCTGAAGTTGTCACGGCCCTTGGGTTCGGTGCTGCAGCCCTCGGATCGTTTAGGATCGTCAAGGAGAAGCGGGCTACTTTTGCCCAAACGCCGGAGCAGGTTAGAAAACGCCCGGAAACGAAAACCTCGCTGACAAACCTGTTTGTTGCCGGGGACTGGACTGCCACAGGGTTGCCGGCAACAATCGAAGGAAGTCTCCTGTCCGGGGAGCTGGCGGCAGAGGCCGTTCTGAAGTCCTTATAAACCCTTGCAATTTCGACGGTAATTTGACACAAAGCGGTTTATGAAATTTTTGTTAAACAGGTCTTGGAAAACGTTTGTTTTTCAGGGTAGCTACCGATTGCTGGACTATTAAATGGTTATGTTCGAAAGAACCCCGGCGCAGACTGATGAAATCAAGGCATCAGATGAACGGGCAATTGAAGGCGTTATCGAACAAGCGTCAACATGGTTGTTTAACCGTCAGGCTGACGATGGTCACTGGGCGTTCGATCTGGAAGCAGATGCGACGATTCCAGCTGAATATATTTTCCTAAATCATTTTCTCGACGAGATTAATGACGAATTGGAAGGCAAGCTCGCCGTCTACCTGCGGTCCATTCAAGAAAATCATGGTGGCTGGCCGCTCTATCACGATGGTGATTTCAACATGAGCGCCTCAGTGAAAGCCTATTTTGCGCTGAAGTTGGTCGGCGATAGCGCCGACGCGCCCCATATGATTAAGGCGCGCAATGCTATATTGGAGAACGGCGGAGCCGAGAAAGCCAACGTGTTTACCCGGATTGCCCTTGCCCTGTTTGAGCAGGTCCCGTGGCGAGCCGTTCCTGTCATGCGTCCAGAAGCGATGCTGCTGCCAAAATGGGCACCATTTCATATCGATAAGGTCTCCTACTGGTCGCGAACGGTGATGGTGCCATTATTTGTTGTTGCGGCCCAAAAACCCAAAGCTGCGAACCCGAGAAATGTTGATATTCGCGAACTATTTGTAACGCCGGCGGATGAAATAGACGATTATATGGTCAACCCTACCGGTCACTGGATTGGTGATTGGTTGATCCGGTTGGACCGTATTATCCACGGATGTGAGCGATTTTTTCCGAAGGCGCTTGAGCGCAAGGGAATTGAAAAGGCGTTGAGTTTTGTAAAAGAGCGTCTCAATGGCGAAGAGGGATTGGGTGGAATTTTCCCGGCCATGGCCAATACGCTAATGGCCTATCACGCCCTGGGGTATGCAAAAGACCATCACGATTACGTTACTGCGCGTCAAGCGGTTGACCGTTTGATCGTTACTGATGAAGACGGCGAGCAGGCGTATTGTCAGCCCTGTTTGTCGCCTGTATGGGACACCGCCCTTGCCATGCATGCGTTGTTGGAATCGGGTCTTAAGGATGGTGATGACGTTTTGGACAAGGCCAATGACTGGCTGGTTGGGCGGCAGATTCTTGACGTCAAGGGCGACTGGAAATCAAACCGTGGGAACCTGCGACCGGGTGGTTGGGCGTTTCAATACTGGAACGATCATTACCCGGATGTTGATGACACCGCTGTCGTCGTGATGGCGCTGCATCGTGCCAACCCC
>Ga0316204_10005587_pt1 | contig 20494 bp, 17 predicted proteins | sample 6monrhotite_MG_2_FD_205661 | JGI IMG/M metagenome (GOLD analysis project Ga0316204, IMG submission 205661) | Microbial mat bacterial communities from mineral coupon in-situ incubated in ocean water Damariscotta River, Maine, United States -... | ecosystem: Environmental > Aquatic > Marine >...
GTGGTGGGATGGGTTCGTAAAAAAGTACTGTCTGTGGAGGCACGGTAAAAGCGCTCCCAATAACAATTTTGTTGTTCCAGTTTAAGCAGGGCATGAATCAATGGCTTGGGATCGCCGAGTAATTGAGCTGCCGACAGGTCGGCCAGAAATTCCCGGTTACGGGACAATGCCAGTTGAATCAGGGCACTGCCCAGAGGCGCAAAAATCAGTACCGCAAAGGCCAGCAGGTTAATTGCCACAATACCCAACAAAGCAGCGGGGATAAATAGAATCAGCATTATCTGGCCCATCATCGACAATGTTCGGGTCAGCAGTCCCAGGGTATCAGCCAGCGACATGACGCGCATATCGTTGTGTCTGATATGACTGATTTCATGGGCCAGTACGCCGGCCAGTTCCTCTAAACTGAGCTGTCTCAGAAGGCCATCAGAAAGCCCGATTACGGCGTTTTTTTTACCGCCGGTGGCAAAAGCATTCATGGTCCCTACGGGAATATAATAAAGTACCGGCGTCTGGCTAAGACCGGCCCTGCGTGATAACTCCTGGTTCAGTGAGTGTAAATTGGGCGCCTGGCCGGGGGCTATTTCACTGGCGCCATAGGCTCTCATAATCAAACCAGGGGAATAAACCGGGTTTAAGACACCGAGCATAATTATCAGCAGCAGGGCAAACACTGCAAAATCAGTTCCAAAGAGCCATAAGCCGATAAGCGCGACAAATGCGCCCATGGCTAACAGCAATAACACTGACTGAAATCGGTTTTTTAACTGTATCCGTTTAAGCTTTGATGCGTCTAGATGCATGCATTTACTCCCAGTAAAGTGATCAGGAGAAAATATATATGGTGGCTTTACTCTACGTTAACAGATCCTGGGTAAAGGATCATCTTCCAGCTCCTCAAGAATGCGCTCACCGCCCAGTTCGGTTTCCAGCACTACCTGGGCAGGACCTGGTCTGATTTCACCAATGATGCTGGCAGCGCTGCCACTGTCCAGAGATTGCCATGAGGTTAAAGCCTGCTCGGCATTGTCGTTTGCTACGATAGCCACTACTCGTCCTTCGCAGGCGAGATAAAGCGGATCATAGCCGAGAATTTCACAAACGCTTTCGACCTGCTCGTGCACAGGGATCGCTTTCTGCAATAAATGCACTTCTTTGTTCGTGGCGCGACTGATTTCATTACCTACCGAGGCTAATCCGCCACGGGTGGGATCCCGCATAAAACGTAAACCATCAATATTCAGTAAGGTTTGCGTCAATGGCAGGACTGAGGCAGCATCAGAGAGCAAAGTGCCTTTCAGGCCAAACTGTTCCCGGGCCAGCATAACGGCAGTGCCATGATCGCCCACTGTGCCGCTGACGAGAATTTTATCTCCGTTTTGAATTTCGCGCATGCCCAGCTTATGATTGCCCATTATACCAATGCCGCTGGTAGCGAAAAAAACGCCGGCAACTTCACCCCTTGGGACAACCTTGGTATCGCCGGTGACAATGGCAACATTGGCCTCAGTCGCTGCTTCTGCCATACTTTTGACAATGCGTTCCAATTGCTCAAATGACAGGCCTTCTTCGATAAAGGCATTGAGACTCAGGTATTTGGGTGTGGCTCCGGCGACAGCCAGATCATTGACCGTGCCATGAATGGCCAGTGAACCAATGGTGCCACCGGGAAATTCCAGCGGGTTCACCGTAAAGCCATCCGTGGTGAAGGCTATTTCAGTGTGTTCCAGGCTTAAACTGACAGCATCATTTTGGGTATTTAATAATGGGTTGGCGAGATATTTGGCAAACAGCTCATCTATCAGCTCGCGCATATAACGCCCACCATTGCCGTGAGCCAGTGAGATGTATTGCTCCTTTAGCAAAGTGTTCTTAAACAAGGTCTTCTTGTCATTCATAGTATCTGATTTCTCTGAGCGTAAATGGTTTCAATCATTTGTCCATACGATAAACCGGCATCATTATAAGGCACGGTTGCCGGCAAAAATGCGGTAAAATTTTCTTCCTGCAAACGCGACAGGACATATTCGCAAAGATGTTTGTTCTGAAATACGCCGCCGCTTAAGCCGATATGAAAATCGCCTAACTTTGACTTTATGTCAATTGCCTGAGCAACCAAAGTTTCAGCAATTCTTGCATGAAAACAATGTGAGCGTTGGGCCTGGGTTTGACTGGCGTCAAGTAGCATGGGCAACATATCTGACCAGTCGGCGATTAACAGTTGATCCTGTTCATAAAGCGGCAGACTGGTCTCGTCAGTATGATTAATGGGGCAGGATAGCAACGCTTCCAGTTGCATGGGACCTTGGCCCTCAAAGGAAGCAATATCTCCCAGTGATAATAACGCACTGGCGGCATCAAATAAACGCCCCATGGAGCTTGTTTTGATGGTATTGAGTCGCTTTTTCCAGGCTTGAAATGCCAGTGATATGTGGTTTGTATCCGTTTGCCAGTTAACAGCCGTTGCTTGCCCTATCTCTTTTTCCCATAAACCTGTCTCCCAAAGCAGGGAACAGGCTGAGCGCCAGGGTTCTTTGGCCGCCTTGTCACCACCTTGCAGGTAAAAGGGTTTAATCGACGTTACCCGTTGCCAATTACCGGCCCGGCCATAGAAACCCTCGCCACCCCAAATGCTGAGATCATCACCCAGACCTGTGCCATCCCAACAGAAAACCAGCCAGGGTGGTTGTGACACTGGGGTATTATCAAATTCACCGTATACAATACTGGCATGGGCTTTATGATGTTGCACAGTGGTTAAAGGAATGTTATTGCTCCGGGCATAGTCTCTTGCATAGCGGCTGGAATAATAATCGGGGTGTGCATCACAGATTATTTGTTGTGGTTGTACGCGATAAAGATGACAGAGGTCGGTAATTACCTGGGCAAACACTTCGCTACTGCGCCTGCTATCCAGTTCACCAATATGAGGTGAAATAACCGCTCTATTGTCCCAGGCCAGAGTGATGGTGTTTTTCATGTGCCCACCGGTGGCCAGGACGGGAGCTGCAAGGTTGAAGGGCAGTTTTATCTCCAGTGGTGCCATGCCCCGGCCAATACGGAACAGGCGTTTTTGTTGGTTGATAATACGCACAACAGAATCATCGGCTGGGCGTAAGATGGGACGGTTGTGTTGCACAAAGGCATCGGCAATGTGGCTGAGTCTTGCTTGCGCTTGCTCATTATCGGTTAATACCGGTTCGTCACTGAGATTGCCGGAGGTGGCAACCAGCGGGGCAGAAAAGTCGTTTAGAATAAGGTAGTGCAGCGGACTATACGGCAGCATAGCACCGACTTCATTCAATCCGGGATTAATGGCTGTTGCCAGTTTGCTCGGCCTTCTGGTTTCCAGTAGCACAATGGGCCTTTGTGGTGAGGAAATTATCTTAGCCTCGATATCACTGGGAAGACAATATTGCCGTAATTGCTGCAGACCATCGTTTGGGGAGGTGTTAAACATCACCGCTAATGGTTTGTCCGGGCGATGTTTTCTATCACGTAATTTCTGTACCGCCAGTTCATTACTGGCGTCACAAATAAGATGGTAACCGCCGACGCCTTTTAGCGCCAGAATTTTTCCCTGCTTTAGTGCCTCGACAGCCGCTTTGAGCGTGACTTCGTTGCCGATAATTTTTTCCTGCGTAGAAATATAGCTTAACTCCGGTCCACATTCAGAGCAGGCTAATGGCTGGGCATGGAAACGCCGATCCAGTGTGTCGCCATATTCTTTCAGGCAGGAATCACATAGCGGAAAGTATTGCATGCTGGTATTGGGGCGATCATAAGGTAAATCTTTAATGATGGTATATCTGGGGCCGCACTGGGTACAATTGATAAATGGATAACGATAACGACGTTCTTTGGGGTCGTTCATTTCAGCAAGACAATCGTCACAGGTAAAATAATCGGGTGGAATGTGTCGTTGAGCATTATCGCTGACAGCGCTTTTTTCTATCACAAAATTATAGAAGATATCACTGCTGACGGCGTCAATCGCAGCAATTTCTGGTGCGGCCAGAGGCGGATGTTGGCTTAATATGCCTTGCTGAAATTTTTTTAGCTGATGTGGTTCACCCTGAATTAATACCACGACTTCCCCGGAACAATTTTTTACCCAGCCATTTAGTTTATGCTGTTTGGCCAAACGATAAATAAAGGGTCGAAAGCCAACGCCCTGAACCTGACCGGTGATGGTGATTTTGAAAGTGCTGCTATGTTCCTGACCCGGATTCAAGATGGCAAATTCCTGTCACGCGTGCCATGTGCCCACCAGATACGACAGGCACCTTCATCGGAAACCATACAGGGTCCTACAGGTTCTCTGGGCGTGCAAGCCGTGCCATACAGTTTGCATTGGTTAGGATAGCGCTTGCCGAGGACGACATTGGCACAATCACAGCCCGGCGGCATTTCACCAATATGGCGTCGGGACTGCTCTTCATAGCCAGGAAAGGCCAGCCGGGCATTATGTTTTTCATAGCTCGCTTTTAGTTCAAAGCCTGATTGAGGAATAATACCAATGCCACGCCAGTTGGCGTCAACAACATCCATAGTCTCCTTAAGCTGCGCCTGAGCCGTTAGATTCCCCTCGTTGCGGACCAGTTGCGGGTAGCAATTGTCCAGGAACAGCCGCTCTTCCAGTTTTTGCCGCAGTACGGAATAAAATGCCGCCAATAAACTGGTGCTGTCGAATCCGGCTACTGCAGTGGGTAAGTGGTGAGTGTCAATAATAAATTGCCATTCATTCGCACCCATCACAGTAGCGACGTGACCGGGTGCAACCAGGGCATCAAATCCTGGCGTGCCGGATTCCAGTAACATGGCAACCGCAGGCCAGGTCAGTCGTCCAGACATTAAAAATAATAAATTATCCACCAGCCCTTCGGCAATTAATCCGGCAACCGGTGCGGTAGTGGTTTCAAAGCCGGCAGCAAAGAAAATTACCGTTTTATCGGGGTTCTCTACAGCAATCTGACGGGCTTCCAGCGGTGAGGCAATGGCCCGGATATCCGCACCTTTGGCTTTTGCCTGCTGCAGTGTGCGGATGGCTTTTTTGCCGACATTGACCGGAACTCTCAGCATATCCCCGAAAGCCACCAGGATAATATCTTCATTTAAGGCCAGCTGAATGGCCTGATAAATATCTTCTTCGGGACAGATGCACACCGGGCATCCGGGACCAGGGATTAATTCAATCTGCGGGTGCAGGGCATTACGAATACCTGCCATGGAAATTGAACGTTCATGACCACCACAGACATTCATGATTTTTATTGTCCGGTGGCCCAGCTTTTTCTGTGCCTGCTCCGATGCCACAAGCTCATTGACTTTATCTAGCCAGTTTTTAGCGCTGAGGAGATTGCCCATATCTATCCCGTTGCATGCAGTCGTTGCCCCTCACGTTGAATATCAGGCAAGAGTGTTTGTCCCTGGGCAAGATGTTCACGGTAATGCGTGAGTTGCTGTTGCAGCCAGCTGAACCATTGTTCCATACCCAGATTTTTACGGGCAGAAATTTGCATTATGGGTGCAGGATTGGCCAGGTGACGAATCGCCTGTTCGGCTCGTTGCACACTAAAATCATCCAGTACCGGCAGTAAATCAGACTTGGTCAGCAAATTGAGATTAGATGCCCGGAACATCACCGGATATTTGGCCGGCTTATCATCACCTTCGGTGACTGAAAGCAAGGTGACATTCAGGTGATGGCCCAGATCAAAGCTGGCAGGACAGACCAGATTGCCGACATTTTCTATAAAAACGATGTCCAGCCCATCCAGAGCGAGTTCATGCAGGGCATCATGGACCATATAAGCATCCAGGTGGCAAGCGCTGCCGGTGGTTATTTGAATGGCGGGAACCTGTTTCTCGCGTATTCTCCGGGCATCATTTTCAGTTTCCAGATCGCCTTCAATCACAGCAATATTCAGCTCATCCCTTAAGGCATCAATAGTGGCCTCCAATAAGGCGGTTTTGCCAGAACCCGGAGAAGACATCAGGTTTATGGCCAGCACCTGATGTTTGTCGAAATGTTCACGGTTATGCGCCGCGCGATGATTATTTTCATGCAGCAGATTTTGCAGCACTTCAATGGACTCATTACCGCTTTTGGTTCTGGCATGTTTGCCTCCGGCTTCGACTAACTTCCGATTGGCTTCGGTGACATTGCATCCACAGGTATCACACATGATATTCTTCCTTTTCAAGCTCGATAGATTTAAGCAGCATTTCATCACCACTTAACAGAGTGGTCTGCCAACTGCCGCAGGCACTGCAAAGCAATTGATTGGCTCGGGCATCATTTTCATTGGCACAGATATTACAGCGGACTCTTATAGGCGATATATGGGTTTCCAGTAACGCATCCTGTGCGATGCTGCCGGCACTGGCAATGGAAAATGCCTGTTGTAATAAAGGTGCTTCAACACCGGACAGGGGACCGATATCAATAATTATCCTGGTGACCGTATGAGCATTATTTTGTTCCGCCACTTGTGTGACCTGGGCGATAATGCTCTGGCAAATTGACAACTCATGCATTATCCTGCTCTTCCTGTGTCTGATCCGCCAGCATTAACATTTCATCGTAAATCTGCCAGGCTGTCAGTGCCTCGGCCTCAGAGAGTTTCTGGATGGCATAGCCAACATGAACCACGACGTAATCGCCAACGTTAGCCGGTTCATCCTGTAACATGAACAGACTCACATCGCGCTCGACACCTTTAGCCTCGCAGCGAGCCATGAATTGATCGATGGCAAGAATTTTCATCGGAATTCCGAGACACATATCAGTCCTTTTTTACCCATAAAAAACTCCAGAAAAATCTGGTGTCTTACAAGTATAAGCCAAATTGATAATTAAAAAACATTTTTCAATTGAGCGAGATCATTAGAATCTGCGTTTAATGTAAAATTCACTTGCAAAATTTCTAAAAAAAACTATTGTAATGGTAGATAATTTAGAAATCTATCCTTTTCCATGGAGTGGTTAGATGGCAATGATTCTGGGCATTGGCAATACCCTACTAAGAGATGAAGGTATTGGCATACATCTGCTGGACTACATCAAATCCCGATATCCTGAATGGCAATCAGATTACGGAGTCGAGATGGTTGATGGTGGTACCTTGAGTTTTGATTTGCTCACCAATATTAGAGCTGATCAAGCCCTGATTGTGCTCGATGCAATGAATTTAAAACAGTCTCCTGGGACTGTGTATTGTCTGCAGGCTCAGGCCATGGATGATTTCCTTTCCCAGCCAGGCAAAACTGTCCATGAAGTTTCCCTGCTAGATTTGTTTGATATGAGCAGGCTCTCCGAACAATTACCCAAAAAACGTGCCCTGATTGGCGTACAGCCAAATTGCATTGATTGGGGAAGTCATCTAAGTCAAAACGTGCAAGCCGCCTTGCCAGGCGCAACCGTTCAAGTCAAACAATTACTGGCCCAATGGGGCGTTTTTGATAAATCGAGCCATCAGAATGAACAACCTCATTTAGACCTGAGACATGGGAACAGAAGGCAGACCGTGGACCGCAGGCATTAAATATCAGCTGTGAGGCATTTGTTGGTGAATTTTGACAAATTATCAGATATAAAAATTGAGGTAGAAAATTCCAGCCAGGAAACCGGTAATTTACCTGGTGTTATAGCAGAAATTAAATTTGCCCTGGAACAACTACTTGAAACTAAGAAAACCCATTGTATTGATCTACTTGCCATGCCCTGGTCACCGGGTGAAGAACAAAAGCTGGAAAAGTATCTGGGACAGGGTGAAGTTCGTGTTGAATTGAATGCCCTGGGTAAAAGTACTTTTATTGAAAGCCACTATAGCGGTGTGTGGCTGGTCAGTCATTATGACGAAAACGGTGAAACTATCGGTAAGTTGATAGAAATCAATTACTTACCGGATATGATTTTTTCCCAGACAGAGGATATCAGAGACAGTCTGAAACGATTGCAGTCAATAAAACTGAACGAACAATAGCACTAAACTAAAAACGCAGTAAATAGAGACAGTCAGGAGCAGTATATAATGAATAAGCAAACGCTTCTTGAAATGCTTCAGCAACAGGGGATTTCCCGACGTGGCTTTTTAAAGTATTGCACCGCCATCACCTCAATGATGGCGCTTCCACCTTCCATGATGCCAGCGGTTGCTGCAGCGTTGGAATCTGCCCGACGACCTTCAGTAATCTGGCTTTCCTTTCAGGAATGTACCGGATGTACTGAGTCCCTGACTCGCTCTCATAGTCCCACCGTAGAAGGGCTGATTTTTGACCACATCTCCCTGGATTACCACCATACTTTGCAGGCAGCGTCTGGAGACGCAGCAGAGCATGCCAGAGAACAGGCCATGCATGATAATAAGGGTAAGTATCTGGTCGTCGTTGATGGCTCCATTCCGCTGGCGAATCCCGGTTATTCAACTATTGCCGGTATCAGCAATCTGGACATGCTCAATGAAACCGTTGCCGGAGCCGCTGCAGTGATAGCCGTGGGTACCTGTGCTGCCTTTGGCGGACTGCCACAGGCAGACCCTAATCCTACCGGAGCCGTTTCAGTCTCTTCTCTGATTAAAGACAAGCCCGTCATTAATGTGTCTGGATGCCCACCGGTGCCAACGGTCATTACCGGAGTGCTGGCTCATTTTCTGACCTTTGGCAGTATTCCGGAGCTGGACAGTCTGGGGCGTCCCAAAGTCTTTTTTGGACAGAGTATCCATGACCGCTGCTACCGTCGTCCTTTCTATGACAAAGGTCTGTTTGCCGAGACCTTCGATGATGAAGGGGCGCAAAAAGGCTGGTGCCTGTATCGACTGGGATGCAAAGGCCCTATGACCTATAACGCCTGTGCGACTTTGAAATGGAACCAGCAAACCAGCTGGCCGGTGGAATCCGGTCATGGTTGCCTGGGCTGTTCTGAACCTGATTTCTGGGATGCCGGCAGTTTTTATAAAGCGCTGTCCATTCCTGATGGTGATTATGCCAAAGCATCTGGTTATGCGGTCGCAGCAGGCATTGCTGCAGGGGCTGCTGCAGGCATGCTCAATAAGAAAACAAAGTCTGATGCTGTTGCCAGGCACACCAAAGTGTCAGTCGATGATTTTGCTGTGAATAAAGAAACAGACTAACAATCAATAAGGAAGCAAAATAATGGAACTGTTCAGTACTGCCAATGACTTCCTGCTCTGGACCAGAGGGGATGCCTTCAATATCGCAGTGAGTATTTTTCTCATTGGTGTTTTCATCCGGGTGCTGGAAATTTTTTTAATGGGCAGGAAAGTGGATTTTTCGGAGCCCAGAGGCACTGAATGGGGACCCGGATTAAAAAATATCATCACCCGTTCCGTGGTTGACAATGGCACCTTTAAGCGAGCGCCTTTTGTGGTCATCGTGGGCTATATCTGGCACATTGGATTTTTTATCTGCATATTATTTTTCATTCCCCATATTGAATTAATCAATGCCATGCTGGGGATAAAATGGCCTGGATTAGCCAATCCTCTAGTCGATGCGACTGCTGCTGTAACCATGTTTGCTTTGGTTGCCATGCTCTGGTATCGCCTGACTCATCCGGTGTTGAAGTTTTTAAGTACCTATGAAGACTATCTGGTGTGGGTGGTGACATTTATACCATTGTTAACCGGTTATCTGGCTTATCATCGCATGATTGATCCCTATCCTTTGGCATTGGGCCTGCATATCTTAAGTGTTGAGGTGTTTTTAATCGTTTTTCCATTTACCAAATTAATGCATACGATTACATTATTTATTGCTCGCTGGTATTCGGGTGCAATGATGGGGCGCAAGGGGATTGAATCATGAATGCAACGACCAAAGAAGTAAAAAATACCCTGAGTCTTGAAAAAGGTATCAATGCCCTGAAAGAGCAAATCGATGCGCCAACGGCGGCATTTTTCAGTAGTTGTGTGAATTGTGGATTGTGTGCTGAAGCCTGTCTGTTTTATACCGAAACCAATGATCCCAAATATACTCCCATCAATAAAGTGGAGCCTTTACGTAGAGTTTGGGCAAGTGAATACACTCTGTTCGGCAAGCTAAAAAAAGCCTTAGGCTTAGCAAAACCCGTAACCGATGACATGCTGGCGGAATGGGAAACCTTGATCTATGACGGCTGTACCCTGTGTGGTCGCTGTTCCATGGTTTGCCCAGTGGGTAATGATATTTCAACCATGATCCGAAAAGTCCGGGAAGGCATGGTCGCTTCCGATCATGCACCTGAAGGTTTGGTCGGTGCCAGTACCCGTGCCGTTAAAATTGGTAGTCCTATGGGTATTCGTTTAAAAGCCCTTGAAGCGCAGATAAAACATATTGAAGCAGATACCGGACTGACCATCCCGGTTGATGTGCAAGGCGCGGATTATATGGCCTTGCTGTCTTCTATGGAGATTATTAATTTTCCGGAATACATTGAGTCATTGGCGAAAATATTCAAGCAGGCCGATGTCAGCTGGACTTTGTCTTCAGAAGCATTCGAAGCGACTAACTCGGGTATCCAGATTGGTAGTAGTGATATTGCCCGGGAGCTGGTTCAGAGGGTGGTCGATGGCGCTGAAAAACTCAAGGTCAAATACGTTATCAGCCCTGAATGTGGTCACGCTTTTACCGCCATTCGTTGGGATGGTCCCAATCTGATTGGTCGGCCCTATGCATTTAAAGTTGTCCATATTCTGGAGCTACTGGATGAATTGAGACAGGCGGGTCGTTTGAAAACAGACGGGAAACTGGATAAACGTTTAACCTTCCATGATCCCTGTCAGATTGTCAGAAAAGGTGGTGTTCTCGCGCAACCTCGAAATTTACTGGGTCAGGTGGCATCTGAAGTTGTTGAAATGAGTGATGCGGGCAAAATGAACTGGTGTTGTGGCGGCGGTGGTGGTGTCAGCGCCAATGAAAGAGCTGATGAACTTCGTTTGCAGGCCTTTAAACGTAAGAAAGCACAATTGGAAGAAATCAATGTCGAAGTCATGGTGACAGCTTGTGCAAACTGTCGTCTGGTGCTTGAAGAAGGACTGGAAGAAAACAATATGGATATGCCCGTTTTGGGGTTAAGTGAATTGATTTCTGAACACCTGATAGAAGAATAATAGAGATAATTATCTCAGTTATGATGGTATAAGTGAAAGCTTTGAGCCAACATGAGATTAAGGGAGAAAAAACATGAGTGAGCGCGTCGTTGTTGACCCCATAACACGCATAGAAGGCCACCTGAGAATTGAAGCGAAAATGGAGGGTGATAAAATTGCACAGGCCTATTCTGCTGGTACCATGGTCCGGGGAATCGAATTGATTCTCAAAGGCCGGGATCCCAGAGATGCCTGGGCCTTTACTCAACGTATCTGTGGCGTTTGTACTCTGGTACATGGTATTGCTGCGATACGTTCGGTTGAAAATGCCCTGAATTATCCTGTTCCAGCCAATGCACAGTTGATCCGAAATCTGATGATTATGGCGCAATATGTTCATGATCATGTCATGCATTTTTATCATCTGCATGCACTGGACTGGGTGGATGTGGTTTCAGCACTGGATGCCGATCCCAAAGCAACTTCTGAGCTGGCCCAGTCCATCAGCAGCTGGCCAAAATCTTCGCCTGGTTATTTCGCTGATATGAAGAAAAAACTGAAAGTCTTTGTTGAGGGCGGACAGCTGGGTATTTTTGCCAACGGTTACTGGGGCCATCCTGCCTATAAATTGCCAGCTGAAGCCAACTTGATGGCAGTATCCCATTATCTTGAGGCGCTCACCTGGCAGCGTGATGTTGCTAAACTGCATACCATTTTTGGCGGCAAAAACCCGCATCCAAATTTTGTGGTAGGTGGTGTTCCCTGTGCAATTGATTTGAACTCGGATTCTGCTATCAATATTAAAAAATTATCTCAGGTACAAAACGTTATCAATGAGATGCAGACTTTTGTCGATCAGGTTTATGTGCCTGATACATTGGCTATTGCTTCATTCTACAAGGACTGGGGAACACGGGGAGAAGGGTTAGGAAATTTCCTGTGCTATGGCGATTTGCCCGCAACCTCTATGGATGATCCCAGCAGTTTCTTTTTTCCTGCGGGTATTATTCTTAATCGCGACTTATCGACCGTTCATCCTCTGGATCTTAATAATAGTGAAGAGATCAAGGAATATGTCGGACACTCATGGTATGACTATAGCAGTGGCAAGGACAGTGGCTTACATCCATATGATGGAGAAACGGAACTGAACTATAGTGGTCCGAAACCGCCTTATAAGCATCTGGATATCGAACAATCCTATTCATGGCTTAAATCACCACGCTGGAAAGGCATACCTATGGAAGTTGGACCTCTGGCCAGAGTACTCATGTTATATGCCAAGGGCCATGAGCAAACCCGTGATCTGGTCTCCATGGCACTGAATAAACTGGAGCTGCCGGTAGAAGCTCTGTATTCCACTCTTGGACGAACAGCAGCAAGAACCCTGGAAACGAAAATTATTGTTGATGCGATGCAGGGTATGTTTGATCAGTTAATGAGTAATATTAAACAGGGTGATACCCGAACCTTCAATGACACACTATGGGAGCCCTCCAGCTGGCCTAAGAAGGCTCAGGGTGTTGGGTTTATGGAAGCACCAAGAGGCGCTTTGGGGCACTGGATCGTCATAGAAGATAAAAAAATTGCTAATTACCAGGCTGTGGTACCCAGTACCTGGAATGCAGGACCTCGTGATCCACAAGGTAAGCCGGGTGCTTATGAAGCCGCATTGCAGGATAATCATCAATTGCATGATGCCAAACAGCCCATTGAAATTTTACGTACTATTCACAGCTTTGATCCCTGTATCGCCTGCGCGGTACATGTGACTGACCCGGATGGCGAAGAGCTGGTAAAAGTGAAAGTGACCTAGTTGTTTGAGAAATAAATAATAGAGTGAGAAAAACACAATGACTATTCATAATGATCAGGAATTAAAAAAGGCATTGTCAGAACTATCAGTCGCTGAACAAAGACAGGTTGCGGCACAGTTTGTTGAAAGTGTTGCTTATTTGAATCCTGATCCGCTGATTGAACGGGCGTTAAAAATTGCCAGGGATGAGCATCATTCAGATTTTGAATTTGAAGAAGCCTATAAAAGTGTTAAATCTCTGGCTATCAAAACCTATACCGCCTGTGGCGATGATGCTGACTGGCCGTCACAAGCTGCGCACTTTGTTGCCACGGCTGCCCAGGCATGCCTGACACCCGTTGAGCATTTGGGCGACAAGAACAATCTGGCCTGGAAGTGTGCCATGCAAACCCGAATGGCCAAGAATTGTGAAATGATTGAAAGCGATAGTGAAACGATTGATAACGAGGCACAAAAACAATATGCCATTATCAATAAATAGTAAGACATAATCCTGTTCAAAGGGGGGAGGAAGATATGTTAAATTCAATTGCGGATGTTGAGTTCAATAGTAAAGGTTATATGGCCAATTTTGATGCCTGGAATAAGGAGCTTGCTCTGGAAATGGCCAAAGAGCACAACCTGGAACTGACTGATTGTCACTGGATGGTCATAAATTTTTTACGTGACTATTATACCGAATATGGAATAGCGCCCGATCCAAGGGAAATTGTTAACAGGATTGGCAAGGCAATTAATCCTCATATGAAGTGTGACCGAAAACATCTGGAAGGTCTGTTTTCAGAAGGCGGTTGTAAACTGGCCTGTAAAATAGCCGGATTACCAGGTTGTCACTGCCGAGGTCTATAAAAAAATATAGCTGATTAAAAAATGGTTAGATAATAATGATAGATATAAAGAAGACTGGTTCAGGAGAGATTCTGGCATCCGTTGATGCTGATTCTCTGGTAGGTGCCGATCTAAGGGAAGAGAGACTGGAAGATGCTGATCTGGAAAATGCCGATCTGAGGCATGCCATACTTGATTTTGCTGATTTGAATCGGGCCAATATGAGAGGTGCAAATTTACAGCATGCATCTCTCATAGGAGCTCATTTGAATGAGGCGGACTTGAGTGATGCTGATTTGTCTTATGCAGAAATGGGTAGTGACATTCAGGCTAATGCGGCTATGTTATTGCATAGCAAGCTTGTCCGTGCGAATTTGTCTCATGCTTATCTTCATTGTGTTGATTTTCGTGAAGCCGACATGAGTCAGGCAAATCTCAATAGAGCGGATATGCGTAAGGCAGTTTTTTATCGTGCCAATATGACGGAAGTGATAGCGAATGACTGTTTATTTATTCATGCCAATCTCAGGGAAGCCGACCTGAATCATGCCGATTTGCGGGACAGTCATTTTAACGACGCCAATATGATTAAGGCTAATCTCAGCTATGCTAATCTGGAAAGCAAACATGATGAAGGCTTTGCCGTGATTAATAAAGCGAATTTGGAGCGGGCTAATCTCAGTCATGCACAATTGCGAAATATTTTTTCCCGAGCGGTCAATCTACACCAGGCAAATTTGAGTCATGCTAATCTGGAAGACGCTGTGCTTACGGGAAGTATTATTTCACATGCTGATGTCAGTCAGGCTGAATTTAAAGGTGTTGAACTGGAAACGGTAACGATGGGATATTCAAATTTTTCCCAGGCACTCAATGCCGATATACCAGCGCACAAGAAACATGTTTTATAAAATTTGCCTTCTTTGATGGGGGTAACGAATTGTTGCGTTAGTTGTATTTAACCTGGCAATTACTGTTTATATTCTCAACGGGTTGAGTAAAGTAAAATGAAATTTTATTACTTGTTGGTCATTTTATTATTGCTGCTATTTTCGAGTCCTGTTCACGCGCAGGAACCGAAATCTCTGTCTATAGTCCCCGTTAAAACTCACTTTGTTCCGGCTAATCGCCTTTTTGTTGGCGGTACTATTGTGGCGGATAAATCCGTGGTGTTTACCGCACAAATGCCAGGTCGAATTGTCAGTATTTCAGGCGAGGAAGGCGATCGCTTCAGGCAGGGGGATTTGCTGGTTAAAATTAATGACGATGAATTGCTGGCAAAAAGACAAACAGCGCTGGCTCAGTTTAATGCGGCAGCGTTTGCGGTTAATAATGCCGGAGTTCAGTTTCATAGACAACTTGAATCACCTTCCACATCTAATCGTGCACCTGGTGGCATGGGTATCCCAGGAATGTTTGATCAGATGTTTACTAATCCAATGTCAGACATGATGGGCACCCGCGATTATGGTGTCGAAAGGGGTGCTGATATTTTTGCTACCCGTACGCAACTTGATCAGGCACACCAGGCACTTGCACAGGCGCGTGCGCAAATCCAGCAAATAGATACCAAATTACGAGATACTCTCAGTATTGCACCATTTGATGGGGTTATTGTTACTAAAAATATTGAAATTGGCGATACAGTCCAGCCAGGGCAGCCGTTAATAGTGTATGAAAATCTTGAAGTATTGCAAATCGTCGTCGATGTACCCGGAAGTATGATTAATAATTTAAAGCCAGGGCAAGCAGTGAGAGCCAGAGTCGATGGCCTGAAAGAAGAAATTAAAGTCAAGGTCAGTAAAATTTTTCCTACTTCTGATCCCGTACGACATACTACCCGTGTCAAGTTAACCATACCAGCAGGTAGTTCTGTTTCACCTGGTAATTATGCCGAAGTGTTGATTCCGGTTTCAGATAGCGCTATGCAGAAACGTCTGCTGGTGCCAGCTACCGCAGTGGTCGAAAGAGGTGGTATTCCTTCCATCCTGGTGGTTAATCAACAAAACCGCGCTGAACTGCGGTTAGTCAGAGTGGGTGAGGTGTTACCTTCCGGGCGGGTGGTCATATTGTATGGACTGAAAGAAAATGAAAGAGTGCTAGATAAGCCGCCGGCATTTATTACTTCCGGTTATGAAATATCACAATAACAAATAATAGGTGTTATTAACTGCCAGTAAAATGGCAAAGCAAAACTCAGGATAAAATGATGTCCGAGAAAAAATCTGAGAAAACCGTTTCCGGGAAACGCATTCAACATGTTTCCAGAAGACCCGTTTTGCATCATCCTCATCATGAGCATGTCGAAGGGCCAAATCTTGGGCTGGCGGGAAATATTGCTCATTTTTTTATCGATTCCCCGCTAACTCCTTTACTTTTTGCGGCCACTTTATTCATTGGCATGATAGGTCTTATGTATACCCCCCGTCAGGAAGATCCGCAAATTTCGGTACCCATGATCGATATTTTTGTTCAGTATTCCGGTGCCTCCGCAGAAGATGTGGCTAATCTGGCCATTGCCCCGCTTGAGAGTATTATGAAAGAAATTCCAGGGGTTAAGCATATCTACTCGGCTGCTCAGCATGATCAGGGCATCGTTACCGTACGCTTTAAAGTCAATGAAGAAATGGGGCCCTCTATAGTCAAGGTTCATGACAAACTGCAAGCCAATCTGGATAAAATGCCTCCGGGGGTGTCCATGCCCCTGGTTAAACCAAAAGGCATCGATGATGTTCCAGTTGTAACCCTGACATTATGGGCAGAAGGCATTTATGATTCAGAATTGCGAGTGCTGGCTCATAAGGTTTTACAGCGTTTAAAAGAAGTGCCGAATACTGGGCAGGGCTTTGTAGTCGGAGGTAGAAAGCAGCAGGTACGTATTGAAGTGTTGCCGGAGCGCTTGATCGGTTTTGGTATCAGCCTGGATCAGGTGGCCAACGTGATTAGAAGTGCTAATACGGAGCTTTCGGCAGGCTATCTTGAACAGGGCGGTACTTCTTTCAAAGTGTTTACCGGTTCTTTTATAAAAAATGTCAGTGAGATTAAGCAATTGGTTGTTGGCGTCAATCAGGGCAAGCCGGTTTATTTGCGAGATATCGCCCGTATCATTGATGGCCCGTCAGAAGCCAGTGAACTGGTTTCTTATTATAGTGGTGCTGCAAAACATGATACGGAAAGAATTGCCAGTGATATACCCGCAGTCACTATCGCTTTGGCCAAAAAAGAAGGCTCAAATGGCGTCACCGTTGCCAAAGATGTTATCACGAGAATGGAGAAACTCAAGGGGCGATTGATCCCTGATAATGTCAATATCACGATTACCCGGGATTACGGTAAAACGGCGAATGACAAAGTGAATGAATTGCTCAAGGCACTTATTTATGCCGCGGTGGCTGTGAGTATTTTATGCTGGATTACCATCGGTGCACGCCCCGCAATCGTCGTTATCACGGTTATTCCCGTGGTGATTTTAATTACCATCTGGTCAAGTTGGGCACTTGGCAATACCATTAACCGGGTCAGCATGTTTGCTCTGATTTTTTCTATTGGTATCCTGGTAGACGATGCTACCGTGGTAGTGGAAAATATTTTCAGACGCTGGTTGAGAAATGGCGAGACATCGATTGAAACTGCTGTTGATGCAGTACGTGAAGTGGGTAATCCGACCATTATCGCGACCTTTACCATTTTAGCGGCATTATTACCTATGGGATTTGTCAGCGGTATGATGGGACCCTATATGCGACCCATACCGGTATTGGGTTCAGTCGCCATGCTTTTTTCACTTTTCGCAGCTTTTGTTTTCACACCATGGTTTTCTTTACGCCTGAAGCCAAGATTAGCAACCTTAAAGCAGGCAGAAGATCACGAGAAAAAAATACAGGATAAAATTGGCGACTTTTATCGCCCGTTATTACTACCTTTAATAAAAAACCGTCTTTTTGGCTGGATCTTTTTGATCTCTATTGTCATTTTATTTTTTCTCGCCTGTGCCATGTTTTATACCAAGGCCGTCACAGTAAAAATGTTGCCATTTGATAACAAGCCGGAATTTAATATCTTAATCAATATGCCCGAAGGAACGGCTATCCTTGAAACAGCCAATGTCGCCAGGCGCCTGGCGGAGACGGTGCAAAAAAATGTGCCTGAAGTAACGGCCTTGCAAACCTATGCGGGCACAGCGTCACCATTCAATTTCAATGGTATGGTCAGACATTACTATTTACGCCAGGAACCCTGGCATGCCGATATTCAGGTCATGTTAGTGGATAAAGAGGAACGTGAAAGGAGTAGTCACGAGCTGGCTGAAGCGGCCAGAAATTTACTTACTGAACAGGCTCATGAGATGGGCGCAAAAATTGCGGTGATAGAAATGCCACCCGGACCGCCGGTATTGCAAACAGTGGTGGCTGAAATCTATGGTCCTGATGCCGTGACCAGACGACAGGTTGCCGCCGATATGACCGGTATTTTTGAACAGACGCCTAATCTGGTCGATGCCGATAATTATATGATTACGCCTTATCACCGTTGGCATTTCAATGTCGATACTGAAAAGGCTCTACGCCTGGGTGTGTCGATAGAAACCATTAATCGAAATATTCAGATGGCAATGGGTGGTTATAAACTGGGTGATATCAAGGGACATAGTTCACTTGAGCCAAAATACATCGTGCTGCAATTGCCACTGGAAAAGCGGGGCGAGATTGAACGTTTGTCAAACCTGCCGATTCCGTCAGCGGACGGACAAATGGTGCCCCTAACTGAATTGGGGCAGTTTGTAAAAACGGAAGAACAAAACATTATCTATCGCAAGGATCTGCGCCCGATGGAGTATGTTGTGGGTGAAATGGAAGGTCGTCTGGGAGCACCTATTTACGGCATACTATCAGTGGAAGATACACTGAAAAATTATACCGCACCGGATGGGGTGCAAATAACAGGTACTATGACCGGCGCGCCGGAAGATGATCTTCAATCAGGCTTTGAATGGAGCGGTGAATGGGTTGTGACTTATGAAACTTTCCGGGATATGGGACTGGCTTTTGCGGCGGCATTAGTACTCATTTTTGGTTTGCTGGTCCTTGAATTCAGGAACTTTATTCTCCCGGCTATTATTATGGCGCCTATCCCTCTGACACTGATTGGCATTATACCGGGACACTGGATAATGAATGCTGAATTTACCGCCACGTCTATGATTGGCTTTATTGCCCTGGCTGGTATTGAGGTCAGGAGTTCTATTTTACTAGTTGATTTTGTCAAAAATGAAGTGCATCTGGGACAAGATGCTATGCACGCTGTGGCGAATGCCGGTCAGATAAGAATGCGCCCCATCTGGGTGACCAATCTAACAATGATGGCTGGTTCTGCAACCATTTTATTTGATCCTATTTTTCAGGGTATGGCCATTTCATTATTGTTTGGTCCCATTGTGGCGACTACCCTGACACTATTTGTTATTCCTCTGGGATGTACTTCTGTGCATAAAAAATTATGCCCTGTCAATGATACTGATACTGATACTGATATCGATGCAGAAGATGATTCCTGTTTGATTCAGGATTAGTCTTAAAATGGAAGCCCATGTTTTCTTTTTACACCTGTTAACGGTCCTGTTAGCTGCAAGACTGTTTGCGGAAATTGCGGTTCATCTTGGTGCACCTTCTGTGATCGGAGAGCTTACGGCGGGTATTATCATCGGCCCCAGTTTACTGGCATGGGTCGAACCGGGTGAAGTCCTTAAATTGCTTGCTGAAATCGGCATTATTCTGCTGCTGTTTGAAGTCGGTCTCAAAACCGATGGCAAACGTTTGTTGCATTCTGGATTTCAATCATCCGTTGTCGCTTTAGCGGGGTTTGTTTTTCCGCTATTGTTAGGTTTTTTTATTAGCTATTGGTATTTTGACCTGTCAATGCTGGTTTCTCTGTTTATAGGAGGAACGATTACCGCGACCAGTATTGGTATTACCGTCAGGGTAATGAAAGATCTTAATTGCCAACAAGCCCATGAGGGACAGGTTGTTCTTGGTGCGGCGGTATTGGATGATATCTTTGGGGTTGTACTACTGGCGATATTATATGAGTTTTCTGTCAGTGGTGGTATTAGCTTGCTTAATATCAGCAAAGTACTGCTGTTTATTGGTGTTTTTTTTGCATTTGCGCCTATTGCCGCAAAAATTCTCTCAGTCTATATAACTCGTCTGGATATGAATAGTGAGATTCCCGGTGTGATACCAACAACTATTGTTGCTTTGGTATTGTTTTTCTCATGGATTTCTCACTCTATGGGGGCACCGGAATTATTAGGTGGATTTGCTGCGGGTCTGGCACTTTCAAGACGATTTTTTTTACCATTTGGTTTAACCATCAGCACAGATAAAGCATGTGCTCAATGTGTTGAAGAACAAATGAAACCTATCATTCAGCTTTTTACACCCATATTTTTTGTCTATATCGGCTTGTCATTGAATTTAAGGGAAATTGACTGGGGCTCACCTTTCATCTGGGGCTTTTCTATGGTTGTTTTTTTTCTGGCTATTATTGGAAAAATGATTGGGCCATTTTTTCTCAAGGAATCGATTTATTCCAAATGGGCTATTGGTATGGCCATGGTTCCACGAGGAGAAATTGGTCTGATATTTACTGAATTAGGTAGAATAAGTGGTATTTTCAATAATGAAATACATGCAGGCATGGTTATTGTTATTGTTCTGACGACCTTGCTGTCACCCTTCGTAATGAAATGGTATCATGCCAA
>Ga0316204_10005588_pt1 | contig 20486 bp, 15 predicted proteins | sample 6monrhotite_MG_2_FD_205661 | JGI IMG/M metagenome (GOLD analysis project Ga0316204, IMG submission 205661) | Microbial mat bacterial communities from mineral coupon in-situ incubated in ocean water Damariscotta River, Maine, United States -... | ecosystem: Environmental > Aquatic > Marine >...
ATTTCGATTTTAATCAGGCCGGTGTTTATAGTTATGAGCAGGCTTTTGCCATCATGCGCCAAATGCGTCTGAGCAAGGCTGATGCGATACAGCAACTGCGGCGTACTATTTTTAATGTATTGGCCCGCAATCAGGATGATCACACCAAAAATATCGCTTTTTTAATGAATGAATCGGGGCAGTGGAGACTTTCGCCCGCTTACGATGTGACCTATGCACACAACCCTGGCGGCGTGTGGACTCAGCAACATCAAATGAGCCTGAACGGTAAGCGTGACCACTTTACACTGATTGACCTACAGCAGCTAGGCTCTTCAATATCGCTCTCTAAAACAAAAGTGAATGCACTGATTGATGAGGTGAGGCAGGCGCTAGCGGATTGGCCGAAATTTGCCAAGCAAGCCGATGTGAATGAGGTCACCAGCCAACGGATTGCGCACCAGCACCGCAAGCTTTAGCGGGTGGATTCTGCAAGACAAAGTAAATAAATTAATACATAGCAAGGATAGCCGATGTTACCGCCACTTAAACCCTTACCGATAAAAGACCGACTCTCAATGATTTTTTTGGATCGTGGTCGGGTGATGTACTTGATGGTGCTTTTGTACTGCTGGATAAAGCGGGCGTGCGAACCCACATCCAGGTGGGATCGGTTGCCTTCATTATGCTAGAGCCGGGTACCCGAGTTTCCCATGCGGCGGTGAAGCTGGCTGCCACTGTAGGCACTTTTTTGGTATGGGTAGGCGAGGCAGGGGTACAGCTCTATGTATCAGGCCCGCCCGGTGGTGCACGGTCAGGTAGGTTGCTCTGTCAAGCCAAATTGGCTCTGGATGAAAAGTAACTGCTCATCATGGGGGGATGAGTCGAGACGATAGATTACACATGATCCTAAAAACAGTGCTCCCTCCATGCGTGGGGAATAGCTGTCTCTGCAAAATCCTATTACCTCCTGCGATGCGTTCCCCGCATATGTGGGGAATGAGGCTGGCATCCAGTTTTTTGTGCCAGTCAGGAGAAGTTATTTTATTCGATTGGTGGTGAGTGGTGATTCTGGCAATATTTGCCACTTATCTTTGTCAATGCGTAAGATTTTTCTGTCACTAAAAAAATAATTTATGAATTGATAAAGATTGTTTATGGATGGTTAATACGGCGAAGGATGTAGACGTTGACTGTTACAGGTGGTTTTATACCTCAATGATAAGTATGGGTTTTATTGTTTTTATTGGTTGTCAGTTATTGTAATAGATTTGTTTTTGGAGAGTGCTGTCCCCGTTTATATTGGATAGTCTTTGGTTTTTTTGTCGATAAATCCCCCCTCTATTGGTGGCATACCCATTTCTAGGGATATTGCCATGCACATATATATAATATAATTGGGGTTGAAGGTGATGTTGTTTGTGGCACTTTGTTGAAAGAAGCTCTCTCATATAGTGCCTGAGGTGGTAGAATTCGTTTTGATTGGGTTTTATGCGCTATGTTTGGGGTGTTGATGTTCCTCCATGCAAGGCTAAGGAGGGCATTATCTCTCATCGGTCATCTTTTGGTAATGCGTGCGGCTTATATTCCTCTAAATAATAAAGTGTACTCGATAGTGATAGACGGTAGCTCGGGCGTGGGTCGAGCGTGACTTGCTGCCAATAAGCTCTGCTATTGTGTAACTCACTTTGTTTTATGTATGAATTTCGATTTTTTAATCAGTTGCCTTGATGCTGTGCCTGTTTTTACAGCGGTTTTTTGTGTTGCAGGTGGCGTCATTAGGTTGAGTCAGAGGTGTGAGGGTTGTGCCTTGTTGACTGTGAAAACCTAAAAATAAATTACGAATGCCGCCTTTAGAATATAAAGGCGGTGTTCATTTTTTTGTCTTGTCGTTAATTAAATTTTTTAGCTTGATCATCAATGGATTGACTGCGGATCGGTTATTTAGGGTGCTTTGGATGCTGCCTTTGCCGTATTGATCTTGTTATTGCTTTGGGTTGTTAAGTTAGGAGTGGATATGGAACAGCTGGTAAATTTTGCTTTGTTAGGGTGTGGTCGAATTGCTCGTAAACACGCGCGTACAATTTTGAATTCAGTGCCTAATGGTCGTTTAGTTGCAGTATGCGACATTCGCAAGGAAAATGCTGAGGCGTTTGGTGAAGAGTATGGTGTGCCGAGCTTTGATTCGCTTGATGCGATGATGGCTGAGTGTGGTGATAAGATTGATGTGGTGAATGTATTGACCCCAACGGGTATGCACCCTCAGCATGTGGTTGATGTGGCGGCATATGGAAAGCATGTTGTAGTTGAGAAGCCGATGGCATTGACACTTGCCGATGGTGAGACGATGGTTCAGGCGTGTGACCGTGCTGGCGTTCGTCTGTTTGTGGTGAAGCAAAATCGTTATAATCTGCCTGTTCAGCGGCTTCATGAGGCGATTCAAGCCGGGCGATTTGGTAAGATCGTTATGGCAACTGCGCGGGTGCGCTGGTGTCGTGATCAAGCTTATTATGATCAAGACAAGTGGCGTGGTACTTGGCGCTGGGATGGCGGGGTTTTTGCGAATCAGGCGAGTCACCATATTGATTTACTTCACTGGTTAGTTGGCGATGTTGATTCTGTTTTCTCTTATACAGAGCGACAGCTGGTTGATATAGAAGCGGAAGATAGTGGTATTGCGGTATTACGTTTTCGTAACGGTGGGCTGGGTGTGCTTGAGGCAACTACCGCGGCGCGTCCGAAAGATCTTGAGGCATCCATCTCCATTATGGGTGAAAAAGGCACGGCCGAGATCGGTGGCTATGCGGTTAATGAGTTAACAACGTGGCAGTTTTCTGAGCCTCTACCGGAAGATGAAGAGATCCGTAATAATAGCAATCAAAATCCGCCGGATGTGTATGGGTTTGGACATGTAGAATACCTAAAGCATGTGGTTGATGTAGTGCTGGAGGGTGGGCCTGCTTTTGTTGATGGTATTGAAGGTATGAAATCGTTACGTTTGATCAGTGCATTGTATGAGTCTGCTGCCAGTGGCAATGAGGTTTCGCTACGTTTTGAACCGCGTTATTCGCGTTTGGGCATGAAGATGGATCGCCGCGATAGTGATGTGAATATAGAGTTGGAAGCGTCAGAACTCTACAAGTAAATGGTGAATGTCTAGGCCCAGCAAGCGATGTGCTGGGCTTATGATGGCGGCGCTTTTGGGTGATGGTTTGGGTGTATTATGGGTGGCGAGGATATAAAGGAAATGGCAACAATTGCTGAAACAAGTCGAGTTCATCCCAATGTTAAATTGGGTGAGAATGTCGTTATTGAGGATTTTTGTATAATTGGTTACCCACCCAAAGGGTATGACTCTGGTGAGTTGGAATTGGTGATTGGTGATAACACCATCATTCGTTCCCATTCGGTGATTTATGCAGGTTCATCAATTGGTCAGGGTTGCCATATAGGTCACTCAGTGTTTATTCGTGAGCATGTTGAGGTGGGCAATGGTTCTTCTATCGGTGTGAACTGCATTATCGAGCATCACTGTACCTTGGGTGAAAATGTACGTATGCAAGGTCAGGCCGGATTGTGTGAATATACTACCGTGGAAGATGAGGCATGGATTGGCCCACGAGTGGTGACCACCAACGTTATGCACCCAACCTGTGACCGAGCTAAAGAGTGTTTGAATGGCCCGACTATTGGCAAGCGTGTCATTTTGGGTGCCAATGTCTGCTTGGCTCCGGGTATTGAGGTGGGTGCTGATGCGTTCGTAAGTGCTAGCTCGATGGTGACAAAGTCGGTTGAAGATGGTGCTATTTTATTTGGAAACCCGGCGAAAAAAGTGAGCCAGGTTGAGAAAGTTAAATGTGGGTTTGATATGGTTTCAGAGAGTCCTTATCCTCGTAATAAAGAGAAGTTAGAGCAACCTCAGCCGCAAGTGCCGTTGATGGATTTAGGTGCGCAGTACCAGGCCTTGAAACAAGAGCTGCGTATGGCAACCGACCGAGTGGTGCTGAATTCACGCTTTATTAATGGTAAAGAAGTGGGTGAGTTTGAGCAGGCATTTGCTGAATACTGTGGTGTTAAACATGCTATTGGTGTTGGCAACGGCACGGATGCAATTGTTTTAGCTCTGAAGGCGCTAAATATCGGTGCGGGTGATGAAGTCATTACCGCATCACATACCTTTATAGCTACCGCTGAGGCTATTGTTGCCGTTGGCGCTCGCCCAGTATTTGTCGATGTCGATGAGGTGCGTTTCACGCTTGACCCTGAAAAAGTCGCTGCCGCGATTACTGAAAATACCAAAGCGATAATTCCTGTTCATATTTATGGGCAGCCTGCAGATATGTCAGCGTTGATGAAGATTGCCCGTGAGAATAATCTGAAGGTGGTTGAGGATGGTGCGCAAGCCCATGGCGCCAAGGACGATGGAACTACTGTGGGTCAGTGGGGTGATGCAGCGTGTTTTTCATTCTACCCAGGAAAAAATCTTGGTGCCTACGGTGATGCGGGTGCGGTGGTGACCAACGATGATGCTTTAGCTGCACGCATTCGCATGCTTAAGGATCATGGTCGTGATAAAAAATATACCCACGATTTGATCGGGGTGAATTCACGTTTGGATACGCTGCATGCAGCAGTACTGAATGTGAAGCTGAAAAGACTCAATAAGTGGAATAAAGCGCGTAATAATGCGGCTGCTTATTATCGCGAAAATTTACAAAATATTGATGTGCGTTGCCCCGTTGCCGCCGAGGGTGTGGAGCACGTTTATCACCTGTTTGTGATTCGTACTGCAGATCGTGATGCGTTGCAGCAGTATATGAAAGAGCGTGGTGTCGCGACGGGTGTTCACTACCCACTGCCTTTGCATTTGCAGCCAGCGCTTGCTGAATTGTCTTATAAGCGAGGTGACTTTCCGCTGACTGAAACATTGGCTGAGGAAATTCTTTCTCTACCTATGTTTCCAGAAATCACCACTCAGCAACAGGATCGTGTGATTGCAGCCATCAGTGATTTTTTCAAAGATAAGGGGGCATAATGGTCGCCCTAAGCATAGCGACAACGGCTTATAATGAGCGGGGCAATGTGCAAGCTTTTTTGACTGAGTCATTGCAGGCAATTGAGACGCTTGGGGTTGAGGCTGAAATCGTTTTTATCGATGACTGTAGCAGCGATGGCACAGCTGAAGAGGTTGAGGCTTATATAGCGCAACATCAATTGAGTAATGTGCGTTTGATTAAGCATCAATCTCAGCAGGGGATTACCGCAGCGATACAAGAGATCTCTGAGGTGGCGTGTGGTGATTTTGTTGCTTTTTTACCAGCCGATATGGAGTCTAGCCCTGCGCAAGATGTTCCCGCGTTGTACAATGCTATGGATGACGAGACCGATATTGTCACCGGATGGCGTAAAGGGCGCGGTGATGGAAAGTTGTTTGCATCAACTATCTATAATCGTCTCAATCGTTTGCTGTTCAATGTTGACCTGCACGACGCCAACTGGGTGAAGCTGGTACGCCGTGAGAAGTTGGCTGGACTGCAGTTGCATTCAGATTGGCATCGGTTTTTTATACCAATATTGGTGCATCAAGGGTGTCGAGTTAAAGAGGTTGAGACTCAGTGGCACTCACGTAATTACGGAAGCTCAAAGTTCAGTCTAAAACGATTCCCTATCGCGATAGCCGATTTGGTAAGTGTTAAAGTTGATTTGATGTTTGGTAAGCGGCCGCTTATGTTGTTTGGCTGGGTATCATTTATTGCGTTTATGGTGAGCTTTTTTGCCTTTGGTTTTGGGCTTGTCTGTTCGGGTGATGCTTGGTTGTCGTGGGGTATTTTCTTTGTTGGCCTCTTTACTTCAATTAGCGCGTTATTGCTTGGTCTTGCGGTAGACATGATTTTACTAAAAGAGCATCGACGGTCAAAGTAACTAGGCTGAGTTTGAATGCATACCTGAGCAGGTGTGGCATGGATGAATTTATGTTGGGAAATGTACAATGAAAGTGTGTTTGATGACATCGGTGTATGCCTTGTCTGAAAGTGATCGAAATGGTTCTTTTCTTGTTGAAAGTACACGTTATCTGAAAGAGCGCGGGCATGAGGTTAAGGTTTTTGCTCCGAGTTATGAAGGGTTGGGTGATCACCAGATAGAAGGGGTTGATGTACACCGGTTTCGTTATTTTTTCAAAAAATTTGAAAATTTAACTCATGGTCAAGGTGCGCCAAATCGAATTCGTAATCCTATCTATCTGTTCGTGGCATTTTTTATATTTTGTTTGGTTTAGTTGCCGCGGTGCGCTTTTGTCGTCGTGAGAAGTTTGATGTCATCCATGTTCACTGGCCCTTTCCCCATGGTATGTGGGGGTGGGCAGCGAGTAAATTGTCGAGAACGCCAATGGTGCTTACTTTTCATGGGGCTGAGCTGTTACTGGCGAAAAAGTTTTTCTTTGTAAACGCGTTTTTAAAACACGCTATTAAGCATAGCCGAGGCATTATTTGTAACTCGACGTTTACTGCTGCCGAAGTAGCTAAGCTGACGGATAAAGAGATTACGGTTATCCCTTTTGGGGTGACGGTGAATGTGAAAGAGAAAAGCCCAGTCAGGGAGGGTGATACCCATAACCTGCTATTTGCAGGAAGAATCATTGGGCGTAAGGGTTTGGAGTATCTTATTCGGGCGATTCCATTGATTGATGATGCGCTGCCCGTTCATTTGAACATTGCGGGTGAGGGCAATGTCAGGGCATCACTGCAAGCGTTGACGACTGAGTTAGGCTTGGATGACAAGGTTACTTTTCATGGCTTTGTACCCAATGCTCAGTTGGAAGATATGTACGCACATGCTGATCTCTTTATTTTACCTGCGATTGTGGATGATCGCGGTGATACTGAGGGGCTGGGCGTGGTGCTGGTGGAGGCGTTGAGTTATCAAGTGCCGGTAGTGGCATCTCGCGTTGGTGGGATTCCTGACGTGATTATTGATGGGGAGACCGGGACGCTTGTGCCTGAAAAGTCGCCTGAGGCGATTGCAGATGCTGTTCAACAGTTGCTAAAAGATCGTGAGCGTGCAGATGGCATGGTGGAGAAAGGCCTTGCTCATGCACGTTCGTATTTTGATTGGGGGCGTATTACTGATTTACTGATGCAAACCTATAAGAAGGCTTTGGATTGAGACTTTGCATGAAAGATAATTATTGCCTCGCCAGCGCGAGGAATAAGCATTGTGCAAAGAGCTTAGATTAATATCAGCAAAGATTTTACCGTGGTGACTATGAAAAAAAGTACTTGGCTTTGGTTGTTGTTCTATATCGTTTTAATTGTGATGTTGGTGGTGTTTTTTATACAGGTGATTGTACCTGTTTATAAGTCGCCTAACTCCCGGTTGTGGTCGACGAATATGGGTTATCCTGCATTGATGCGGGAAATGGGGCAGGCGGTGCCCGTTGAAGTGGCGACCGTAACTCAGCGCGATATGCTGAGAATCGTCACGGGTATCGGGCAGATTAGCTACCATAATCGTGTGCCAGTGAATGTCGAAGAGTCTGGCCTGGTAATGGATCTGCAGGTGCAGTTAGGTGATGCCGTGGTACAAGGGCAATCACTGTTAAGGCTGAATACCGGCGGTTATGAGGCTCGCATCACCCAGTTGGAGATGGAACAACGTAGGTTGAAGCTTAATCAGGCGCGTAAGGACTATGAGCGTGAGCGTGAGGCGTATGATAAGGGGCTTATTTCACTATCTGACTTAGAACAGTATAAGCAGGCCTACGGCGAAGCGCAGATTGCGTTGAAAAAAGCGCTGGAAAACTATGAGAATGTAACCGAGTCCCGTAGTAAAAGTGTTTTGAAGAGCGATGCCGCAGTGAGTGCTAAGCCGGGTGAGGGTGAGGTGATCGATATCGTTTCACCGATTGCGGGCACGTTGATTTCAAAAAATGTTTTCCACGGTGAGAACTTAATTGGACCTAAAAATCGCGTAATGATGATTGGCGACCAGTTGGTTTTTCAGGCAAGTTTTGACCAGCGCTATTATTCTGATATCAGCGTAGGGACTGAAGCTAAATTATTTCTCGGCGCGCATCAGGGGGAAGAGTTTAAAGTTAATGTGATCCGTATTGATAATCATATTATCTCAGAGGCAGAGGCGCCTCGATTAGGTCTGCCGCCCTTTACCTTTACAGTGTGGTTAGCGTTAGAGAATGATCCTGCAATGCTGGCTCATGTGGCAGAAGGGATGAGTGGTTATTCGATGATTGAATATCCTTATTCATCTCTGGCATTGCCGGAGCGTGCATTGGTACGCTTCTCGGGTCGCAAGGGCCTGGTGATGGTGGTTAATGAAAATGAGCAGATAAATGTAACGCCTGTGGAATTCAGCACCTCTAGCGACGGTTGGGTAGCAATTACCTCTGGACTTGAGCAGGGTGATATGGTGGTGATTAGTGGGCAAACGGGCCTGTTGTCGGGCGATAAAGTGAGTGTGCAATGAGTCATACTGACGTAACTGTTCGGTACCGTTTTACCCCGATTTTTGTCTTTATTGTTCTACTATCGCTTTGCAGTGCAGCGATGGCTGAGACGCTTGCCCCGATGAACGTAACCCAAGGTCTGTCATTACCGCAGGCCTTGGCGATTGGGGCAGAAAATAACGATAAAATCCGCAATCAAAAATTGCGCGTGCAACGGGCTATATTTGATTATGAAGTAGTGAATGGCCGCTACGTGCCTGACTTTCACCTCAATTTCTATTTCAATTGGAATAGTGTCGATATTGAATCTGATGTGCCGGATGGTATCAATGACACATCAAATACCCAAACGGTTGAGTTCAAAGTTATTTTTCCCTGGTGGCATAAAGGGGATGAGCGATTACATGCGGCGCAAAAACTGCTGGATATTGAGCTGCAAAAAAATAACTTGCGGGATGTTGAGCAAGAGATTGCCCTGGCTATTTATCAGTCTTACTACAACGTGGTGATGCAAGAAGAAAAGTTGAGAATTGCCCAGCGCAATCGTGCGGTTGCAGAGGCACGGCAAGTCTCTGTTTCTGAGCAGCTAAGCATTGGGCGATCTTCTCAGCGAGATGCCATCACTGAAAACAGTAATTTGATCAATCACCATGTTAATGTTCAAACCAATGAGCTTGAACTGCAAGATATGCGAGACACTTTATTGGATTACCTTGGTGTCTCTGCAGAGCAAATAGATCTTGAGAGAGTGACATTAACGGCGCGTTTAACTGATGAGCAGTTTGACCTTGCATCGTTTGATATTAAAGATGCCGTGGCGGAGCAGCTATTAAATATCGAGTTGGAGATTGAGCGCCAGCATATTGATATTAAATTATCTGGTAAAAGCTGGTCACCCCGTCTCTCTGCCCGAGTTGCTTATACACCTGAGGTGGAGGCGATTGGCACATCTACTTCAGAGTATGAGGATCTTGTCAGTTATGGCGTGGTTTTTCAGTTGCCGTTTCCTAATTTCGCCGCTGATAAAAGTGGAAGACGGTTGGCTAATCATGACCTCAACGATTTATTGCTAAAACGTGATCAAACGATGGCCTCGACAATGAAAAATGCGGCTAAATTGAAGCGCAAAATGGCTGGGCTGGAGCGAAAAAAGAGGCTGCTTAAAACCTTGGTGGTTGAAAAGCAGAAAGAGGTAAATTCAGCTAGAGAAAGTTTCTCGATTGGAAAAACCTCCAATTTGGAGCTGCAGATGGTCGAGTCGGTGATGATGGATGCAGAGTCCAGTCTCTACAGCACGTTATATGATTATACGCAGCTGCAAGGCCAGATACGCCAACTATATGGTCAGGATGTTTTAGGACGCCCGACAGGCAAGCAAGGTAGCGTTCGTGAGCAATAAGAAACGCTGGCTGTTATTGCTTAAAATATTGGTAAGTGTGAGCTTACTGGTCTACCTATTCCTAGAGATGGATACCAGTGCATTCGTCGAGCGCATTAGTCAGCTGTCGCTGTGGTTTGTTCTGTTTGCTTGGGTTTATTACGCGGCTTGTCAATGGGTGTCTGCCTATCGTTGGCAGATGTTTCTGGCCGTCAAGTCCATACATGTTCGGCTTAAAACGCTCTTCTCCTTTTATATGGTGGGAATGTTTTTAAATAACTTCCTTCCTGGTGCAGTGGGCGGGGATGCGGTGAAGGCCTATGACCTTTATCGGCATACTGACGACGGTAATATATCTGTCGCATCGGTTTTTCTTGAGCGCTTTACAGGTCTAATTGCCTTGGTTGTGATTGCGGTTGTTGCCGCGCTGTTCGGCATGCAGGATATCGAATCCGATATGATTTTTTGGTCGGTGTGGGGAACGGTTGCTTTTCTCTCTGTGGTGATATTCTTGATTTGGTCCGGCCCTGGCTTGAGTTTGATCAGCGGCCTTATGAAAATGTTGTTGCCTGCATTTATTGAGCGACGTTTCAGTGAGCTTTATCAGGCAGTGCATAGCTATCGGGCCCATGGAAAGGTGCTGGTAAAAGCAATTTTAATCTCGATTGTATTGCAGTTTTTGTTTGCTCTTTACTATCTGCTAACCGCGCAAGCATTGGGTATTGAGGTTGATCTTGTCTATTTCTTGTTATTCCTACCTTTGATTACGATTGTCACCATGATTCCCATCTCCTTTGGCGGGCTTGGGGTGCGTGAGGCGATGATGGTGGTGCTGTTTGCGGAAGTAGGGGTCTCTAGTGCTGATATTATGTCGATCTCTTTGACGGTGCATGTAATCAATACGTTACTCAGTTTATGGGGTGGCGCGATCTTTATGACGCGACGATCTCCTGCAGAAAATAAGGCGTCATAAATGAACAAGGGGCGCTTTTCACCACGTCGTGTAATCGACTTTTTATTCTCGGCTGACCGTGCCGTTTATCTGTTTTTATTGGCGATACCGGTGCTGTTTATCTCGGCTATGTCACACTGGTATTACGTCCCGGTTTGGGAGAGTGGACGTGGTCAGTGGTTGGAGTCATCTTTAAGCTTTGGAGAGGCTTTAGCACGGCTATTGATGCTATTGACCGCATTGGCGGTTCCCTATTTTTGCCTACGTAAGCCCATTGTTAGTCGATTCTTTCAGCGAGTCTGCTGGTCGCTGCTGATTTTAGTCGCATTTTTCCCTTTCTATATTTCACACTGGCAGCCTGAACAGTTTATGGCTGGGAATATTATTCATCAGGAGTTGGAGCGGGTCAGCGCAGACATGGAAGCGAATATGGTGCATCAACAGCGCGATTGGCGCTATTGGCAGGAGATGGACTCTAGTGTATTCGGTAACTATAAGGGCGTGACCATACCGGAAAAAGATGGCTGGGCGATGTCTTATCTTTACCCTTCGGCCCATCAATATATTTTTCAGCAAATTTTCTCTTATTCAAATGATTTCCTCAATGTTGTGAGTCGTGGCTGGGTGTTTGCGGGTAGTGGCCTGATTATTCTTTTGATTGCGATGTCGCTTGTGCCTGTTAGCCCTGGGGCTGGGCGCTTTCCTAATGTTATTTTTATCTGCGGCATTACGGTGTTTTTTGTAGTTTTATTGGTTATGCCCCGTGCAATTAGCGAATATCAATTACAAAAAGCGGAACATTATGCGGCACAAGGTAATACCTCCCAGGCGATTGAGCTATATCGCTCGGCGGTAGATTGGAAACCCTCATTACGTTTTTCACTTGATTATTACCATAGTAGCCTCGGGGTGTTATTAAATAAGCGGGGTTGTAATTACTGCTACGAAACCTTAATGATGCGTTTTGCGGAATATATTGGTAAGGGTAAAACGACTCAGGCCCGTATCACGTTGTCGTTAATAGAGCAGATGTATCCCAGGCGTAGCGAGGTTGCTTTTTGGTTTGATGCGTTAAATAACCGAATGGCGATAGAGGCTTTTAACTTAGGCCAGTACTCCCTTGCTGCTGAATATTGGGAGTCGAGTCGTCAATTTGTACCGTTTAATCCGGTTTCCCACTACGGTCTAGCATTGGTCAATGTGAAGCTTAAGCGCTTTTCACAGGCGAGTGAATCGCTCGAGAAGCTAGTGACACTTCAAGAGTATTTGACCTTTAAACGGTTGACGATCAAAGGGCAGTATATTGTGATGCAGGGCTGGTCCGCCTACTGGAATGATGATTATCACAACGCCTTTCAGCTATACAGCTTAGGCCTGACGCCGGAGGTATGGTGATGATGGTTGTTGATACATCGCAGAAAGCTCGCTGGATAGTACTGTTTGTTTTTTCTTTGATTACCGCACTTTACCTATCAATATGGTGGGTACCTGAGCGTAGTACATTGGAGCCTGTGAATTTTGATGCGGGCTGGATTACGGGCGATTCCGAGAGGGCTAAGCGTGGTTATTTTCGCTCGACGGTAGATGTTGAGTTTATGCCACGCCAAGCTTGGGTCGCGCTTGTGACCGAGGATTATTCGCTTTATGTGAACGGTGTTGAGGTTGCCTATAATCATTCTGCTACTAATCCTTCTAATGCAATTCAGCAGGCGATTAGTGATCCTGCGCAGAGCCTTAGCTCTGGCAATACCATTCCAATGGTGCGTACCCCAGATCTGCAAAAGTTGCCCAATGATGAGTCCATCTTTACACATCTCATTGATGTTTCTCCTTTCATGGTGGAGGGGAAGAATGTTTTTGCCCTTTATGTGCAGTCTAGTCAGGCAGTGCGCTTTGCTATTAAGGGTGAGATTATTGGTGATGAACGCACCCAATATATTGATAGTAGCCCTGCCGCTTGGCGATCTTCCAGTGTAGAGAATATACACAGCCACTATAAATGGGTGAGCAATGACTATATTGATGCGACCTGGTCAGTTGCGCGATCGGGTGGTGCTCTGCAAGAGATGGTGTTTGCCACGGTGCCTGTTGAGATGATGACGGCCCCTTGGTCATTTATAGGGGCCACGGGTGATGTGACGATTGATGAGTTGAGGATTAAGCGTTCGCTGATCCCGGTAACATCTGAGCCGCCATCACCGTTTACTTCTGAAAATGCTTGGTTGCGGCTCTACAGTAGCTGGCCTTATTCTCTGTTTATCGATGATGAGTATATCTCCCAAGGCGGGGGCAGGGGTGTTGAGGCGATTGACCTGAGCAGCTACATTGCGCGAGGTGCTCAGCAACTTTCATTGCGTTTAGAGCGCCCGGTGCGCGGCGATGAACCACGCCCGCTATTTGCTGCGGAGGGTGTGGCGGGTGTGTTGGACCTTTCCACCCCGGGTAGTTGGAAGTTTTTGATAGGTGATCACCCAGACTGGCTTCAAGGAGCGGGGCAGTGGCAGATGATGGAAGCAAGCCATCAACCCGTAATGCCTAAAGGGATGAGGGCGAGTTATATCCCTTCTAAAACCCTCTCATGGTACTCCCGTTTTATCTGGGTATGGGGTGCCTCATTACTGCTGATGGCGGTGCTGATAGGTGTGCTGGGGCGATCGGCTCGCTATCTTCAAAACGTCTCTCCAGGCTATACCCCTCCATCTGCCTTAGCGGTGATGTCAGTTCCCATCACGGCACTGCTATCTGTCGTTTTGCTGAAGGTTCGCTTGCAAGAGAGCGACAACCTAATCCACATTATAAATCCACTACTGACTGACGTGTGGTTATGGTTGGGCCCGGTGATTCTGCTGTTAACCTTGATGCTGTTTCTCCCTCGGCAGGGTGTCTATGATCAAGGGCTAAAGAAAGTGACCAGTGGTTTGGCGAGTATTGACCCGCGCCTCTGGTTGCTGTTTATCCTCTGTATAGGGTTTATATTGCGCACCTTCAATATTGGTTATGAGGCGCTGCAGGCCGATGAAAATGTAAGTTGGGATGCAGCAAGAGGTATTCTCCGCACGGGTGCGCCAGAGTCAACCTCGGGTATCTACTATACCCGTTCGCCCCTTTATCACTATTTACTGGCGGGTTGGTTGTGGCTGTTTGGCGATACTATTGCCATGGCGCGTCTCTATTCGGTACTGCCCGGTGTTGCGGTGTTGGTTGCGGTTTATTATCTAGTTCTTGCGATGACTAAGCGTCACTCTTTGGCGTTGATTTGTGCGTTCTTACTGGCGATTGACCCTTGGCAAATCAATATGTCGAGGAATATTCGTTTTTATCAGCAACTGCAATTATTTGGTGTTATTACGACACTGTTCTTTTTGCGAGGGTTTATTTGGAAAGAGGGTAAACGCTATCAAAACCTCTTTTTCGCAAGTTGTTTAGCAGCGGTATTGAGCCAGGAGGTTTTTGTGATTACCTTCCCTGCATTCTGTATCGCGGGCCTCTATTATTACCGTTCATTTAGCTGGTCGCGGGATCGCAATGTTTGGATTGGCTTTATCACTATGATGAGCTTAACCATTATTGATATGGCCGTCTTTTCTATTGTGTGTCTGACACCTCATGTGGGTATTGCGACCTCTAGTGGCTCAATCATGCAGCTGCACCTGCTCAATGTCCTGGGTTTTTACAATACCTTTTTGTATGGCAACGCACGGGTGAGTATGCTCTATTGCATTGTCTTCTTAGCCGGTATTTTCTACTGGGCGCGCTATCCAAATAAAGCGATAGTGGTGCTGTATCTATTGGTGATTTTGACACTGTTTACGGTAACGGTGTTGGTGATGCAAATCGCAAATCGTTATGTTTTCTGCCTTTACCCCGCCTTCATTATTATCTCGGTGCTGAGTGCGGATGCGCTGTTGGCTAAAGGCCGTGAATATATCTTTTCATCAAGTAGTGGCGGGATTAGTGGTGCGATTAGCCGCCGTTGGCAGGCGATCATGGTTGTGATGCTGCTATGTCTGATGGTCATTAATGTTGAGCCAGGTCGTTTATTAGACTCCTATGAATCAAACCGCAATTATCAGCACCAGCAAGCGCTGGAGTTTATCGCTACTCAGCGTGCTGAAGGGGATAAGTTGGTCACGGTTCACCCGATGCCTGCCGCCATTGTTTTCAAACAACTCGACTACTACTTGATGGAGTCAATATCGTTTGATGAAGTCTTTATGAGTGATCAAGGAATCATTGATCGCTGGAGTGGTGGTAAGTTGATTTCTAAGATTGAGCAGCTCCATCGTGTGATGCAACAAAATGAGCGTGTTTGGATCGTTATGGATGATTATGAGAAACCAAAATTTAGCGATGAAATGCTGACTTTTATTATAGATAGTACCCGTGTCGAGTATGAGTTTTTTGGTGGTAAGGTTTACTTGTGGGAGCGTGATGCCGGCAAGTTGGCGTGGCACCATGATCGCGATGGTACTTCTGATTCATATTAAAGAGCACACTAAAAAGGTGATAGTGATGAAATGGTTGTTGATATTATTGCTGATGATGTATCCCTTGGCGGCGAGCGCCAAAAGTGATCTAGATCAGCTTAAGCAGCGTTATAGTGAGATGACATCGCAATACGAAAGTTTGCGCGATAGTGGGCGTGATGTTCGTGCTGTCGAAAGCTTGGTGCCAGAAATACAACGCAGTTATAAGCAGCGAGATAAAAAAAAGCTTGCTGAGCAGTTGGATGAGCTTGAGCGCTTACTGAAAGTAGCCGCTTCAGAGGCGGGCGCTAAGGATAAGCCTAAGACTGAAATTAATACTGCTTCGATTGTGGCCAAGCATGAAGCTGTAAAGTTGTTGATAGATGCCGTTAAGCACCACGGCTATCTCGATATCTTGAACTACCGGGGCAGTGAGCGAGGTATTGATAGCCAGGGTGCCTTGGGGCGGAACAAAAAAGAGTTTAGTGATGTTGCAGTACAGCGAGATGCAATTTGGCTGGCTAAACGCGCTATCTTGGAAGATGATCCGCGTTATGCCGCACATGTTATTAAGGCAATTGATTATGCTTTTGCAAGGCAAAGTAAGAGCGGTAATTTTAAAAATGGCTTGGGGGTTTCCGCAAAAAAAGCGGTTAATGCGGATGCCTTCTTTTTAAGTAGTTTTGCTCAAATACATTATCTTTTTAAAAATAGCCGCTATCAGGAAGATTACTTTAAGAAGATTGCCGTCTACAAACCTGCCTTGGCCAAGGCGATGGTCTTTCTTGAAAAAAATCAGCAGGAGCTTTATCGGCAAGATAGAAATACCGCTAATCGTCTGTTATTTGATGCACAGGCCTTTATTTTAAATGGGCAGATTTTAAGTGATCAAAAATTGATTGATGTGGGGATGGGTTTTCTCGGTAAGGCGTTAGCCCAACAGCGCAGTGACGGTACATTTAACGAACACGGCGGCTACGACAGCAGTTATCAGGCGGTCTCTATCTTGAACTTAGCGCAGCTATGGCTCTATGTTGAGGATGATGCCGTACGTGAGCGTATCTACCCGGCCTTGAAGAGCGCGATGGAGTGGCAAAAATCACGTATTACCAAAGTCGGTAAGGTTTTGGTGGAAGGCAATGCGCGCACTGGGCTTGGTCAAGAGAAGTTCTTCGGTAAGATAAAAGAGGTTAATTACGCTGAGGTGGCGATGGCCTTTTTCTACTGGGCATACATATCGGGAGATGTGGATAGTGCTAAAGTGGGGGGGCATATTGTGGATTATTTGTTGAGCCAGAGAGCGGGCTAATATTATCCTTCTTCGATTAGAGAGCACTGCGGTGCTCTTTTTTTGCGCTGAAACTTAGAGTTTTTGTTGAAATAGCGTTAAAGTCGGGTTGCTAACAGCTGCGAAGAGTATCAGCAGCTTTTATAGCGGCCCCTCCCTCAATAATGCATTTATTTTTTTTGATGTATTGGGGTGATGAAGTGAACCATAAATGAAAAGGAATCGACCATGAAAACGCCTTCTGAAATGTTGCTTGCGCTAGTTGTTGGAATTGGCCTTTCTAGTTTAGCTTTGGCTAATCCGGTAGTTTATAGTGGAGACCAGCTGCCGGAATTAAGCACGCCTGCTTGGCAAAAAAGTATACCTAATAATAACGATGCAATACTGTTTGCGGATGACCCCCATTTATTGAGTTATCCTCACTTATTTGACTACTCGGACCTGGATGATTACCTGCTGCCATTGGAGCAGGCTAATGGGGTATTTAAGTACCAAGTCCACCAAAATGCCGATGACTACAACGGTCAGGTGTGTCATCAGTGCCATTCTGTTTTACCTTCACCTACCAACCCTGCAATGCTTAGAGACAATATCAATTTTTGGCCTGTTTCGTATCAGCAAGAAAATACAACTTTAGATAACAGCGTAGGGACAACCATTACTGCGCGATTACGGGCAGTTTCAAGTAGTGCTGATATTGGCCTTGCTATTGACGATGGGGTTGTACACGAAACATTATTCATTAAACCGTACAATGATGGATTAAGTACTAAGTTGATCTTATTGGGTGGCGGGGTCTATCACGGTGATGATTATGATTTGCGGCTCAACTCTTTTACCCGTGTGGAAGATCATATCAACGGATTTAACAGCAGTGAATTCCATACCTACCGCATGGTTGTTAAAGACTTTCAAGTTAAGGTATATGTCGATTGTACGCTGGTGCTAGATACGCAAACAATGCTTAATAGTACAGACAAGAGAGTACGCTTTGGTGCCGCTTCTGACCATAATGTCGCGTTGACACAGGATGTTGAGTGGGACTCGGTTGCTTATCAAAGTGGTGACCTTGGTGCGGGTAATTGTGGTGCAAATATGACGCCTGGCGCGAATGCTGGGGAGGATCTCGTTGTTAGTACGGATCAGCTTGCTGGCGTTGTTATTACGGGTAGTGCTAGTGATGAGGATCCTGGTGATACCTTAAGTTGCCGCTGGCTGTATCAGGGTACGGTATTGCAAGATTGGGCGTTTGTGGATGGGCTTGGTCAATGCCCGCTTGTTGTGGATGAGTTTACGCCGGGTATTGGCATGTACCCACTGACGCTTGAGGTAACGGATGGTATCGAAACAAGCGCAGATACGATGTTATTTTCCGTTATAAATACAGTACCAACTGTGATGCCAAGTGGTGCAGGGACGTACGTATTGGGTTCGATGGTAACGCTTGGTGGCACTGTTTTTGATTTTGATGGTGACATTGTCTATTTCCGTTGGAGCGATGAAACAGGGCAGTCATATAGTGGCTCGGTTAATACTGTGGTGGGAGGTGCTCCTGTTTCACTGCCCGAAGCTTCGGTGAATTTTTTTCCTTTGGGTGACAATGTGCTGACGCTAATGATTTCTGATTCTATTAATCCGGTAGTTTCCCAGAGTATTACGGTGACGATTGTTGCGCCTACCCCATAGGCCAGCTGTTGACTAAGTAGGTAGGTGCAATGACTCACTTTTAGGTTTTTAAGTGAGCGTGCACCTTGTTTCTGCCGCTTTTGCGGATAACATCTCAAAAAGTAATGAATATTCTGTCTATCCTCTGGCTATGAATTATTTCCGATAAGGAGAAGGATCATGGAGAGTTGGGTATCGGAGAATGAGTGTGAAATATCAAGAGCGGCGGAAATTTTTGTTTTTGATCTGTTTTGCTGGTGGCAGACTTCTCATCCAAGCGCGAGTGTAAGTGAGCTGGCCGATTGGTGGGCACAAAATCGTGGTACACGGACAAATGAGGAGTTTTCACGTTTATTGAAGCAGGTACTTACTTTAAGTATTTTGCATGAATCTTCACTGGCGCGGATTTGTAATCTATTGGCATCACCGATATTACAACAGCGCATCGAGAGGATGATGTTTCATCAGGTAGGCATGGTGTCGCCTTATTGTGCAGAGGAGCGCGCTTTATACGTATAAGCCCACTGGATTACATAGCGGCTAGTGTCCTTATGATGCTGTAGGGGATATGGTTCGGTGCCACCGAGCCCCCACATCCCTATGGGCTGCTATTTTTACTATTCAAAGTGTGTGACTAACTGTCTTCACTGACCTCTTGTTCAGGATCCCAGCCCTCTTTTTTAGCGCGTTCGATAGCCTCTTTTTGAATGCGTTCAAAGCGTTGCCGAGTCTCTTCGGGTAGGTTGCTAACTAAAAATCCGTATTTTTCCCATTCAGCACTGGTTTTTTCCCATAGCGATTGTACACCAACAGCTAGCCACCCCTCGCAGGTTTCAGTTTCAGGAATAATCTCAAAGACCCAAGCATCGCGGATCACTTTGCCGCTATCGGTCATGCCGCCGTTGCGGTCGTTATATATTCCTACATATTTTTTAGGATTTTTGCTGCTGTTCATCATTACACTCCAAATCAATCTTGGTGGGAGTATAAACTAGAATGGTGTTGTAACGGGAAATGGGTTTGGTTTTTTATGCTGGAGCATGAGTCATGGTCGTATTTGTGGCGGCTGAGCTGGGGCGTTTGTGTCTGTAGGGCAAAAATATTCTGGGGACAGCGGCGATGTAAGGATTATTTTAGGTCACGGCCTTCTTTGATATCTTTCCAAGTCGTGCCTTTAGGGGTGCTTAACCAGCGCATGACTTTGTTGAAAAAACTGGCCTTGTGGGCGGGATTTAATTTTTTTTGCTGGAGAGCGGGAGGGGGGGGACGCGGTGTAAAGTGCTGTTGTGTTGTTCGGCCGCTTTCGAGTGTGGTGACGTCATCACCCGCTATTTCAACTATTTCAATTGGTACGGGCAGCGACTCTATGCTTTTCCCCGCCTGGATGTGATTGAGATTTAGGTCCAAATTAGCAACTGTGATCTCTAACATGTTGCGCATTGTCTCGGCTAACCCAGCATTGCTCAGAAGCGCTTTAGCTTCGTCTATCATTGTCATGACACTTAACATGACTCGATTTCGACAGGTTTTTTCCCGAGCGCTAATCTCTACGAGTTTTTTGACGATGACTTCAGTGTCAACGGTAAAGGGGGTTGGACGTGTTATCTCACCGCGTGCGTGTAGTACTCCTTTGAGTGCAACGGCTGTTTGAGCATTTTTAGCGTACATCCGTAATAATGTTTCAACCTGCTCTTCGTCTGCAGAGAGGGTGATAAGTTGCTCATCATCCATCTCGGCTATATCAAGAACGATTTCAAGTTTACCCTTGATAGATTTTTCAAGGTGAACGAGGGTCTCTTTGATTTTAATAGAGGGTTGGAGGCGTACTTTTTCTTCTAGTTGAGCGATCAACCCTTTTATTTTAGGTGATGCACTAGAGAGGGGTTTACCTAGGAGTATGACTGATTGTAATCCATCATTAAGCTGCTCAACAGCCAATGCGATACGAACGATTTTCTCTAAAGTGATGCGCTTTTTTTGTAGTGCGCCAAGTTCGTCAGCTGAATTGGTGTCGGCGACCATCTAAAACTCCAAGGTGGGGCAGAAAATTATTAATCTGGTGAATAAACAGGTTGCCAGATCAATAACACTCCTTTTTGTAAGTATAACTAAGTTTTGTTGGTATGCGCGATGAAATAGCCCTGCTACAGGGCTATTAATTGCTGGGTATGTGAATCTTTCTGAACAAGAAAGCTTAGCTCTGAGGGGTTAGTCGTTAGTTTTACGACGTTTGCCAGTGGCCTTTTTATCCCGCAAGCGTTTTTTTACTTTCGGTTTATTGGCTTTATCTTTTTTCT
>Ga0316204_10005590_pt1 | contig 20482 bp, 20 predicted proteins | sample 6monrhotite_MG_2_FD_205661 | JGI IMG/M metagenome (GOLD analysis project Ga0316204, IMG submission 205661) | Microbial mat bacterial communities from mineral coupon in-situ incubated in ocean water Damariscotta River, Maine, United States -... | ecosystem: Environmental > Aquatic > Marine >...
TTGGTAAATATAATTCGATGATTTTTTTTTCAGCAAATAACGACATAGTTCCCATGCTAGCAAATAGCATTTCCCACTTAAACTTGTTATCTACATTCAATCTTTCACGTTCAGAATAACCTTCTGACTGGGCTTTTTGGCGAATAGCATCAGTAGCTTCTTTTAATTGCAATGGTTCATCGCCAACAATTAAGTAACAAGATTGTAAGCCTTTTAAAAGGTGAGACTCTAATTGATTAGCGTAAATTTTCACTCAGTAGAACGATTGTTTTTGGAGGCATTAATCTGACGAATGATAGCCCTACTCATGTCTTGAGCCAATTGTTTTCTCAAGGTAACTTCTTCTTGTTGACCTCCACCAATTTGTTGAATATCAAACGAATAATCTTTTTCCAAATGGACTGTCTTTTTATCTGATCGACCCAGAGTATATTCTACATCATATTCTAATCGATATTCCTGAACTTGATTGTTAGCACCAATTGATTGTATGACTTTTTGTAAATTATCTTTAACAATCACTAAATCGCTTGCTTCTAAATTTGATTGGTCTGTCAATTCAACACCGGATGATATTAATGCATTTATCAACGGTCTTTTTAACAAAGATTGAGCAGAAATATCTAATTTCACCAATGGATAAGTCTCGGCAATAGAATTATTCGATCTTAAGTGGTAACCACAAGAAGAAGAGAATAATATAATCATCATTAAAAGTATTTTTTTCATTATGCCACCACTATATTAACTAAACGGCCAGGAACAACAATCACTTTCTTTACTTGCTTACCCTCACTAAATTTCTTAACATTTTCGTCATTCAAAGCTAATTCTTCAATTTCATTTTTATTTGCATTTGCGGTAACATTTATTTTTCCACGCAACTTGCCATTGACTTGTACCATCATTTCTATTGAATCTTTTACTAAGGCATACTCATCATAATCTGGCCATTTTACATCGACGATTAAATCTTTATTGCCTAGCTTGCCCCATAATTCTTGAGTAATATGGGGAACTATGGGCGATAACATTTTTACGATAGCTTGCCAGCCCTCATGAGATACAGCCATACCATTATCACTGCTATCATTAAACTTAACAAGCGAATTAGTTAATTCCATACAGGCAGCTATAGCCGTATTAAATATTTTCCTTATGCCAAAATCATCAGTCACCTTTTTAATGGTTTCATGAATTTTTAGACGAATGGCTTTTTGTTCGGGGGTTAAATTATCTTGTATTATGGATATAATTTCGCCTTTATTTTCGATAAATTCATTTATATTTTGCCAAATGCGCTTTAAGTACCTGAAAGATCCTTCAACACCCTCATCCGACCATTCCAGCGAGTGTTCTGGTGGCGCTGCAAACATAGAAAACAATCTGACAGTGTCGGCACCGTATTCATCTATTAGTGATCTAGGGTCAACAGTATTGCCCTTGTTCTTAGACATTTTTACACCATCTTTAAGCACCATCCCTTGAGTTAATAAATTTGTAAACGGCTCATCTGAAGAAACATAACCTAAATCACGCAACAGTTTATGGTAAAAACGGGCATATAACAAATGGAGAATAGCGTGTTCAATTCCGCCAACATACTGATCTACAGGCAACCAATAATTAGCCGACTCATCTAATATGCTTTCTTCATTATCTGGGTTTGTAAAACGTGCAAAATACCACGAAGAATCCATAAATGTATCAAAGGTGTCTGTTTCACGTTTAGCCTCTTTACCACAAGTAGGACAAGCTACATTATAAAAGTCAGGCATTTTCTTAATAGGAGATCCGCCATTTTCATCAAAAACAACATCCTCTGGTAACACCACTGGTAAGTCTTTTTCTGGTACTGGCACTGTTCCACATTCATCACAATAAATGACAGGAATAGGACAGCCCCAATAGCGTTGGCGTGATACGCCCCAATCACGTAAACGGTAATTAATTTGCTCCCTTCCTATTTGTTCTTGTTCCAGTTTGTGTTTAATGGCATTAAAAGATTTTTTAAAGTTCATTCCATTAAACTCTTCAGAATTTATCAATATTCCTTTATCCAAATAAGCACCAGCAGTTAAATCTATCTTCGAATTATCAATCGGAGCTATTACTTGATTTATCGGCAAACTGTATTTATGAGCAAATTCCCAATCTCTTTGATCATGTGCAGGAACAGCCATAACCGCTCCCGTGCCATAACTAAATAAAACAAAGTTAGCAATCCATACCGGCACTTGATTTCCTGTTAGTGGGTGAATAGCAAAGAATCCACTGAACTTACCCTTCTTTTCCATTGTTGCCATTGCAGCTTCATTGCTTTGTTCCTTTTTACAATCATCTAAAAATGATTGTAACTCTGGATTATTCTTCACAGCTTGCGCTGCCAAAGGGTGTTCTGGTGCAACCGCCAAGTAACTGACACCAAATAAAGTATCTGGTCGAGTGGTATAAACTGATAACTTATCTGATCCTTCAATTTCAAAATCAAGCTCAATACCTTTGGACTTTCCAATCCAATTACGTTGCATAGTTTTTACAGAATCTGGCCACCCTTCAAGGTTATCAATTTCTGACAACAATTCTTCAGCATAGGCAGTGATCTTCATTGACCACTGGGGAATTGTTTTCTTTTCTACTAATGCACCACTTCTCCAGCCTCTTCCGTCGATGACTTGTTCGTTGGCTAAGACAGTTTGATCGATAGGATCCCAATTAACGGTGGCATCTTTTCTATAGACGAGTCCTTTTTCTAATAATTGCGTAAAAATCAATTGCTCCCACTTATAATATTTTGGATCACATGTTGCTAATTCACGTGACCAATCATAAGCAAGTCCTAATTGTTTGAATTGATTAGTCATATAATCCATATTGCTATAAGTCCATTTAGCAGGTGCAGTATTATTTTTTATGGCTGCATTTTCAGCAGGTAATCCAAAAGCATCATAGCCCATGGGTTGCATGACATTTTTTCCAAGCATTCGCTGGAATCGAGAAATGACATCTCCAATTGTATAATTACGGACATGGCCCATATGTAAATTACCACTTGGGTAGGCAAACATACTTAAACAATAAAATTTTTCTTTGTTACTATCAGGAATGACATGAAAAGTTTTTTCGCTATCCCATACTTGCTGAATGGCTTTTTCTAAGGCTTGTGGATTATATTCTGAACTCATGACTCAATATTAAATAAAAATAGTTGACCATTATAATTTCAATATGGGTAATAAACCAGTTTTGAGTAATTTTTATGCCTTAACAACTCTATCTCGTCCTTCATTTTTTGCTTGGTATAGAGCCATATCAACTCGATGAATCCAATCATCAATACTTTCTTCTTTTACATATTCTGCGACACCCATGGAAATACTTTGCTCCATCCCGTCAATAATTATATTTTTTTTCACAATATTTCTAAACTCTTCAGCCAACTCCATTACTTCATCAATAGGTTGATCTGGGCAAATAACCAAAAATTCTTCACCACCGTATCTGAAAATATTTTCCTTATTTTTATAAAAACATAATAATAACTCAGACAACCTGACAAGTACTTCATCACCTTTTATGTGACCATAAGTATCATTAACTTTTTTAAAATGATCAAGGTCTAAAAGAATGATTGTCGCTGTTTTATCGTGATTTTTTAATTTTTTATGGGCAATAGATAATTGAGTATTTAAAAAACGCCTATTGCCAGTAGAGGTCAAATAGTCCTCAGAGGCTAGCTTTTTAAGTGAAATTTCTTGTTTTCTTAAACCGGATGCAAATACAAAAGCGATAATATTTGTAATAACGACTGTAATTATGAATGTTGCGAAGTTTATAATTTCTAATAATACATAAAGCTTTGGCAAATAAAGACTTAACATCACGAAGTTAATCATCATCCCTTTATTAGGACTCATGATATAATAAGCAGATAGCATAGCTGGGTAAATCCAACCAACTTGACTAATGCCTTTTAAATAAAAGGAAATTACATTTCCCATTAAGGCAACAACTATTAAGACTACACTGGCTTTTCTAACATTGTCCGTTTTATAGACATAGATGAAAATTAAACTCATACCTATTACGACAATCAGATCTAAAAAAGCAACATACCAGTCTTGTCTTAATGCCCTATAAATAGTAAACGGTGTAATACCAATGGCTGTTCCAAGCGCCAACACCAAAAGCATTTTGGATTGAGGGCTTCTATTTTTCAAATCGATCTTCACTATAGAAATTATAGCTTATCACTAGTTCATCTACAACTAGAAAAAATATAGGATCATTTTTTTGTTAAATCAATCAAAAGTTCACGTGAAAATAATCTTTTATGAGAAACACTTAAGTTAATAAGGTGCATCATCACTTTATTGACTCTTTTTTGCTCTTCATTATTTAACATGGCTGCATTTAAAAACTTTTGCAAGTCTCCAACAGTACATATTTTTTGCTGATTGTTTTCAGATTTTATTAAACCAAAATTTTCATCTACACACAACCATTCATCTAACTCTTCATAAGAATCAATATTTAATTCAAAGCCATTATGCTTTAATATTAATTTTTCAAAACCCCTTAATATTGGAGTTAACTTTATTAAACCCAACTGATGAATTGCTTTTGAATACCCTACAAATAATAAATTGGCTGGTTCATTTTCTAACAAACTATAATGAATCAGCTCGTTTAGGTAAAATCCGGCAGTTTTTTCTAATAGTCCATTAAAGTCTAAAGGACTAATAGAATTAATAGATACCACTGTTTTCAAATGTGATTTTCCATAAAATTGTATTTTTAACAAATGAAAGAATTGCAATTGTGAATTTAAGATTTTATTGTTTTTGATTCCTTTCGCAATTAAATGAATCATTCCAAATTCTTTGCTAAAAAATTCTATTATCAAACTTGAGTTTTTGAATTTTCTTTGATGAATTAAATAACCAGTCGCTTCTTTATAAAAACTCATAAGTTATACAATGCTTATAGTTTATTAAAAACCATCATCCTTATAGCCTAATTGTTGCAATAGTCTATCGCTGTTTGCCCAAGCAGATTTAACCCTCGCCCATAATTTCAAGTGAACTTTCTTACCCACTAATGATTCGATTTCTCTGCGTGCAAGACTACCAATAGTTTTTAAAGTCTCACCACTTTTACCAATAATCATATTTTTTTGAATTTCTCTTTCTACCCAAATTAAAGCATGGATATGAACAATATCGCCTTTATCATGATATGACTCAACTTCAACGGTTAAACTATAGGGGATTTCTTGATGTAATCGCAACATTAATTGTTCACGAATTAATTCTGATACTAAATATTTAGTTGATTTATCAGTAAGTTGATCCTTGTTGAAATAATTTTCAGACTCTGGCAAGTAGTGGAATATTTTATCCTCTAAATCACCTGTTCCTTTTCCTTTAGAGGCAGAAGTATAATAAATTTCTTTAAAATCATACATCTGAAATAGTTTTTGCGCATAAGGTAAAAGCTTTTCTTTATTCGAGACTAAATCAGATTTATTAATGACTAAAATAACAGGTGTTTTTGTAAAAGCCAATGCTTTTAACGCCTCTTCATCATCTTGAGTCCATTTCAAAGACTCAACCATAAATAATATTAAATCGACATCTAAAACTGCTGAAGCCGCCGCTTTATTCATGTATTTATTTAATGCTTTCTTATGACCTTTATGCAAACCAGGTGTGTCAATAAATAATATCTGTCCTTGTTTACTTGAATGAATAGCAAGAATTTGATGTCGTGTGGTTTGAGGTTTTGCTGTGACAATGCTGACTTTTTCTCCTACAATTCTATTTATAAGTGTAGATTTCCCAACATTAGGTCGACCGATTACTGCAACATATCCACACTTGTTCATCTTCATTTCTTTAATTTCTCTAATAGAGTTTGAGCAGCGAGTTGTTCAGCTTTTTTACGGCTTCTTTTTTCACCGATTGATGATAATTGTAATTCTGGCACACTACATTTTATAGTAAATGTTTGTAAATGATCTTTGCCATGCTTACCTATTAGCTCATATTTTGGAATACTATATCCTTGACTTTGCAGTTGTTCTTGCAGCCTAGTCTTTGCATCTTTATCACTTGAATCAGGATTCACCTTTAGTAGCCAATCATTCATAACTTTTAAAATAAATGATTCTGTTTCATGAATGCCTTTATCTATAAAAACCGCACCAAATATAGCTTCAACAGTATCTGCTAAAACACTGGATCGATTAAACCCTCCGGATTTTAACTCTCCTATTCCTAAAATAAGGTCATCACCTACATTATAATAACGTGCAACTTCAGCAAGAGTTGATCCTTTGACAAGGCTTGATCTTATTCTAGACAATTTGCCTTCTGAGAATTTAGAATATTTACCATAGAGCCATTTTGTTATGACGAAACCTAGAATACTGTCTCCTAAAAATTCTAATCGTTCATTATTGGCCTTACTAGCACTTCTATGGGTTAAAGCTTGGGTTAAAATTTCAGGTCGAGAGAAGTCAATTTTTTGGCCTAAAATTTTATTCATACTTCTAAATATATTTGATTACTTTAAAGGCATTGTTTTATCAAAATGTATCAAAAATTCTATATTTCCAAGAAATGGCTCTTGTACATCATATTTAACTTGTAATTGCTTGCCACGACTTCTGATGATTTTAATGTCTTTTTTCTTAGCTCTTTCTACATAACTAGTATAAAAACTTCTCATCATTTCATCTTTAATTTCATTAGGTGTTCGATTAGAGGCACCGGGTTTATTGGCCACTAATTTCATAGCTTTGACTACTGAATAGTATTCACTATAAATGGGACCCAGACGTATACCAGTATAGATAATAAACCCAAAGAAGCATATACCTATAAGCAGACCAATCATACTCATACCATTTTGTTTATTATGCGTTTTCATATATAACCTTTTTATTTTTTTATCAATATTCTAACATGCACGATTCATTTTACAATTACATCTTTAATATGAATCTATATATTTTGTTAATTATTAAACTAAAATATTTAAATTGATGTATCTAACAAACTGTTTAAATACATTCTTATATTAATTTAGTTCCAATTCTTTTAAGCCCTTCTAAGAAATCAGTAGTTCTCCAATGCATCCAAATAAAAACAGCCCTACCCACTAAATTTCTTTCTGGTATAAATCCCCAAACTCTACTATCAGAACTATGGTCACGGTTATCTCCCATTGCAAAATAATGTCCTTCTGGAACAACAACATCAAGGTATTCATAAGAATGTCGCACATGATTTTCAGTAAACATCATATGATTTTTTGAACCTAATTGCTCAGTTTTAGAAATGGCCCTTTTGTCTCTGTTTATATCATCCATCAAACCACTATAGGAACCTAAAAGCTCTTGTTTTATAACCTTTCCATTTATATATAATTCTTTTTTTCGCTGATCATATCTAATATGATCCCCAGGAAGGCCAATAATTCTTTTAATATAATCTAATGACTGGTCTTCAGGATACCTAAATACAGCAATGTCTCCTTGCTTAGGCTTCCCAACGTTAATTATAGTATCATGTAAAACTGGTAATTTAAGTCCATAGGCAAATTTATTCACATATATAAAATCACCCGTTAACAAAGTTGGCATCATTGATGATGATGGAATCCTAAAAGGCTCAAACACAAAAGTTCTAACAACTAATACAAAAATAAGCACGGGAAAAAAAGATCCAATTTGATCTATAGTAGTCAATGTAAATGAAGAATTCTTACTTATTTTTTTAAAATAATAAGCCAAAATCCATAAGACTCCAGTAATTACTGAAGCTATTGTTAAAAATGCTTCAAAATCAAAATGTATTTCATTCATATAATATGTCTTCTTTGTTTAAATTTATCAATCTACTTTGAGAATTGCTAAGAATGCAGACTGAGGTACTTCAACACTACCAATTTGTTTCATGCGTTTTTTACCACGTTTTTGCTTTTCTAACAATTTACGTTTACGACTGGCATCACCGCCATAACATTTTGCCGTCACATTTTTTCTCAAAGCTTTTACTGTTGTTCTTGCTATGATGTGTGCACCAATAGCTGCCTGGATAGCCACATCAAACATTTGTCTTGGAATTAATTCTTTCAATTTTTCAGCTAAATCCTTGCCTCTTTTTCTAGCGTTATCCTTATGTATTAGGACCGATAGAGCATCGACAAGTTCTCCATTTATTAAAATATCTAATCTAATCATATCGCCTGCTTCAAAATGACTAAACTCATAATCAAATGATGCGTAGCCTCTTGAAACTGACTTCAATCTATCAAAAAAGTCTAACACCACCTCACTTAATGGCATTAAAAACTTCATTGATACTTGAGTACCCATATATTGTAAATTTTGTTGAATACCACGTTTCTCAATACATAAACCGATGACGTTACCCACAAATTCATTTGGTAACAAAATATTTGCAGTAATCATTGGCTCGCGAATTTCTTGGTACATTTCGGGTAAATCTGCAGGATTATCTAATTTGATGACATCACCCTTACTAGTCACCAATTCATAGATCACTGTAGGTGCGGTGGTTATTAAATCGATATCAAACTCACGTTCAATCCTTTCTTGAATCACCTCCATATGCAACATGCCTAAAAAACCACATCTAAATCCAAAACCAAGTGCTGTAGATGATTCAGGCTCATAATTTAAAGCAGCATCATTGAGTCGCAACTTTTCTAATGATTCCCGCAAACCTTGATAATCATCTGCAGAGGTTGGAAATAAACCAGCAAAGACACGAGGCTGTGACTCCATGAATCCAGGCAGGGCTTCACTTGCCAAATTTCTTGCCAATGTGATTGTATCGCCAACTGGTGCTCCATGTACATTTTTAATTGAGGCTGAAACAAAACCCACTTGTCCACAAGTTAACTCATCTTTTTCTACTCTTTTTGGTGTAAATATACCTAAATTATCAGCCACATGATCCACATCTAATGACATGATTCTTATTTTGTCTTTTTTAGTTAATTTTCCATTAAAAATGCGAATTAATGAAACCACACCTAAATAGTTATCAAACCAAGAATCTATAATAGAAGCTTGTAAGGGCTTATCAATATCACCTGTTGGTGGAGGAATATGTTCTATAATAGCCTCTAAGACATCTTCAATCCCTATGCCTGTTTTAGCACTGGTTAAAGTTGCTTCACTGGCATCAATTCCAATCACGTCTTCTATCTCTTGTTTTACCTTTTCTATATCAGCCGATGGCAAATCAATTTTATTAATAACAGGCAATACTTCTAAACCCTGTTCTATTGCCGTATAACAATTGGCAACGCTTTGCGCTTCTACACCTTGGGCAGCATCAACCACTAATAAAGCGCCTTCACAAGCGGCCAGTGATCTAGATACTTCATATGAAAAATCAACATGACCAGGGGTATCAATAAAATTCAAATGATAGGTTATTCCATCTTTAGCAGTATAGTCCAAACTAACGGCCTGAGATTTAATTGTTATACCACGCTCTCTTTCGATATCCATACTATCTAATACTTGTTTATCCATCTCACGCTCGGATAATCCTCCGCAATGCTGGATAAATCTATCGGCCAATGTTGACTTGCCATGATCGATATGTGCAATAATAGAAAAGTTACGAATATGTTGCATTTAGCATCTCTAATAAAGAAAAATCCCGCATAACACGGGATTTTGTAAAATAATCAGGTATTGTACCTAAAGGTGGCTATGATATATATAAAAATTTAAGGGTACTTCTATTAATTAAGCTAATCTCAGGAAATTATGGTTTATTGTTATCCAGATGGTTATTGTTAGATAGAGCACTCTCTCTCATTCTTTCATTTGCAATAATTTTTCATACAAACCCTTCTGAAGAGAAAGTAACTTTTATGTATGTTGTCCATAGTAAAACCGCACACAGAATACCGAAAAAAATTAACAACCATAGAACTAGTCTTTATGCATACATTGACTTCTTTAAAGATTAAAAACCATGAATAATAAAAATTTGTTATCAGCTAATTAATAACAATCTTTGTTTACTGTCCATCCACATAAAGACTAGTAGAGAATCTATATAAAAACCCTTATGAGCTTTTAGTATAATACAATACTTTAATTTCTAACTTCTCTCAATGACTATAAAACGATTAACGCCTGATTGACTCACTAACAATATTACTGGATCGTCGTCTTTTAACTTATTTAATTCTTTGTTAAATTGCTTGATTGTGTTTATAGGTGATTTTGATATTTTAAGAATAACATCTCCAATTCTTAATCCCGCTCTTTGAACACTTCGCTCACTGATATTTTTTACAATCACCCCAGAATCCATACCCATTTTTTCTTTATCTCTTTCTGTTAAATTAGTCACTTCAAACCCAAGTTTTGACTTAGTACTTGTGACTGTATTATTATCTGCCACAGTCTCTAAATTTAATCCGTCCAATACAGCTTGAACAACTTTTGTTTTCCCATCTCTAACTATCTCCAACTTAACTTTAGAACCCGGCTGAACTGATCCTACCAAAGGTGGCAAACTACCAGATGTTTCAACAAGTATATTATTAAATTTAATGATAACATCTTGTTCTTGTATCCCTGCAACTGCTGCTGCAGATCCATCATTTACGCTAGTGACTAAAGCTCCGTGAGGTTTATCTAAACCCAAAACATTAGCTAGCTTTTGAGAAACGGGTTGAATAACTACACCTAATAATCCTCTTCTGACGACTCCACCATTTTTTAATTGGTCAACAACACTCATCGCAACGTCTATAGGGATCGAGAAAGATAGCCCCATATAACCACCAGTATTAGATAATATTAGTGTATTAACCCCTATCACTTGAGCCTCCATATTTATTAAAGGGCCACCTGAATTACCACGGTTAATAGGCACATCCGTTTGAATATAAGGTATATATTGTTGCCCGCCAAGTGAACGACCTTTTGCTGAAATAATTCCTTTTGTTACTGAATGTTCGAAGCTCAATGGAGATCCGATAGCCATAACCCATTCACCTATTTTTAGTTTGCTTGTATCTCCAATATGTAAAATGGGTAAATTATCTGAATCAACTTTCAATAAAGCAATATCACTGGCTTCATCTTCTCCAATAAGTTCTGCTTTGAATTCTCTTCTGTCTACCAATCTGACAGTTATTTCATCTGCATTATGAATCACGTGTCTATTGGTAATTATATAACCATCAGTTGAAATAATAAAACCCGAACCTCCAGAAACACTTTCTCTATTTTGAGGGTTTTGTGGCACTCCAAAGAATCTCTCAAAAGGGTTAGCTTGCCCTGGTAACTCCTTATTATTTAAAGTCCGTTTATTATTATGTCTTGCGGTAATATTAACAACTGCAGCGCCTGTTTCTTCAACCAGCTGTGTAAAATCTGGAAGATTGACTTGTTTTGCGTACATTAACTGAGAAAAGCCCATTAATAAAAGGCTATATATAAGAGTGATTTTTTTAATTTTCATTACGGATGTCTCCTAATTATTATCGTTGAAACGATAGACAACATTTTTCAAAATTAGTGCTATAGATTATTTAAAAAATCTGACACGGGGCTTTAATCGAGTATAATTAAGTTTAATAATGATTTTTGAAAGAACTAAACCAAAAATCATACCAAATACAGCCCCTAAATCTTGATTCAAATTTAACATTAAAAATATACTGTGGCCCATGATCAAACTTAAAACCAAGATCAATATAGGCATACCATACAAAACCAGCGATAGTTTTAATAGTTGAGACTCATTAAACTTTATACCAACGACATCATTGACATTTTGTTGTCCATCAAAGAACAATTCATCATCTATTAAATGGCTAAATTTTTCACTATGGTGATTTCTATCAACCACAATTGTTCCTTCTTTATTTTTTTTATTAAAAAGGAAATGCAAAAAACCGTCAGAACAACGGCTTTTACAATCTGTACATTGACTCTCTTTTTCAATTTTGAGAACTATATCTGCAGAATTTATCTGCAATATTTTTGCCAGCTTAATCACTTACATTATTAGAACGCATTGGGCTTAATTGTTGATTATTCGGTTTATTAATAATAATCAAATAGGGCAATTGTGAATTTTGTGGAAAACTTTGCGTATTTGCCCCTGTGTTTTTAGATGACACTGATGGAAATCTACTTAAAGATGGCGGTGGTACAAAGGTTGTTTCACTGGTTGCAACATTAGCTGATATATTTGTTTTTATGGGTTTAATTGATAGATTTTGTACAACATTTGCGACATTGGGTTGGCCGACTGGGATTGACCCTTCAAGCTGCTGGTTTTGTAAAATCAATACCGACATTAAAGCAACACTGGCAGCGATTCCTATACCCATAATTGGTTTCAGCCATTTATTAACCACTGGTTTAGTTTCAACAGTTTTATGTTTAGGCATTCCCAATTCTTCACAAACACGGCTAGCCACATCAATTACTAACGGCTCATCTTTATCTTTTTGTAAACAAGATTTTATTAAATGATAATTTTCCCATGTTTTTTTCAAGGCATCATCAGAAGCCATTCGTTTTAATAAAAATTTACTGGCATTTGTATCCAACTCACCATCCATTAAATTCGAAATTTGTTGATTTGATTTATCTGACATAATTTGTTCTCTTATATTCTTTTTGTTGCAATGGCTTTAATGCGTTGTCTACTGCATCTCTGGCTCTAAATATTCTTGATCTAACAGTACCTATTGGACAATTCATTTTTTCTGCAATTTCTTCATAACTTAGTCCATCAACCTCTCTTAAGATTATGGCTTGCTTAAGATCATCAGGTAAATCTGCAATTGAGTCATGAACCACTTTTTCTATTTCCTGACGTTCATATTCTGCATCAGGCGTATCAAAATTTTGCCTTTCAAATCCACCCGAATAGTTTTCTGCATCAACAGGTTCAATATCTGTATTTTGAATTCTTCTGCTTTTGGCTACCAAATAGTTTTTTGCTGTATTAATTGCAATCCTATATATCCAAGTATAAAAAGCAGAATCACCTCTAAATTTTGGCAAGGCTTTATAAACTTTTACAAATACATCCTGTGTAATATCTTGGATTTCATGATAATCTTTAATTAATTTTGAAATAACTCCGCCGACTCTTTGTTGATATCTTTGAACCAATAATTCAAAAGCTTTTATATCACCTTTTTGAGCTTGCTTAACCAATGCTAAATCTATTGCCTTCTCGGACATATTATTGTCTTTATCCTGTTTATTATTCATTGTCGTTTCTATGACATTCCCTTTTAGTAAAAGTTTAACATAATTTTAATATTTTATAATTAATGTTGTTTTAAATAATTAATGCGTGCCCATTAATTTAACACGCTCTTGAAGTAACCGTTCGACATCTTCTACCGGCATGGGCCTCGCAAATAAAAAACCTTGAAAATATTCACATTCTCTTTCTAATAAATATTCTCTTTGCTCTTCTGTTTCGACACCCTCTGCAACTATCTCTCGATTGAGTCTTTTGGCAATATTAATGGTTGCATCTAGTATTGCTTCATCTTCAGGATTTAAGCCTATATTCTTTACAAATGATTGATCTATTTTTATGTATTTAGCAGGAATTCTTTTTACATAGTCAAGACTAGAATGACCCGTACCAAAATCATCAATTGATAACGTACATCCAATCCCTACAATTTCATTTAGTGAATCAACCAAATTAGGTACATCATCCAAACTCATTGTTTCAGTTATCTCAAAGTCAATAAAATGAGGGTGAACACCAGTTGAGTTGATTATTCTCTCTAACTCCTTTGGAAGATTTTCATTCATTAATTGCACAATTGAAAGATTAATTGAACATGTCAGTGCCAATCCATATTTTTTTTGCCATTCAACAATCATTTGGCATGATTGCTTTGCTACAATCTCACCAATTTCATTAATCAGTCCAGTCTCTTCTGCCAATGGAATAAAGTGACCTGGATTTATCATCCCTATTTCTGGATCAACCCACCTAACTAAAGCTTCAAAACCTATCACATCTTCAGTAAAAGCATTAATTTTAGGCTGATAAAAAGCTTTAATATGACCTTCATCAATCGCTTTTCTCAAACTATCTTCCATATCAATCTTTTGTTTTAATGCTTGGCCTGTTTCTGAATGTTTAAAAACCACATAATTATTTTTTCCAGCTAATTTTGCATCATACATTGCTAAATCTGCATTTTTCATCATGCTTGATACGGTTTGCCCATCATCAGGAAAAATTGAAATACCAATATTGAAATTTACCTCAACATCGTCACCATTACTTAACAACACAGGCTTTTTCAATTTTTTAATCAACTCAATAGTCAATGATTCAACTAAATTTTTATCTGAGTGTGGCTTTAATAAAACTAAAAATTCATCACCTGACAACCTATAAATATTGCCTTTTGACTCAATAGACTTAACGATTAATTGAGACACACTTACAATAATTTGATTAGTGAGTTCTATCCCCAAACTTTTATTGTAATAATTAATTTTATCAAAATCTATTATAGCCAAAGACAAATACTTATCATCTTCTATTCCCCCTTCGATCAATTGACCTAATTTTTTGGTCATAGAGTTTCTATTGGGCAAGCCAGTTAATTTATCATTCAAACCTTCAATTTCTCTCTGTTCGACGACTGATTTTTGAAATAAATTCAATTTACATTGATTGGCTAGTGATGTTAATAAAACAGAAACACTAGTCCAATCATCTAGTTGATTTTGTCCTCCAGCAATGATTGTCCCATACAATTTATCCTGCATAACTATTGGATAAACACAAAATGATTGAAAATTATTATCATTCAAAATATCAATATTTTCACTCATGCGGTTATTATTTCTATCCACCTGAACTTCTATATTTTCTTTAATTAAAGATATCAAATTTGAAGAAGATTTTTCAAAAAGTCTATTAATAATACCTTCATCACCTGCAAATATTTTATTTGAAAATTGGGAATCTGCGTATTCGCAAAATAATAAAAAATTAAAATTTAATGACTCACGAATACTATCTAAAACATCAGGAAATATTTGTGAATCAATCTCAACATGATTAATTTGTTTTAAATGCTTATAAACACCAGTTGATACGCCTAATGAATTTTCTAATAGCAGTGTCGCGATATATACTATCTCTCCATCTAAAACACTCATTTGATAGTTTGCTTTAATATTTAATAGAGATCCATTTTTGTCATGATTGAAAATAAAAGTAGTTTTTTCAGCTGAATTTATTTCTTTAATATATGTTTGATATTGCCCATGATTATCCTTAGAGTCTAGTGATAACCATGAAGAACCCACTACATTTGACTTTCTTTCACTCAATAAATCTAATGCCGCCTCATTTATTTTAATTATTTCTTGATTTTTTGCATTGACAATTAATTTAGCTTGTATCGATTCATCAAATAAAACTGACCATAATTCTTTTGATTTATCTGTATCATTATTCGTCGCCAGAACAGGGCTGGATGGACTGTCTTTATGAGACACTTTTTGAGAATATAATTGAGTCAGCTTTAATTCAATTTCAAGACTTGATATTGGTGCGAATAAAACACTATCAGCAGCCTTTTCATATTGATGATATATTTCTTCAGTCACTTTCATTTCTTGATCTAATAATAATACAATTTTAATATCAGGGAAGTGATGAGTTAAGTCAAATAATTGACTGGGTGTGTGAATTAATTCAGGTGAACAATCAATAATCAGGTAATCAACTTTTTCATCTCTTAAAATGTCCGCACAACCTTTTATATCGTTTGCTGAATAAATCATTCCCGATTCATTATTATCAAAGAAATTAAAAACTTTGACGCGTTCTTTTTTCAAATGACTACAAATCAATATATTATTTTCAGCTAAATCAACCATCTGATAAAACCCACTGATTGTCTCTTAATTTGTATTTTTTAGTATGTTGATTAAACAATATGATTTCTTCACCATTAGATTTCATGAAATTAAACTGTGTTTTTTCCTTGATAAGGAATAAAAATCGTGTATTTTCATTTACAGTTAAAAATTCTCGAGCCATTGGCAGAGTCGATTTAATTTCTAACAAATCTTTTGATTCAACGCCAGGAAAAACATAAACTGCATAATAATGATTTTTAGTGGCATATTTAAGGGCTTCCAAAACAGACCTAGTCGCAGGTAAGGGTGTTTGACTAGACCTAATATTAACCAGCCCCAAACCAGATTTCCAAGTATAAATAGCTATTCCAGATAGCACAGAAATTTGTTTTAAAGCTTCAATTAACTCGACAGATTTATTACTCTCTATGTATTGAAAAGTATTAGCTTCCTGAATCTTCTTTTCAATTTTATTTATGATAGATAGAGAAAATTTAGACATTTTATTACATGGTTTCTGTTTGAATTTGTTCACCTTTAAAAGGCGCTAAAATAGTTTCAATCTTTGTTCGTGCTTGTTCCATATCACTATTGTCTGAAAACTGCACTCCAATTCCAGTTTTCTTAAGGCCACTGGCACCTTCAGGAGTAATCCAAACAACCTTGCCAGTTACCGGAAACTTCTCATCCTCCATTAAAGAGAGCAATAAAAAAACTTCTTCTCCAATTTTATACTTATTTTTTGTCTTAACAAAGATTCCTCCATTTTCAACAAATGGAATATAGACTTTATGCAACTCCGTTACATCTTTTACTTCACAGGATAAAATACCTTTTTTTCCCATACCAGCACCCATAAATGCCATATTTTTACCCAATCTATTTTTATCTAGCTAATATTATACCCTAATTCCGAATGATATCCTAAAAACTGATTAGTATTGATTGCCATTTTTAAAATCAATTTGCCATTTAATAAGTAATTCTTCTAATAAAAGTTCTTTCTTTAATGGAGTCTGACTATATTTCATGAATTGATACAAATGTTTAACGAATTTTAATAACTTAGAATCTAAATCAACAACATCTTCATACTGGTTTAAATTCATAATTGTCAGTATTTTATTTTGGCTATTCATGGATTTATTAGATTTAATAAGGGATAAAAAATAAGTCGCTAAATAAGGTAAATTTAACTCCAACTCATTTTCTTGCCAGCTCTTCGCAATTTCTAAAACTGTCTTTACTCTTTGACTTAAAAGGTTTAAATCAGACAACATAACTTTAATTGCATTTAAAATATCGCATTGTAATAATTGACTTGCTGTTAATGGAGAATTATTTGCTAAAGTTAATGCAAGTGCAATTTCATTGTGCGAATATGTAGATTGAGATATAAGCCAATCCATTGAATCATTAATTGGTGGAGCGGCTATATTAAGTTTTATACAACGACTTTTAATTGTCGGCAATAAGCGTCCCATTTCACTTGTGGTTAATATAATGACTACTTTTTTAGGAGGCTCTTCTAGTGTTTTCAATATTGCATTCGCAGCTGCCTTATTCATTTGCTCGGCATTTTCAATGATAACGACCCTGTGTTGATTTCGTGTAGGGCTTAATGTTATATTTCGTGACAATTGTCTAATTTGTTCAACTTTAATAATTGTTTTTTCTGCCTTAATCAATTTAATATCTGGGTGGTTATTAACTTTATATAGTTCACAAGCCACGCACTTATTACAAAACCCTTTAACAGAAATTGATTCACATAATGCCAATTGAGCCATTATTTGAGCCAGTTCTAATTTACCCAACCCTTTTGAACCAGACAATAAAACAGCATGGGGGACTTGATTTGACATAACCAAATCTAACCACTGATTGGTTTTATCTTGAAGCCAAGGAAGTTGATTCATATTAATTTATCATGTTGTTGAATAAAAGCTTGTTTAATAGAGAGTTGAACCTCTTCGATAGATTGCGAAGCATCAATGATTGCGTATTTTCTTGGATCTTGCAGTGCCTTATCTTTATATGCTTGAGTAATTCTTTGAAAAAACTCAAGGCTTTCTTGTTCAATTCTATCTGCTTGCCCCCTATTTTCAATTCTTTTTAAACCAATTTCAGGATCAATATCCATTAAAATGGTGAAGTCTGCTTGAGCCTCAGCCACAATAAAGTCATCCATCCATTTCACCTTATCAAAACCAAGCTCTCGCCCACCACCTTGGTAGGCATAACTTGCATCAACATAGCGATCTGAAACCACCCATTTTTTACTTGCAAGTGCCGGTTTAATAATATTTTCAATGTGTTCATTTCGGCTAGCAAACATCAACAACAATTCTGTTTTAGCATGCAAGTGATCTGTATTTAATAATATATCACGTATTTTTTCAGCTGTGGGTTCACCTCCTGGTTCGCGTGTACATATATAATCTACACCCCATTCATCCAAAACTCTACAAATACTTTTCATTGCTGTTGTCTTACCAGCTCCTTCGGATCCTTCTAAAGTAATTAATCGTGCTTTCATTACAGTTTGATTCCTTTTAAATAGCCTTTTACAGCTTTTTGATGTTGCTCATATGTCTCCGAAAAATAGTGACCCCCTCGATTGTTTGCAACAAAATACAGAGATTTGCCTTCTTTTGGATTAGCTCCGGCAAATATTGACTCAATACTTGCCATTGCAATCGGAGTTGGGGTTAGACCTTTGCGTGTGTAGGTATTGTATGGTGTGTCGGTTTTCAGATCTTTGGTTTTAATATCACCATCATAAGCTAAACCAAGACCATAGATAACAGTAGGATCCGTTTGCAAGCGCATATTTTTCTGTAATCGCCGAATAAATACACCTGCAATAATTTCTCGTTCATCGGCTTGTGAAGTTTCTTTCTCGATAATTGATGCCAAAGTTAATAATTCATACGGGGTTTTTAGCGGTAAATTAGTTTTTCTATTTTGCCATTGCTCCTGCAAACCAGTATTTAATGCATAATGTGCTCTTTTCAACAAATCAATGTCCGAATCTCCACGAATAAATTGATAAGTTTCGGGTAAAAACAAGCCCTCAGGCGTATTCTTATCAGAGCCTAATTCCAACAATAATTGCTCATCAGAAAAATCATTAAGCGTATGTTTCAAAATATTATTGCCTAATAATTTTTGTTTTAACTCACGCCAATTCATCCCTTCTACAATGGTGAAGTTATATGATATGACTTTATTAGACTTTATCTTTTGCATCATCTGTAATGGATTCAACGTTGAAGAAATTTCGAACTCGCCCACTGTTAACCATTTGCCCACTTGTTCTAATCGTCCAAACATGCGCCATTGCCAACTCTTACCATTAGCATGGGTTGTTAATAAATTTTCAGTGAGTTTTTTATAAGACTGTCCTTTTACAATATTAACCACAGTGGTTTCTTTAAAAACAGGCTGTGAAAGAAAAACATTATATTGTTGATAGTAATAGCCGCCTGTTACCATGGCAATAGTTCCGATGGCAATGAAGATGATAAATAATTTTTTCATTAAATTCTTCTGATCTCTTTCCACTGATTCTGAATATCTTCAACAATTGATAACTGTTGTTTATATTCAATAATATTATCAATATGTGCAATAGAATTAAAACCTTGAATGCTATTACAAACCATCATACCATCATACTTTTGCAAGGATTTAAATTCAATTTTTTTCCACTTTAAATCAAATCCTTGTAGCTGCAACCAACGCAGTGCAACACCATAAACACCACACTTATTAAGTTTGGCGGTATAAAGTTTATTGTTCTTTATCATAACAATATTTTTTTTAGTGGTTTCAATCACATTATTTTTATGATCTAACATTATTGCATCCCTGTAATTTGAGCCCTTCAATGCTTTTGCAGCTAGGACTTGCTCCATTCGGTTCAAATGTTTCAATCCCGCTAATTGTTTTTGATGAGACAATATTACAGAACTGACTGTTAAACTTTGATTTTCCAGCTGATCTTTATAATTATTAACAACTATATAGTAGTGCGTCTTACTTGACTCAGTTCCATATCCGCGTTTAAGATCATCGCGAAATATAACTAGCTTTACAACATAACAATTTTCATCATCAATTAATGACAGTATTTTATATTTAATCAATGACTTAAGTGGTATGTCCATATTCAATCGATCCAAACCAGATTCTAATCTTTTGAAATGTAAGTCCCATAAAGGTAAATTTTTTTGACTCACTAGCATTGTTTCAAATAAACCGTCACCGTAACTAATAGCGCGATTTGAAAGGCAATTTTCAGGAGTTAATGGAAATGAGGAATAGAATTTCATATATTTGAATATTTTACACTAAGAATAAAATTAAATCTCAGCAATATAAATAAACTCTCCAACCTGTTAGCTGCAACTTGAATTAAAGACTATTAATCAAGGCTTCGGCTTTATGCATTGATTCTTGGGCTTCATTTTCTGCAATGGAATCGTAAACAATGCCAGCACCTGCATGTAAAGCAAGCTTATTATGTGTCAATGTAAA
>Ga0316204_10005591_pt1 | contig 20472 bp, 19 predicted proteins | sample 6monrhotite_MG_2_FD_205661 | JGI IMG/M metagenome (GOLD analysis project Ga0316204, IMG submission 205661) | Microbial mat bacterial communities from mineral coupon in-situ incubated in ocean water Damariscotta River, Maine, United States -... | ecosystem: Environmental > Aquatic > Marine >...
GGAAGTTATTTGTTGACTATTTATCCACGCTGAAACGTCAAAGAATTCGCAAAAAGCTACAAAAAGAACATAAAGCAAAAAGTACTGCTGGAATGTAAATTCTTAATTGAAACGAGCCTTTTTCTCTCTATTTTTTCTTTATAATTGCTTAGCGGTCATTTTAATATGTCTCTCAATCAGCCTTTAAACATTGTATTTGCCGGAACGCCAGATTTTTCGGCGTCAATTCTTGCTGCGTTATTAAAGCAAGGTCATTTTATTTCTGCGGTTTATTGTCAACCTGACCGCCGAGTAGGTAGAGGAAAAAAATTAGCCCTAGGTTCAGTAAAAACATTGGCATTAGAAAACAACATCGCTGTTGAACAACCAGTTAGATTTAATCAGGAACTAGACGATCAAGGGCTAACGCCGCTAGAAAAGTTACGGTCTTATCAACCCGATTTAATGATTGTTGTTGCGTATGGGCTTATTTTGCCTGAATCTGTATTGTCTGTTCCTAAATATGGCTGCGTTAATATTCACGCTTCATTATTACCTCGCTGGCGAGGAGCTGCGCCAATTCAGCGAGCGATAGAAGCGGGTGATACAGAAACCGGAATTACTATTATGCAAATGGATAAAGGGTTAGATACTGGCAATATGTTATTAAAAAAAGCATGTCCAATATTACCCACAGACACCGGCTCGATTTTGCATGACCGATTAGCTGACGTAGGGTGCGATCTAATTAATGACTTTTTGAAAGATTTTTCGCAATCACAAGGATCTCCTTTAAGTCCCGGAGAAGTCCAAAATGACAGCTTAGCTACTTATGCCCATAAATTGAGTAAGGCAGAAGCTGAAATTGATTGGAGTGAATTTGCAGTCAATATTGAACGAAAAATCAGAGCTTTTAACGCGTGGCCGGTTAGTTATACTTATATCGGAGAGAATCGTTTAAGAATATGGCAAGCATCTTTATCTGACGATAAGTTTTCTTATGATAAATCGGGGCAGATTATTCGAGTGGATAAAAATGGAATTGTGGTTGGCTGTGGTGATGGCAATGCTATTATTATCAAACAATTACAAGCAGATGGAAGTCGGGCTATGAGTGTTGCTGAGATGCTTAACAGTAAGAGTCAATGGTTTGAAGGTGAGCCAATTTTTGGAAAATTGGTTGACATAGCTGAGTCTAATTAGTGCAGCAAATTAAACAAAAATCGTTGGTTTCTTCCAGATTACAAGCGCTTTGGTGGCTTAGTTCAGTGATTAAAGATGGCCGTTCGGTAAATGACGTTTTATCAACAAAACTAAAAAAATCTGCAGATTTATCTGACATCCCTTTTGCCAAACAGATACTTTTTGGCAGCCTACGTTATTTTCATCAGATCAAAGCGATTCTTGATCAACTGCTTGAAAAGCCGTTAAAACAAAAAGATTTAGATGTTTATTCTATTTTGATCATAGGCGTGTATCAATTAAGGCATCTCTCCGTTCCTGATCATGCTGCTATTTCCGAAAGTGTAGAATTAGCAAAAAAGATCAAAAAACCTTGGGCTGCCAGCTTAGTCAATGGGATATTAAGAAATTATTTACGACAGCTAGAGCAAATTGAACAGAAGCTTGCTAAAGCTAAAACTTTTCAGTTTTCCCATCCTAACTGGATTATTAATCAATTAGAGGCTGATTGGCCTGAACAGTATCAGTCAATAATGGAGCAAAACAATCTGCAAGCGCCAATGATTATTCGTGTAAATCAAGCGAAAACTGGTCTTGAAAACTACATACAAAAATTGGAATCTGTTGGACTAAAAGGGGTAAAACATCCAGTCTCACCAGATGCGCTCGTTTTAGACAATGCTTGTGACGTGAATAAATTACCGGGATTTGAAACCGGTCTAGTTTCGGTTCAAGACGCAGCAGCCCAGTTAGTTGTTGAGTTATTGGATCTCGGTGAGCAGGCTGATCTTAATAGGCAGACAAGTAGCCTGAAAGTGCTTGATGGTTGCTCTGCCCCCGGTGGAAAAACAACTCATATTCTTCAACGTTATCCAGAGGTTTCTTTAACCTCTGTTGAAATGTCAGAAAAACGAATTCAAAAAATTGAACAAACACTTCTACGACTGGGTCTAGATAAACAACCTAAATTTAAATTGCTTTGTTCTGATTTATTAGACTTGGAATCTTGGTGGGATGGTGAATTGTTTGACCGGATATTAATTGACGTACCTTGTTCTGCCAGTGGAGTGATTCGTCGTAATCCCGATATAAAGCTTCATCGTAAGAAACAGGATTTGGCTAATATTGTACAACTTCAAGCGGAGATCTTGCGCTCAGCTTGGTCGATACTAAAACCGGGGGGGAAATTGGTCTATGCGACCTGTTCGATTTTTAAAGATGAAAACGAAAATCAGATTAAAAAATTCTTAAGTAGCTATGACGCCAAAAGCTATCGTTTGAGCGAAAAGATAGACCAACAAATGGCTGATCATAGCCAAATTGGATATCAGATTTTGCCCGGCGAGCTGCAAATGGATGGTTTTTATCTTTGTGGATTAGAAAAGCCTTAATAGCTAGACTTATTTTTATGCATTTTTGTTGATTTGGGTGTATGGTTAGCCCAAACAGGTCGTAACGACAGGTCGATTAAGGACAAGGTCTAGCTATTGAATTATGACTTTAAACATAGATGGCGTTAAACCTAGACAGCCTTAACTTCTATATTATTTTGAATGTTTAGTAATTTTGAGTATTTAATAACAATGAAGATTATTATATTAGGTGCTGGCCAAGTAGGGGGCACTTTAGCAATCAGTTTAGCGGGCGAGGATAATGATATCACTTTAGTTGATACTAACCCGAAAAAACTGCGCGCTTTGCAAGATCAGCTCGACTTAAGAACCATCGTTGGTTACGGATCCCATCCTCAAATTTTGCGCCAAGCCGGTGCTGAAGATGCTGATATGGTCATCGCTGTTACTAATAGTGATGAAACCAATATGATCGCCTGTCAGGTTGCCTACTCTGTTTTCAATACCCCAACAAAAATTGCTCGAATTCGTTCGCCTGAATACTTAAAAGAAAAGAAGCTTTTTAATGCTGATAATTTGCCAGTTGATGTGGTGATCAGCCCAGAACAATTAGTGGTTAAGCATATTTATCGTTTAATAGAAAATCCAGGCGCTCTACAAGTTATGGACTTTGCCAAAGGTTTGGTGAGGTTGGTTGCGGTTAAAGCTTATTATGGCGGTTTATTGGTTGGTAATACGCTTTCAACGTTACGCTCCCACATGCCGAATATCGAAGCAAGGGTTGCTGCTATTTTTCGTCGTGGTAAAGCGATTATGCCTACGGGCGATACAGTTATTGAAGCCGATGACGAAGTGTTTTTTATCGCAGCCAGCAACCATATTCGTCAAATTATGGGTGAGTTACAAAAGCTTGAAAATCCTTATAAAAAAATAATGATCGCTGGCGGTGGAAATATTGGTCGAGGTTTGGCGAATGCGCTACAGGAAAAATATTTTGTTAAATTGTTAGAAATGGATTCAAAGCGGGCGATGGCGATTAGTGATGAACTAGATGACGCTATCGTGTTACATGCAGATGCGAGCAATCAACAATTATTGATTGATGAAAATATTGATCAGATGGATGTTTTTATAGCGGTCACAAATAAAGATGAAGCTAATATCATGTCAGCAATGCTGGCAAAAAAATTGGGCGCGCGTAAAACCATGGTGTTAATTAATCGTCCAGCCTATACTGATCTATTACAAGGCAATGAAATTGATATTGCGGTATCGCCACAACATACAACGACCAGTAGCCTTCTTACTCATATAAGAAAAGGTGACGTTGCGAATGTGTATACTTTACGTCGAGGAGCAGCAGAAGCAATGGAAGCGGTTGCTCATGGAACAGAAGATACCTCTAAAGTGGTTGGTAAAGCGATTGGAGAAATTGAATTACCAAAAGGTACAACCATTGGTGCAATTGTAAGGGATGAAAAAGTGATTATCGCCCATCATAATATTGTGATTCAATCCAATGACCATGTGATTTTGTTTTTAGTCGATAAAAAATATGTCAGTGATGTTGAGCGTTTATTCCAAGTCGATTTCACTTTCTTCTAACCAAATAATTAACTTCTAACCATCATTTAACTATGCAAACAAAAGTCATTATTCGAATTCTCGGTATCTTGCTAATGATTTTTAGCCTTGCAATGATACCACCCATTTTTGTTGCATGGTATTTTGGTGATGGTGGAGGATTGGCTTTTTTTACCGCCTTTGTTGTTAGTTTATTGGTTGGGTTAACGCTCTTTTTACCAAGAAAAAATGCCAAAGGTGAATTGAGAACCAGAGATGGTTTTTTAGTCGTCGTTTTATTTTGGAGTGTACTAAGTTTTATGGGAGCGCTACCACTTTATCTTGGTGGAATTCCTAATTTCGGAGTGGCAGATGCTGTTTTTGAATCCTTTTCTGGACTAACAACTACCGGCGCAACCGTTATTTCTGGGCTGGATAATTTACCCCACGCGATTTTATTTTATCGTCAACAACTTCAGTGGATGGGTGGAATGGGTATCATCGTTTTGGCGGTGGCTGTTTTGCCAATGTTAGGAATTGGTGGAATGCAGTTGTATCGTGCAGAAACACCCGGCCCGGTAAAAGACGCTAAATTAACGCCTCGAATTGCTGGAACAGCTAAAGCCTTGTGGTATATCTATTTTGGTTTAACGGTTATTTGTGCGCTCAGTTATTGGGGGGCTGGAATGAGCCTCTTTGATGCGATTGGACATAGTTTTTCGACCATTGCGATTGGAGGATTTTCAACTCACGATGCAAGTATTGGTTGGTTTGAAAATACCAACATTGAATTAATTTGTAGTCTTTTTATGTTGATTGCAGGGGTTAATTTTTCACTTCATTTTGTTGCCGTTAGACAACTGAGTTTGGCATCCTATTTTAAAGATACCGAGTTTAAAGTTTATGTCTCGATACTTGCCATCGTGATCTTAATTTCTATTATTACTTTAGTCTACCATCAGTACTACGATTTTTCTGATGCGGTTATTAACTCAATTTTTCACACTATTTCAATCGGAACAACAGCAGGCTTTACCACAGATAATTTTACTTTGTGGCCGATCTTTTTACCGATACTTTTACTCTTTGTTAGTTTTATTGGAGGTTGCGCTGGATCGACTGGCGGAGGCATGAAAGTCATTCGTATTTTATTGTTATTTAAACAAGGTGGAAGAGAAATAAAACGATTGATTCATCCTAACGCAATTTTCAAAATTAGAATTAGTGGTACAGCTGTTCCAGAAAAAGTAGTTGAATCGGTTTGGGGATTTTTTGCAACCTATGTGGTGCTGTTTTTTATTTTTATGGTGATTCTTATGGCAGATGGTCACGATCAAGTTACGGCTTATTCTGCGGTTGCTGCTTGTATGAATAACTTAGGCCCCGGGCTTGGTGATGTAGCTACAAATTACGCAGGACTCAGTGATGTTTCTAAATGGGTTTTATCGTTAGCAATGCTGTTTGGACGATTAGAAATTTTTACCCTTTTGGTTCTTTTCTCACCTGATTTCTGGCGTAGTTAGTTTGGTTTTCGTCCATGCTTAATAAACTAAAAAAACAAAACAACCAAATTCAATCGCCCTGCGTCAGCAATTGTTGCCTTGATGAAAATGATATTTGTTTAGGTTGTTTTAGGCACGTCGATGAAATTACCGGTTGGCATACAGCTGATTCACACAGGCGTTTAGAGATTTTAGCCAATTGTAAACAGCGTCGAGAAAATCGTTAAAACCTAGCTAGTCTAATAATTTCAATCATTCCAAGCCGAATCAACAGGAAATTAATGCTCAACCTAAGTAGTTTTGGTATAGTTCTTCGCTTGAATTTAAAAATATCTATTAAAAAGAATAATAATTAGAAAATCCAACCCGAAAAAAACTAGAAATAAATAGGATAACTCTATGACCAGTTTAATCACTTTATTAGGAATGCTAACCCTGCTTTGTGTGGCTTATTTTAGTTCTAAGCACCGAAAAAATGTTAATTTTAGAACCGTAGGTGGGGCATTTGGATTACAAGTACTAATTGGTGTTCTGGTTCTTTATTATCCAGCGGGGAAAGAGGCTTTAGTCAGTGTTTCTAACGGAGTTTCGCATGTGATTGGTTTTGCCAATGCTGGTATAGATTTTCTATTTGGAAGCCTAGTTGCCGAAAGTAATGGTTTTATTTTCGCTCTTTATGTTTTACCGATTATTGTCTTTTTCTCCTCACTTGTAGCTGTACTCTATTACCTTGGCATTATGACTTGGGTGATTAAAGTTTTTGGTGGTGGGCTGCAAAAACTGCTTGGAACCTCTCAACCGGAATCTTTTTCTGCGGCAGCTAATGTTTTTGTCGGACAAACCGAAGCGCCTTTGGTTGTTCGACCTTTTATTTCCAAAATGACTCAATCAGAGCTTTTTGCTGTCATGGTAGGCGGGTTATCAACCGTTGCTGGAACCGTTATGGTTGGTTATGTGGCGATTGGTATCGAACTTAAATATTTAATTGCGGCAAGTTTTATGGCGGCGCCGGGTGGTTTTCTAATGGCTAAATTGATGGTGCCAGAAACAGAAACGCCAAATGATACTTTAGAAGAAGTTGAGGAAGATGAGGACGACAAACCGGTTAATGTGATTGATGCAGCCGCTGGCGGCGCAGCAAGTGGAATGAAGTTGGCGTTAAATGTTGGCGCAATGTTGTTAGCTTTTGTTGCCTTAATCGCCATGTTAAATGGTTTGATTGGCGGAATTGGTGGCACGCTTGGTCATCCTGAATTAACGGTACAGGAAATTTTAGGCCATGTGTTTGCGCCTGTCGCATGGCTGCTTGGAATTCCTTGGAGTGAGGCGACCCAAGCGGGAAGTTTTATTGGACAAAAATTAGTGGTTAATGAGTTTGTTGCCTATTTAGATTTTATTAATTATCGCGATCAATTGAGCGAGTACACTCAGGTTGTTGTCACCTTTGCCTTGTGTGGCTTTGCTAACCTTTCTTCGATAGCGATTATTCTTGGTGGTTTGGGAGGAATGGCTCCCAATCGTCGTAAGGATATTGCTCGTTTAGGTCTAAGAGCGGTTATGGCAGGTTCCATGGCTAACTTTATGAGCGCAGCAATTGCTGGGTTTTTTCTGTCGATAGCGTAAGTTTCTAGTGGTTCGTTCAAAAAAGCCAGCTTTTGCTGGCTTTTTTATTGGGTGTTTCTTAGCAAAAAATAATTATTTAGAAGCTAAAGTATCATTTCTTTGTTTCGCTGCATCAAGAATAACTTTTGCCGCTTGGTTGTCTTCCGAATTTTCATTTGAAATTATTAATTCTGGAACTTGAGTCGGTCGTCGATTTTTATCAAAAGCCACCAGATTAAAATACGCACTGACACATTTTACGAGTCGGTCTTCTCCGGTATCTTTATAAGCCTCTGCTTTAACCATCATGGAAGTGTTTCCAACTGAAACCACCTTTGCGGTTGTTTTGATGTTATCGCCCACCATAAAGGGTTTGGCAAAATGAACCGCTTCTACGGTAACGGTTGATACATCTAATTGAGAATAACGCTTGGCAGCCATAGCCGCAGTTGTATCCATGATAGCAAGTAAATCGCCACCAAACATATTGCCATTGGGGTTGGCTTGGTTAGGGAATACCATTGTCCAGTTTTGGATTTCTTCGGCTTTTTTGGTTGGTCGTTTGCTGGTCATGGTTTTTGTGGTTTGATTAAGGTTGGGGCTATTGTAGTGTTAGTTGGCTTGTTTTTATCGATCTGGGTCAACTAATTTGTAAGTCAGTATTGTTTTAACGATTTAGATCATTTCGTAGCGCTAGACCTAGGTTGATTTATTTTTTCTATTTATTTAGTGACTAATACATCTTGAAATTTTAGGGTATGATGGAATTAATGTCATATATTGACAATATTGGACATTGCTTTATTATTTAGAGCATAAGGAGGCAATAAGGCTATGAACGTAAATTTAAGTCCAGTATTTGAAGTCTATATTCGGAAGCAGTTAGAGGAAGGAAAATACAACAATGCGAGCGAAGTTGTTCGTGAGGCGTTGAGAATGAAGATGCAACAAGATGAAATATACAATACAAAGTTAGATGCTTTGCGTTCGGCGATTATTGTGGGTGAACAGAGTGGAGAATGTTCAACGTATAACATGGAAGATATAATCAATGAAGCAAAGCAAGAAGCACAGCAAGAAGCACAGCAAGAAGCACAGCTCTAAAATTAAAATACAGGTTCGACCTAAGGCGAGGGAGGATATTAAGAAAATATGGTTCTATTCCCTTAAAAATTGGGGTGAAAAGCAAGCTTCTTTTTATATTAATGTGATTGATCAAGTGATCGTTTCTTTAGCAAGTCACCCCGAAAAAGGTCTTTCTATTGATTATGTGAGGAAAAGTTATCGGCTTATTCATTGTCAAAAGCATTTTATTATTTACCGGATAGGCAGATCAAATATTGAAATAGTTAGAGTGCTTGGAGAAAGAATGGATGTTGAGAGTCATTTATAAGAATTTAGTTTTAAGTATGGCAGTGATGGAAAATTTGAGTGGTGTGGCTAGATTTAGATTTGTTTTACTTGGTCATTGCGAGTGTAGCGCGGCAATCTTATAAAGTCACTTCGTAGCGCTACGCTTGCCTACGAGTTACTTTTTCTAAAAGCTAAAAAAAGTAACCAAAAAGAGCTTAGCGTTCCCACTGGGGAGAAGAGCGGGATTTAGGTTGAGCGTTTTATTTCATTTATTTAGTGACTAATATATTTTGGGGTTGGGGAAGTGATCTAAGAAATAGTTTCAATATTTTCTTCAACCACCGATTTCTTGTTAGCACTTGAGGCTACCAATTTCAGTAACAGTTACCGGTGCCATTTTAAATGGCCCTCGAACCCAACACCCTTTCGTTCCAATTTTGATTTTATTTTTATGAAATTCACGTCTGTCTTCACTCACGATCCACATATTTGCTCTTCCCTTCGTTTTCATTTTTCCTGGAGCCGTATCGAGAATAACATTACCGTTAGCATCTAGTAGTTCAGGCCATATCATGTGGACTCTATCCAACATCGGATCTTCACCATCATATAGGAAATCAAGACGCATTCCTTGCCCGGGTTTAGCTGACTTTAACTCGTCACAAGGGTCTAGTTCATAGTTTACTATAAAGTCGGGTTCTCGGTTTCTATGTTCTTGATAAGGTACGTGAGGTTTCATATTTTTGTAGTGCTAACGGATCATAATCAGCTTTAGTTAATTGTTTAATTTTAAATCGAAAGCTTACAGTATTCCCAATACATTTCAATAAAATGTTTATCGTCCTTTGGCTAGATAGGGAGCGATCATCAAATCCACCAACATATCTAAATGACAAGAATTTGGTATTCATTTATACTCCGTGGTTACTGAAAATCAGGGGATTGATATGACTGAACTACAACAAAAAGAAAAACTTTCAACTCGCATGCTTGCTTCGGTTGAGCGAATAGGCAACAAGCTTCCCGATCCGGCGGTATTATTTATCGGATTATTATTTATCGTTTGGGTTTTATCTTGGATGTTATCCTATGTAACTTTCGATTTAATTGACCCAAGAACGGGTGAAGCGGTTGTTATTAACAATCTATTAGCTGGTTCGGCTATTACTGAATTTCTATCCGTGATGGTGACTAACTTTTCTCATTTTCATCCTGTTGGCGTTGTTTTAGTGGCGATGTTGGGTATTGGTGTTGCTGAGCATACCGGTTTTATCAATTCTGGATTACGGGCATTGTTAGCCGTTACGGCTAAATGGTTATTAACACCTATGATCATTTTGGTTGGAATCGTGAGCCATACAGCGGTTGATGCGGGTTATGTATTAGTTATTCCGTTAGGCGGAATTATTTTTTATACGGCTGGTCGTCATCCACTTGCAGGAATTGCAGCCGCCTTTGCTGGGGTTTCTGGTGGATTTTCAGCTAACTTTGTACCTTCTTCTCTTGACCCGTTATTACAAGGCTTGTCGCAAGCGGGCGCACAGATTATCGATCCTACGGTTGTATTAAATCCTCTTAATAACTACTTCTTTACTGCTGCATCCTCAATTTTGATTATTGCTTTGGGTTGGTACTTAACTGAAAAAGTCGTTGAGCCACGTTTACAAGGCACAAAGGTTGACGGCGATCTTGATGATTTGCCGACTATGCAAGCACTTGAGCCTCATGAAAGAAAAGGCCTTCGAGCTGCTGGTATCTCATTCTTGATTGGTGTGATTGTGTTGGTTGTAACGTCTCTACCAGTTGATTCTGTTTGGCGTGATTCTGCTGGTGAATTAGCAACTGGTGGCGCGCCTATGATGCGTTCGATTGTATCGCTTATCTTTTTAATGTTTATTATTCCTGGATTGGTTTACGGGATTTTTGCCGGAACGGTAAAAAGTTCTAAAGATATGATTGAGGGTATGACTAAATCCATGCATCAGATGTCTTATTATTTAGTGATCATGTTTTTTATCGCCCAGTTTGTTTATGCTTTTGGACAATCAAATCTCGGCGTATTGTTAGCGCTTAAAGGTGCTGCAGGTCTGCAAGCCTTAGCAATGCCATCTTACCTAACCATTGTTGGAATTGTTTTCTTAACTGCTTTTATCAATATCTTTGTTGGCTCCGCCAGTGGTAAATGGGGACTTCTTGCACCTATCTTTATCCCGATGTTAATGCAGTTAGGTATTTCGGCAGATTTAACCCAAGCAGCTTACCGTGTGGGAGATTCGAGTACTAATATCATTACTCCGTTAATGCCTTACTTTCCTTTAGTTGTGGTTTATTGCCAGCGATATGTGAAAAATACAGGAATAGGAACGGTAACGGCGATGATGTTGCCTTATTCAATTAGTTTCCTTATTATTTGGACAATGTTTTTATTAGGTTACGCATTTTTGGAGATCCCTTTAGGGATAGGTTCTAGTTATGTTTACCCATAAGGGATAATTATTTTTAAGGAGGAATAAAATCATGGAAACACCTTTAGTTCCGATACTGTTTGTCTGGGTTCTTTTACAAACGGTATTAATCTATTTTTTGGCTAAGAAGAAGACTCAGACGCCGGTGATTGCGACAGTTATCGGCTTTTTGCTATCTCTTTTACCGCCAATTGGGTTAATTTATTTGGTTGTTTTGGTATTGAAAAACGATATAGACACAAAACCAAAGACAAAAGAAGCGGAGGCTTAGCTCGGCTAAATGACAGGAATTTATGCCAATATTTAAACAAGATGGTTTTACCCTAATTGATGTTAGCCATAAAGTAGAAGATGGGACGGTGACCTACAAAGGGTTGCCTGCGCCTATAATTTGCGATTACCTCACTCGTGAAGCTTCTAAGAATCATTATGCTGAAGGAACCAGCTTTCAAATCGGCCTAGTGACTCTTTGTTCGAATACTGGAACTTATGTGGATGTTCCGTTTCATCGTTATGAAGATGGTGAAGATCTTTCGGAAATTTCATTAGCTAGATTAGCAAATTTGGATGCTATTAAAGTGACTCTAAAAGAAGGTGTTCAGCAGATTACGCCGGAGCATATTCAAGGTCTTGAAGTGACGGGTAAAGCCGTTTTGTTTGAAACCAACTGGAGTCGTCATTGGGGAACCGATCAATATTTTGAAGATCACCCTTATGTGACCGAAGAAACCGCCATTTTATTAAGAGACAAGGGCGCACTGTTTGTGGGGGTTGATAGTCACAATATTGATGACCTAACCCATGATACTCGTCCCTGCCATTCTATTTTGTTAAAGGCCGGCATTCCTATTTGTGAGCATATGGCTTATCTCAGTGAGCTGCCTGCTAGCGGATTTCGCTTCTTTGCGGTTCCTGTCAAAATGAAAGGGATGGGGACTTTTCCTGTAAGAGCCTTCGGACTGGTAAAAAACTCGAACTAGAAGCACTATCTATACAACTAGTGTTTTTTGTTATAGAATCAGCTCATCCTTTTTAACAACGGTCTTTTTGGTTTTTTAATATCATCCCATGCTTCTATCCATAGACATTCGCAACTTTGCCATTATCAAATCGCTACAACTGGATTGGTTGTCAGGTATGAGCGTGATTACCGGTGAAACCGGTGCGGGTAAATCGATTGTGATTGATGCATTAGGTTTAACTCTCGGCGAACGAGCTGATCAATCGGTTATTGGTGTGGCTGCCAATCAAGCGGAAGTCAGTGCCGTTTTTGCCGTTTCCCAGCAATCCCCAGCTTATCAATGGTTAGAGGAGAACGATCTTCAGGAAGATAATGGTTTACAAGAAGAGTCTGATAACAAGCAGAGTGAATGTATTTTACGCCGGGTGATTGTAAAAGGTGGGCGTTCTAAATGTTATATTAACGGCCGCAGTGCGACTCAATCCCAGCTTAAAACCTTAGGAAGTTTTTTGGTCGATATTCATGGCCAACATGCTCATCAAAGTCTATTAAAAAACAAAGAACAATTGAGCCTATTAGACCGTTTCGCTAACCACGCCGATTTGATTAGTAATGTGGGCTTAGCTTACAAACAATTGGCAGAAATTAAAGAACGTAAAACTCAACTTGAACAAGAAAAACAAAGCCGTGATGCAAAGAGAGAGTTATTAACTTATCAGGTGGAAGAGTTAACTTTAGCCAACCCTGAACAAACTACTTTGGATAATCTTGAAGCCGAGCATAAAAAAGCGGCGACCTCACAAGATCGCTTACAAATCGCACAAGAAGCTATTCATAATTTGAGTGAAGGCGATTCAACTTCAAGTATTGATCTGTTAAGAAAAAGCATGTCTCAAGTGAGCAAATTATTAACCTTTGATCCGTCACTTCATGGTATTGCCGAAACCTTAAGCGATGCTGAGGCTTTATTAACGGATGCTAGTCATGAATTGGTAGAGTACCGAGATAACCTTAATTGTGATCCTGAACAGCTTTTACAGCTTGATCAACAGCTCTCACAGTTTCATGATTTGGCTCGAAAGCATCATGTCTCTTTACCAGAGTTACCTGCTCATTTTGTTGAGTTGCAAAAGGAATTGAGCTCTATTCAATCGGATGATGCTGCATTAGATAAGATTCAAACTGAATATCTTGATGCGGAGAAAACCTACTTATGTCAGGCAAAATTATTGACTGCTAGCCGCACTAAAACAGCGCGTCATTTAGAAAAATTAGTTACCGAAAAAATCCAACCTCTAGCGATGGAAGGTGGGCAATTCTCGATTCAGATTAAAAGCAAAGATCACTTTTCTGCTTTGGGGATGGAAGAGGTTGAATATTTGGTTTCCGCTAATCCCGGTCAGCCGCTACAAGCGCTCAATAAAGTTGCTTCTGGTGGTGAGCTTTCTCGTATTAGTCTGGCTATATCGGCGATTACATCTGAGCATCAACTGGTTCCTTGTATTATCTTTGATGAGGTAGATGTTGGTATTGGTGGCGCAACAGCCGAGACGGTCGGAAAGCTATTAAAACAGTTAGCAAAAGAAAGACAGATTTTATGCGTCACCCATCAACCTCAGGTAGCCTCTTGTGGTGATCAACACCTTATTGCCAGCAAAACAAAAGATCTAGAAAGTGAAATAACCACCACTCATATTAAACGATTAAATCAATCTGAACGGATTGAAGAAGTTGCTCGAATGCTTGGCGGGAAAATAATTTCTGAAAAAACGATTTCTCACGCGACTGAAATGTTGAGCCAAAGCTAAATGCTGGATCAAAATTAAATGTTAGTCAGAATCCAATTGGTACTTGTTTGCCTTATTCTATTGTTTGGTTGCGGTAAAAACCAACTACCTAAGTTAGCAGATGATGCAACGATTCTCGCTTTTGGTGATAGCTTAACTCAGGGTGTTGGGGTTAAAGTTGATCAGAGTTATCCAACTATTTTAGCTGAGTTAACCAATCTTCAAGTGATTAATTCTGGCATCTCTGGAGAAGTAACTACTGACGGATTAGTCCGCTTACAAAAAGTACTAGAAACTCAGCAGCCCGATTTGATTATCTTACTTGAAGGCGGCAACGATATTTTAAGAAATCATTCGCCTAGTCAAGTTAAAAACAATCTAGCTCGAATGATTTTGTTAGCAAAAGAAAATGATATACCGCTTATTTTAATTGGCGTTCCGCAAAAGAAATTTTTCTCGAGTGTTGCTCCTTTTTATCGAGAATTGGCTGATGAATTTCAATTAGTCTTTGATGATGAAACTATTGCGGATTTGATGCGAGATTCTTCAATGAAGTCGGATTCGGTTCATTTTAATCAGCAAGGGTATAGAAAATTGGCAGAAAATATCTACCAATTAATTGTTGATAATGGCGGGCTTTAAAGCTCAGGAAATCGAGATATTCCGTTATAAGTTTGCAGTAAAAGCTGCTTCAATTCGTTGAGCAAAGATTTCTGCACTTTCTAAACCTACCGCTCTTAGGCGTTTATCTTCAAACCCATTTTTATCAAAGAATAAAATACTCGGTAAGCCAACCACGCCAAAATGTTTCATTAAGGCTTTATCTTCAGCATCATTAGCGGTTACATCCGCTTGAATCAACACGGCGTTTGCAAGAGCTGAAACCACTAACGGATCGGGAAAAACGAGCGCTTCAAATTCATAGCAAGCGGTACAACTTTCGGCAAAAAAATCAAACATAACGGACTTGCCTTGAGCGTTAGCCGCAGCCACTTGCTTTTCGACATCTGCGATGGTTTTAACCCGTAAAAAATGTTCTTCTTTCGTCTGGTTTTGGTAAGTAGCATTAGATGAGGAGGATAAAGATAACCCTTTTAGGGGCTTTAATAACTGTCCATTACCCATAGCTGCACCAATTAATAACAGCAAACCGTAGGCAAAAATAACCAAACCTAAACCTTTCCATAATTTTGCAACATTGCTTTCAACGGTTGAAAGTGCGCCCATGTAAGTAGCGGTAACAATTAATAACACCGACCATAAAATCATATTCAAAGTATCAGGAATGATATGTTTAGTAATATAAAGTGCCATCGCAATCATGCCGACACCAAAAGCAGCTTTGACTGCGTTCATCCAACCGCCTGCTTTAGGTAATAATTTTCCACCGCCAACACCAACTAGCAGCAATGGAATACCCATTCCGACAGCCAAGGAATAGAGCGCAACGCCGCCCAAAACTGCATCACCGGTTTGAGCCATATAAAGCAATACACCGGCAACTGGTACGGTTACACAAGGAGAAACAACCAACGCGGAAAGTGCACCCATGATGCCGGCACCGGCTAAGGTTCCACCTTCTTGCTCATTGGATAAATTGGATAATTTGTTTCGCATTCTGGACGGTAGTTGTAGTTCATAAAAACCAAACATAGATAAAGATAAAAGCAAAAAGATCACCGCAACAGGGATCACAAACCAAGGCGATTGAAGTGTATTGCTATTAATATCAATACCAAAAAACTGACCTGCACCACCAACAAAAAAACCAATTGCAGCAAATGGGATAGCCATTGATTGGGTATAGGTTAAAGATAATAGGAATGATCGACGAGTCGTTATTTCTTTACCTTGACCAACAATAATGCTGGATAAAATGGGAACCATAGGTAATACGCAGGGAGTAAAAGCTAATCCAATACCTAGCAGAACCATGTAGAAAACCACTTGCAATAAGCTTTTATCTTCAAGGAAATTAGATACTTTTTGTTGCTCAGGAACAAAAGTGCTTTTGGTTTGATTAGTATTAGTTGTAGGTTCCGGTTCTGTATTGGCCGCAGGCGTAGTATTGCTTTTTACAAGGGGTGATACATTTGAACTTGAAAGTGAAAAAAGTTTTTCTTCCGGTGGATAACAAAGCCCTGGTGCGCACCCCTGAAATTCGACACTAAACTCAAAGTCTTTTTGATGAGCTTGAAAAGGAACACTGATTTCTAGATTTTTATAATAAACTTCGACATTACCAAGGTATTCATCGACCTTTTTAATCCCGTCAGGGATGTATATTTCGCCTAAAGTTGCCCCTTTTGCGTTAAAGAAAAAACGACTGCGATACAAGTAATAATCATCGACAACCTCAAATTTGACAATGATCTCGTCATCAACAATTTCAGTTGTTAGTTGAAAGGCGTCATCAACATTAAGAAATTCTGATTGACCACCAAACAATTTAGATAAATCGGTTTTTTCTTGAGCTTGAATCAGATTACTATTGATTAGGAAAAAAACCAAAAATAAGCTGATGATTGGTAAGATTAATTTTTTTGTTAAAAACAATTTGTTCATTAAAAATCTCTTATATGATCTGAATGATGGTTATTCAGATTGCTGTTATTAAGCCTATTAGTTATTTTCAGTTTTAAATAATAGGGCTTATTTGAGAAAAAGTATAAACGGCATTTATTAAAATAAAATGATATCTGCCTTTATGACTCAAGAATGTGAAATATGTTGCACACTCTATCGATAGTTTATTAGCTTTCGTCTAAATCGGCCCATTTAATGCTCGATGGCCCTTCTTGAGTTGCAGCATTTTGTGTATTAAGTGTTCGTTCTAGCCATTGGTGAGCATTGTAGTTAGACTCCAAAGCCGTTAACCCAATGCAGACAGTCATCGGATTATCTTGCTGCTGTAAGTGAAAAACTAGCTCAGAAAATTGATTTTGCACCTTTTGCATAATCGTCATCCAATCAGCTTTTTTACCTGAGGTTAGAATAACGCCTACTTTCCCGCCATCAAGGTGACCAATGATATCGGTCTTTCTTAAGCGTTGATTTAACAATAATGCTAGTTGTTTAATCGCGCTGTTAATAAAAGAAAAATGGGCATTGGCAGCAAGTTCTTCCCAGTCATCTAAATGAATCACCGCTAAGGCAATTGATGAAGGTGTTCTGCTCATTCGAGCGGTTTCAATCGCTATAATTTGTTTAAACTTATCACTATAAGGTAAATTGGTATCAGGATTAACTTCAATCTGAGGTGCTAACTCGCGGAATCTTTGAGTGTATAGGTTAGCCATAAACATCAGCTGTTCTTTTTGCACTGGTTTGACGATAAAAGCCGTACCGCCGGACATTAGTGCTTGGTTTTGTTTAGCTTTGCTCTCTTCTGCGGACAAAAAGATGATGGGTAAATGTACATACCGGGGAAGCTGGCGAATCATCTGAGTCAACTCGATCCCTGAAGAGCTTGGCATTTGCATATCCATTAAAATACATTCAGGATCAAAGCCTCTTAGTGCTTCTAACAACACATTCGGATCGTTAATGACTAAAGTTTCAAAATGACCTTTACTAAGTACCTTTTGATAATATCGAGCTTGCGCTTTAGAGTCTTCCATCACCAAAACCCGACGAGGGCTGTCTGCCTGCGGGTGATATAGGCGCTCTATTTGTTCATAAATTGTGGATATTGAAACTGGCTTTACGATAAAGCCGGTTGCGCGATTACGAATGGCTTTTGCGCGATTTTCTTGATTATCTTCATCACTAATAAAAATTAGAGGCGGATCAATTTGTTCAACAGCTGCGTCATCCAACACATTCAATGGCTCTGCTAACTCTAAAGGGGCGATAACGATGCTGCCTTCGTCTTGCTTTGCCTCTTCTAGCGCGGCTTCAAGACTATTATTGACGCTGCACTCGAGACCCATCAATTCAAATTGACTACAGATGTCTAGTTCACTATCAATCCTTGGTTCACCATCAGCAGTCGAGGTCGCAATTTCGTTAACAGAATTATCATTGGAGACAAAAATCAGTTTTCCCTTATCAGTGTATAAGCCAAAAGGGATAGATTCATCCTCTTCAATTTCGACTTCTTGGCTGAGTGAATCGTCGCTAGTGTTTGGTGTCACGAGTTGAGTGCTTTCGGCTTTTTGCGGTTTTACTCCCAATTCAAGTTTTTCAGAATGCTCTATTAATCTTTTAGATAGGCGTTTTAGCAGGGGTTTTTGTGAGTCAACCGAATCATATTTCATTGATAATTGTTTAGTGAGCTTATTTAGAAGTCTCGCGGTTGAATCATATCCCTGAAGGATGCAAGCTTCTCTCGTTTTAGTCGCTTGCGATAACAAAGCTTTTATCCGCAAAGGTTCGACTTGTTGTTCCACCATATCCGTTAATAATCTAGCAAACTGCTTGAGTTTGATGGGGGTACGACGCAAAAACTGACGTTGGACTTCATGTGAAATTTGGTTGCTGTCGGTAAATCGGTTGGTCATATCGAATATTTAAACCCTTTTAAGTAAATTTGTATCCTTTATCGGCAAATAGTTTCAGGTCAATCAAATTTTGACAGGAAGGTGTTGCGTCCTTCTTATATCAAAACATAGCGAAAGAAGCTAATCACTCTATTTTGTCACAAAAACTAACAAAGCACTCACTAACCGAATAAAACTCTAGTCACTTCTATTTCCTCGTAGGTGTACAATATGTCATGGTTATTGTCACAAAGCGTTTTTGAGCTAGAGAAAATTTATGTTTAGAATTCTTGTTACCCTATTTATTTTAGTCCCAATTATAGAAATTGCGGTATTTATTCAAATTGGGGAAGTTGTTGGTTTGAGTTGGACCCTAATAATTGTGGTTTTAACAGCTATTTTAGGTGTTAACTTACTAAAACAACAGGGTTTTAAAGCCTGGAGAGATATTCAACTTAGCATGGCGCAAGGTAATATGCCCGCTGTAGAAATGGCGTCAGCAGCCCAGCTATTATTTGCTGGCGGATTATTGTTAACGCCGGGTTTTGTGACTGATATTGTTGGATTTTCGCTAATGGTGCCTTCAGTCCGTACCTATTTAGCGAAAAAATTAATCGCCAGAGGATCTTTTTCCACAAGTACTTTTTATTCGAATGTTTCTGGTAGTTATCATACGTCCAATTATCAAGGTGGACGTACTATCGACGGTGAGTTTGAAGAAAATGGCGAGTTTAAAGATAAGACTGTGTTTGAAGAGAAAAAAACCGAGCTTGAAGAGAAAAAGCCAGAGACTAAAAAGGAAGATGAACAATGAAATTCTTACATTCTATGATTAGAACCAATGCGCCAGAAGCATCGATTGAGTTTTATACTAAAGGTCTTGGGTTAAAATTGATCCGAGAACACAGAGTTGAAGCAGGAAGGTTTACCCTATACTTTATCGGAGAAAATGAAGATGCTCCTATGGTTGAGCTGACTCATAATTGGGATGAAAGAGCTTATACTGGCGGTGATCAGTTCGGGCATTTAGCTTATGCAGTGGATGATATCTATCAAACCTGTGAGAATTTGATCTCAATGGGAGTAACAATAAATCGCCCGCCTCGCGACGGACATATGGCATTTGTTAAAGATCCGAATAATATTTCAATTGAGTTATTGCAGGCGGGAGAAAAGCTTCAAGCCTGTGAGCCTTGGATTAGTATGGAAAATAACGGAAGTTGGTAGAGCTTTCATAAATTCAGAATTTGCGGCCGGTTAAAATCTGGTTAATAATCAGCATTGCCGGATAAACCGCGGATTAATTTGCTTATTCAATTTTAACGGTGGTTTAGTTGTTATAAATCAATATAAAAGCATCTAATTAGTATTCTAATTTAAATCTAAGCTCGGTATAATTAAGTCCAAGCAACTATTAGCAAGTCCGATAGTAATAACCTTAAAATATTAGTACTTAAGACGGAAATACTTAAGATGGGCAAACAAACACCTTTTTACCAAAGTCATCTTGATTCAAATGCCAAAATTGTAGATTTTGATGGTTGGGATATGCCGCTACATTACGGTTCTCAAATGGATGAACATCATTTCGTTCGAGAAGACGCCGGAATGTTCGATGTGTCTCACATGACAATTATTGATGTAAAAGGGGAGCAGGCAAAAGATTACCTTCAATATTTATTAGCCAACGATGTTGCCAAGTTAACGGAAGCAGGAAAAGCCCTTTATACTGGAATGTTAAATGAGTCAGGAGGTGTGGTTGATGATTTAATTGCTTATTTTATTGACGATAAAAATTATCGGCTTGTGGTCAATGCTTCCACAAGAGAAAAAGATCTTGCTTGGATGAATGAGCAGGCAACTAATTTTGCAGTAACGATCGAAGAAAATAATCAATTCGCGATGCTGGCTGTTCAAGGGCCTAATGCCATTGCGAAAACAAACCAAATATTATCGCCAGCACAACAACAAGCCGTTGAAGGACTATCAGTATTTTTTGCGGTAGATTGTGAGGGTTATTTTATTGCGCGTACTGGTTACACCGGAGAAGATGGTTACGAAATTATGGTGCCGGCTGAGCAGGCAGAAGCGTTTTGGCGTAAATTATTAAATGCGGGAGTTAAACCTTGTGGTTTAGGTGCTAGAGATACTTTGCGTTTAGAAGCGGGTATGAATTTATATGGTAATGAAATGGATGAAAATGTATTACCATTAGAGGCCAATATGGGTTGGACGATTGCTTGGC
>Ga0316204_10005592_pt1 | contig 20472 bp, 22 predicted proteins | sample 6monrhotite_MG_2_FD_205661 | JGI IMG/M metagenome (GOLD analysis project Ga0316204, IMG submission 205661) | Microbial mat bacterial communities from mineral coupon in-situ incubated in ocean water Damariscotta River, Maine, United States -... | ecosystem: Environmental > Aquatic > Marine >...
TTTGAGGCTAAAAACGGTTTTCATCTTTAGCGATTGGATGAGTTTCATGATCTGAAAAGTGATGTATAACCAGATCAGTAATACCGATACTTCAAATAAAAACCAAGCTATATTTTTTAGTGAGAATGCTTTAAAAAAGTCAGTATAATCAATTCGCATAAACCCATTTCGCTGATTATTTATATAATAAATGGTTTTACTTCCTACTGACTTCAGGCTTCGAACACCATACATATTTGTGCTTACTTCTTGAGTTGTGTCAGCATCTAGTAATTCACCCTTAGCTAAATTAGAATCATGGGCTATTACGTTAAGTTGACCTCGCACAGTAAATCGTAGACCATCTTCTCCAGAGTAACTAAAATAATTCAGAACAATAAGCAAAGCGACCACTGCTAACTGAACCCAAAAGATAATTTTGAAGAACAACAGCATAAAATTTACGAATTGGTTAGATGTTATATTTTTCATAAGCATGTATTTATTTCCATACAAACATACATCAAAATTATTGTTTTGCAAAATTTATTTATTGTTTATCAATAATTATTTATTTCTAATAGATATGAAATTAATTCTAAAAAAGTCAAAAAATTATTTTAAATGCTTGCTTAATTTAGAAGCATGAATACCAAAATGGAATTCTATTTTGTGAATTTCCAATACACGAAGCCACAGACATACCTAAGAAAATGAAAGCAAGTATAACCTCTATTGAATTAAAAGGACCAATGAAGTTCTTTGCACTATCTTCTCAAGCACTCAAAGTCACTAAACAATTAAAAGCTACAAACCATATCGCTTTTAAGAAAAGTGGATTTTGGACCAAACACTACACCATGACTTTATGGAAAAGTGAAGAAGAACTAAAAGCCTTTGCGCAAAGTGGAGCACATATAGAGGCGATGAAAGCCAGCAAGGAGATTGCAAAAGAAATTAGAACCATTACAATCGATACAGACAAGCTTCCAAATTGGAAAGAAGCAAAAAACTTATTGCAAAATGGTAAAGTATTCAAATACTAACCCAAAACATCCATGAGTTCAAAAGAGAAATACGTTGCTTTTCTGAGAGGAATAAATGTTGGTGGACACCATAAGGTACCGATGGCAGACTTGAAAACCCTCTTAGAGAAAAAAGGGTTAAAAAACATAGTCACCCTGCTAAATTCGGGCAATATCATCTTTGATACAAACCCAGATAAGAATGAGAACATTGAAGAGGTTATTTCAACTAGCTTAGAAAAGCACTTCGGTTTTCCCGTTCCAACTGTTGTAAGAAGAGCTGAAGCAATTAATGAATTGTTTAATGCAAACCCTTTTGATGATGTATTAGTAACAAAAGATATAAGGTTATACATCTCTCTCATGAAAAAAAATGTTGATTCTAACCTGGAGTTGCCCTGGATAAGTTCAGATCAATCCTATGAAATCAGATACAAAAAGGATCAAAATATTTTGAGTGTATTGGATCTTTCTATTTCAAAAACTCCTAAAGCAATGGAAATTTTAGAAAAGACTTATGGAAAAAACATTACTACCAGGAATTGGAATACAATAGAACGAATCGTTAAAAAATTATAACCTCATATCATTCGAAAAACATAGATGAATACTGCATATTCAGGAACACCATTAGCAAAGAAACTAGGAATAAAAGAAAACTTTAAGGTCCTGCTTTACAATTCTCCCGACCACTATTTTGATTTATTCTTCAATTTCCCTGAAGGCGTTGAAATAATTGAGAAAATTGAAAGCAATACAGCAGATTTCATCCACATCTTCACCACCTCATTTGAAGACTTAAAAGCAGTGGTTAAAGCTTATAAAAAGGCGTTGAAGAAAGATGGAGCATTATGGATAAGTTGGCCTAAAGGGACTTCTAATATCCCTAATGATTTAAAGAGGGATCAAATTCGAGAGTTTGTGCTTAAAACAGGATTAGTAGATGTTAAAGTTGCAGCCATTGATGAGAACTGGAGTGGACTTAAATTTGTTTATCGTTTAAAAGACAGATAATATTATGAAAAAAAGGTTATTTCTAGCATGTATAGGAATCAGCTTACTCATGCCTATGATGGGGAAAGCTCAACTTAACGAAGATGAATTGGGTGCTTGGTATATGTATTTCTTCAATACAAGCTTCAAAGAAAGCCCTTGGGGAGTTCAAGGGGATATTCAATACAGAAACTGGAATACTGTTGGAGATTTGGAACAATTGCTCCTGAGAGGAGGCATTACTTATAAGCCTAAAAATGCTGCTATTAAATTCACTTTAGGTTATGGCAACATAACTACTGGAGCCTATGGCTCAAGTGAATCAACTACAACTGAAAGTAGAATATATCAAGAAGCACTGTTCCCCACTAAAATTGGCAATCGCTTCTTTTTGAATCATCGTTTCCGCTTTGAGCAACGTTTTGTTGAAAATCAAGATTTTCGAAGCCGTTATCGTTATAACCTCTTTCTTAATATTCCTCTCAATACTACTGAAATGGAAGAAAAGACCTTTTATCTTGCACTTTACAATGAGATCTTTATCAATGGGCAACGCAACATAGGTGATGGGAGATCTGTAGAATTATTTGACCGAAATCGCTTTTATATTGCCTTAGGGTATATATTGGATGAAGGGTTAAAAGTACAATTTGGAGCCATGAACCAAACCACAGACAATTGGAGCAAGGACCAACTTCAACTGAGCTTGCACCATAAATTTTAATTTCAACAGACAAAAGACAAACTAAAATGAGCACTGCTGACAATCACATCAATTACGTTGAATTTAAAGCCAAAGATCTTGATAGCATTAAACAGTTTTATCAAGAAGCCTTTAATTGGAAATTCACTGATTACGGCCCTAGCTATACAGCATTTTCTGAAAGTGGATTAGAGGGTGGTTTTGAGAAAACAGATGAAGAAATTGTAAATGGCGTTCTAGTTGTGCTATACCACAGCAACCTTGAGCAGATAAAAACAAAGGTGATTGAAGCCGGAGGTAAAATCTCTAAAGACATCTTCTCTTTTCCTGGAGGTAGTAGATTTCAATTTATAGATCCAAGTGGCAATGAACTGGCTGTATGGAAAGAACAAGAGACTGAATAATAATTTGAAAGATGAAAATTAATTGGCTCATTCTCCTCTGGTTCTTTTGCTTAACATTTTCTAGTGAAGGTCAAGAAAATCCACCTGCTGAAAAAGGCGATTTTATCGCCTCTGATTTAGTAGAATTAATTGATTTAGACTCTACACTTAAACTAGACATACGTTATGCTACTCCCAACAATTTTATAGGTAAAGCTGTATATGCAGAAGCCAAAGCCTTTCTTCAACGCCCTGCTGCAAAAGCGTTGGTTGAGGTTAGCCAAGAATTCAAAGAATTAGGCTATGGTTTGATCATATTTGATGGATACCGTCCTTGGAGTGTAACCAAAACTTTTTGGGACCTCACTCCAGAAAATGAAAGAGCATTTGTTGCCAATCCAAAAGATGGTTCTAGACACAATAGAGGTTGTGCAATTGATTTAAGTCTCTACACAATAGCTACAGGAAAAATGGTAGAAATGCCAAGTGACTATGATGAAATGAATGAAACAGCTCATCCAAATTTTCAAGGAGGCTCGGCAGAACAAAGAAAGATGAGAGATCTTTTACGCTCTAAAATGGAAGCCCATGGCTTCACAGTATATGAAAATGAATGGTGGCATTTTGATTTTAAAGATTGGAAAAAATACCGCATTCAAAATATCCCATTCTCAGAAATAAAATAAATTACCACTGAAAATGAACTCCTATACCAGTTTGTATGTCAGGAGCATTATCTGCTATTAACAAATCTTGCCTTAAGTATACATTATAGCTAATGGCTTTTCTTCGATAGGCCACAATCAAACTATTTCCAAATGTATTGTTATATAAATGTGACATGGCATAATGCCAATGAGATACATCACTGTCTCCATCTAAGGCATAATAATCTTTAGCCTCTGGGTTGAGGTAGCTAGTTTTGATTTGATGCAAAGTGCTTATACTAAGTGAATTTTGGTTTTTTAATGCTTTCTCCCAGCCCATAAAAAATGAAAATTGCGAAATCCATGACACATCTGTTATCGCAACTTTAGTATTGGAGTTAAAGCTATTGATATGAGTAGCCTCTCCACTTGCCCCTATTCTAAACAAACTACGTTTAAAAATTCTAAAATCTTTCATCCCCTGAACTCCTACCCCAAAATCTAACGATCGATTAAAACTATTGAAATTTAAACCCAAAACTGCATTTGCCTGCAGTTGGACTGCATGACTATTTAGCCACGCTGAAGACAACTGATACTGATAATTAAACGCTATACTCGCCAAGCCAACAGCTCCATTTTTAAGGAGCAATTGATTTCCGTCTTTATCTCTATAACGAATCAATGCCTTATCATATGCATAATCTTTCCGAGCAAAAGGGTCTTCTCCACCAGCTATATTGCTGTGAAACCACTCAATAAACCGATCACTACTGATCGTTGAAAAAGGAAGTTTTCCACCATCAAGAGAATAAACTTTTGCATTAACACTCAGCCGATGTCCCTCTTTAAAAGGAATGTCATAAGAAAAAAGATAGGTACGAAGTACACCATCAGCCTGAAAAGAAATTGAATCGGGGTTTTGTAGGTTCTTATGACCTCTAAAATGCCAAACATATCTTTCAATCTCAGCTCTATCAGCATCATTTGTAGGATAATAAGCCGATACTTCAGGAAGCCAAACATTCCCCATGCTATACTCGACATTGAAGCCATGCTTATTTTGTTTGGCTCCAAAATTGGCTTGCGATTGTGTTATAAAAATGCCTAGAGGGTGGTTCGCCGATACAGTTGGCAAAGCTGTTGACCAATCTAAACGACAACACTCCTCCTTCTCCTCTTGAGCAGCTAAGCTGAAATAACTGAAGATCAATAAGAGTAAGATATACTTCATGAGGCCGCTAAATTGAGCAATAATTTTCTCCTTAAATAAAAAAGAATCCTACTCTCCTTTTAAAATTTGTATTTCCTAAATTTAACTGCACAACAATTAAATTGTACCAAAACATTTCACATTGAGCTCAATTAAATTCTCCATAAGCTGCCTTCTAATTCTTCTTTCTCTAAACGTCTATTCTCAATCTGAATTCATTCAAATTGAAACGAATAAAACCTTATGTCTATTCAGTTTTTTAGAAACAGCCAGCAATCAAAATGGGATGTCTTCCTCTTTTAGAGATTATATTGAAAAAGAACTAGGCAATAATGAAGAGTTTAATCTCATCATCAGAGAATACACTGCAATACAGCTTCATTATACATTTACTAGGCAAGAACTTCCTACCGATCGACACTCTTCTCGAAGCACTAAAGACCTAATCTGGGTAGCTGCTTCCAACTCAACTAATACAGAAGACTTCAGCCAGCGAATCACTGGATACCTGCCTCATTCCTCACAAGTTCAATTGATTGAAGTTTTTAATAAGGTTGAACCATTTTATGATGAATTAATTTGGGATAAAGAACAAGAAAACATTAAAAGGATTGAAGAACAAATTGCTCAATTCAAAAGCCAAATTGCTCAATTATTCATGGAGATAAGCCAATTCTATGGAACTACGTGGGACACATCCATCCCTTTTAAAATCTCACTGTATCCTATACCTTTAGAAAAGGGAAACACTACTGCAACCCCAAAGGGAAATGCTTTGATTTGCGGATTTCTCTCTAAAAATGATGGTGATTTTGTGGGTAGACTGGCTGTGATTATCCATGAGATGTGTCATATTTTATACGACGAACAACCTCCAGCTTTACAACATCAAATTGACAGTTGGTTCAAAGAATCTGAATCTGAATATAGCAAGTTGGCATATTCTTACCTTAATGAAGGTTTAGCAACTACCCTGGGAAACGGTTGGGCATACAAGCAAATCCATACAAAGATGGACACTACAGCTTGGTACAACAATGAATACATCAATGGGTTTGCATACAGCCTATTCGAGCTAAGCTCTTTCTATTTTGATGCAAAACAAAAAATTGATAAGGCATATATCAATCAAGCCATAGATTTATTCGCAAAAACTTTTCCAAAAGCAATTAATGAAACACACATACTAATGAATGAGTTGCAATTGTATGCCAATTCAGAAGAAAACAATGATATTCAATGGATCGTGCAACAGCTAAATACTTATTTCAACATTCGATCGAGGTGGTTCTCAACGCCAATCAATCACCCTCAATCTATTCAAGGTTTTGGCAACAAACAAATCACCAAGTTTTTTATTGTGGAGAAAGATCATGCAAATAGCATAAAATTGCTCAATGAAAAATTTCCAAACTATGAACTAAAGCTAAAAATGAATTCCATAGAAACGTTCAAGGATAATGATTCTAAAAGCCCTGTTTTCGTAGTCACTATTAAAACCCTTGACAAACTAGAAAAAGCTTTAGAATTCCTTGCTAAACAAAAATACATTGAGTTTGGCAAGAGTTTGAAAATTGAATAGAACGTAATTAGGCATTCAAAGGCTCATCTTCTGGCCTCTTATGCTTCCAGCGTTTGTGGCTCCACAACCAGTATTCCGGCTGATTTTGAATAACCGTTTCCAGCATTCTTACATGCTTCTGGGTAATTACTCCAGTTTCCATATCAGCAGCGTTTTCACAAATTAGATCATATTGAACCTCGTAATACCCTCGTTTTTGCTTGTAAATATTTCCAAAAACAACAGCTGCATTATAATCCTTTGCAAACTTTTCTGTACCAAATTGAACTCCTGTCTCCTGATTTAAAAAATTCATCCAATACGCCTTTTGCGTTTTTCTAGGCGACTGATCTGCGCCAAAAATGATGGTAAAGAGCTCTTGCTCCATCACCTTAATTTTATCTTTTATGTTTTGGATTGAAAGCATTTCCAATCCATATTTTGACCGGCTATTTCTAATCTTTTGGTCGAAAAATTCATTTTTTAAAGGCGTATATAAGGCCAAAGCTTTCGATTGTAAATTGATGCCAATAGTTATTGCAAACAGCTCCCAATTGCCATAATGCCCTCCAACCATTACAATCTGCTTCCCTTTAGAAGTCAACTGATTCAACAATTCAATATTTCTGTCCTTCATTCGCTTCTGAGCCTCTTCTTTAGAAATGGTAAAGGCTTTGATGCTTTCTACAATTAAGTCACAGAGATGGCTATAAAATTTTGCTTCTATTGATTTTATCTCCGCTCTCGTTTTCTCAGGGAATGAATTCTTGATGTTTTGATGTACCACTTTAGTACGATAACCTATCAGCCGGTATAGGATTAAATACAAAAAATCAGAAAGAAGATACAACATCCAAAAGGGCATTTTGGATATTGGGAGAAGTACACTATAATACAGCAGTTTGGATCCCATGAGGTTAATCAACACTAATAATATTATAACTCTTGTTCATGAACTGAAGCTCCATTCCAGCTTCCTTTCCTTCAAAAGCCTTTCCTATGGGCGAATTTAAAGAAAGTATAAAAATAGGCTGTCGCCTAACTTCTACCTTACCTAGGGCTGCTCCCATTAAAAAAAGAGCTACATCAGTTTTTACTAAGGCTCCAAAACCAATTTTACTCAACTCTCCTAAGTCTTTCATTGCTTCAATTGCTCTTAGGTTATCCATCAGTAACGCTATTCGTTCTTCTAGTCTTCCTCGCTCTTGATTCATCATTTCCCTAGCGGTTTCAAACTTATCTCCAGCGCTGCTCTTTGTTTCTTTACCCATCTCTTCCTGAATAGATACTACCTCTTGTTTCAATTCAGACAATTGATCATTAATGTATTTAGAAACACCTTCCAGTAGCTCCGCCTTATTCAATTTCATTTCATTCAATATTAGAAGAAGCTAAATTCGTATCATTTTTACTTTCATAAGTATATCACAAAATCATGCTTACTCCAAATAGCTTCCTATTTTTGGAAGGTGAAAAAAATTCTCGAAGTTGAACTTTCTAATCAGGCTGAATTAAAAGCAAAAATCATTGAATTTGCAGGCCAATTCTCATATGCTTCTGTATTGACTAGCAACGAATATGAAGACAGCTACGGTCAATATGAATTTATGGCTGCTATCGACTCCCATAGAATTCTCAAAAGTGATGCAAATTCTTTTGAACAGCTGAAACAATTTTATGAAAACTCTCCTTCATGGTTATTTGGACATTTTTCATACGATCTAAAAAATCAATTGGAAAAGCTTGAATCAAGGCGGGCTAAAAAGTTTGATTTTGCTGAACTGTCGTTTTTTGAACCCAAATACCTATTTCTACAAAAAAGAGGATCTCGTTCTATAGAAATATGGCTCAACTCTTCTGCTCAACAAAATACAATAGAAGACCTCCTAAAAAGAACTCTCAACAAAAATCATTCTGGCACTATACTTCCCAAGTTGGAAGCTAAGCAAAGCCAATCAGAATATTTAAAAGCAATCGAAACACTGAAAGAGGAAATTCAGTTTGGAAACATATACGAAATCAACTATTGCACAGAATTCTATGCTGAGAATTGTAACATAAATCCAGTTAACACATTCCAAGCTCTCAATAAAAAATCACCTATGCCTTTTGGTGCTTTCTATAAGCAAGAAGAGAACTATTTACTTTGTGCTTCACCAGAGCGTTTCATCAATAAAAAGGACCTTTCTATTATTTCCCAGCCCATAAAGGGAACAGCAAGAAGAGGAAAAAACGTAACTGAAGACCAACTAATCCAACAGCAATTAAAAACAGATTTAAAGGAACAAACTGAGAATGTGATGATCGTTGACATTGTTCGAAACGACCTTTCAAAAACCGCCGCTAAAAAAAGTGTTGAAGTGAAAGAACTGATGAGCGTTTATAGCTTCCCACAGGTTCATCAACTGATCTCTACAATTGGCAGCGAGCTATCCAATCAACATCATTTTATTGATGTTATACAAGAAGCATTTCCAATGGGAAGCATGACAGGTGCTCCTAAAATATCTGCCATGAAATTAGCAGATCTTCATGAAACTAGCAGAAGAGAATTGTACTCTGGTTCCCTTGGCTATATACAACCCAATGGAGATTTTGACTTCAATGTAGTCATCCGAAGTTTATTATATTCCTCTGAAAAGAACTACCTCTCCCTAATGGTTGGCGGAGCCATTACAGCTCTCTCTGATGCTGAACAGGAGTATGAAGAATGTTTATTAAAAGCAAAAGCTATCTTTGATTTAAACAAAGTCGATTAAATGCTTCAATCACTACAAAATCAACTTCAAAAAGTTAACATTCAAAAAGAAGAAACCCTTCTTTTAGCAGTTAGTGGTGGCGTTGACTCAATGGTATTGCTGAATTTATTTATACAATTGGGACAAAAGATTGCCATTGCCCATGTCAACTTTTCATTAAGAAACAATGAAAGTGATGAGGATGAAAAATTGGTAAAAACTATCGCTCAAGAGAATAAAATTCTCTGCCACTCAAAAAAAACAGATACAATAGCTTACGCTAAGCTTCATAAACTCTCCATTCAGATGGCTGCTAGAGAAATCAGGTATCAATGGTTTGCCTCTCTTCAGAAAGAGTTTAAATATACAAGTTTAGTGACTGCACATCATTTGGAAGATAGCATTGAAACTTTCTTCATCAACCTCAACAGAGGGACGGGACTCAGCGGTCTATGTGGAATACAATCAAATAAGGAACGTTTTCGACCTTTGCTAAACTTTTCCAAAGAGGAGATTCGTTCATATGCCCAAGAACACAAAATTAAATTTCGGGAAGATGCCAGCAATAGCGATATCAAGTATGAACGAAATTGGTTTCGCCATGAAATTTTGGCTAAATGGAAGGCCCACAACCCTGCCTTCTTAAAAAACATGGCATCAACTCTTGGTAGAATAGAAGAATCAAAGACTGTGCTTGAAGAGATGCTGAAAGGAGAATTAGAATTGTTAGAAAATCAATTCTCTCAGGGAAAAATCTCCTTCAATACAATTGAACAACTGCAATCAAAGAAGTTTGTTTTATTCCAATTTTTAAGTGGTAAAGGTTTTACTGAAGATCAAACTGAAAATATCATCCGTGGAATTCAAGAAAAAAAGGTTGGAAACACTTTCGAATCTAATCAGCATTCAATATTAATCGACCGAGAGAATTTATTAGTTCAGAAAGTTGAAAGTAACATTCAAGATATAGACCAACAACTTATCTCTGAAAACACGCTATACATTGAGCAGCCGATTGCTCTTCAATTTGATCAAGTTTCTTCAAAAGACTTTGAGTACAACACTTCACATAAAATTGAAGGTTTTGATTGGGACAAGTTAGAATTCCCACTAAACGTAAGAAAATGGCGAGAAGGAGATAAGATGCAACCCCTAGGAATGAAAGGTCAAAAAAAGATTAGTGACATTTTGATTGATGAGAAGGTCTCTCTATTCGAAAAAGAAAAGACTTGGGTGCTTTGTTCTAAGGATGAAATTGTTTGGTTAATCGGCATCAAAATAGCCGAGAAATACAAGATCGATCAACAATCTAAAAAGATATTGCAAATAGAATGGAAAAAATAACAGCTCCTAATCGAAAGTCAGCGGAAAGACTATACCTTATTCTTGCTGCTCTTTTTATTGCATCCTTAGTTGCTGGGAATCTCATTTTCCAAAAATTCTTTTATTGGGATTTCTTTGGACTTCACACTTTTGAAATTTCAGTAGGTATCCTTCCTTACCCTATTACTTTTTTGATTACCGATTTAATCTCTGAGATATATGGAAAGAAAAAAGCTAATCAGGTAGTAATTTCTGGGCTATTTGCTACTGTATTCGTTTTGGGTATTGTTATGATTGCCGATGCTGCACCATCAACTTCTTGGTCTCCTATACAAGATGAAACTTTTCATACTGTCTTTGGCTTAACTGGTGTAGCTGTAGGAGCTTCAATGACAGCCTATTTATTAGCTCAATTAATTGACATCCGAATTTATCATTTCTGGAAAAACTTAACTAAAGGCAAGCACCTCTGGCTGAGAAACAATGCTTCTACTATGACTTCTCAATTTGTAGATACTTTCTCTGTATTATTTTTACTCTGCACTTTTAATGCAATTAAATGGGAATTATTTTGGCCCTTGCTCTGGAGTGGTTTTCTTTTTAAAGTGTTGATTGCAGCAGTAGACACTCCTTTGCTCTACTTATTCGTTGGAATTATTAGAAAGAAATTCAACCTAACAATCAATCAAGAAATTGAGCAATTCTAATTTTTCTAAATTAAGTCATTAGTATACTCTCTTTATTATAATTTCTTTCTCATTTTTGATATTAGCGAATCAATAAACCAAATGAAAAAAATACTCATCACAGGAAGTAACGGCTTATTAGGTCAAAAACTAGTCAAGCAGTTAAAAGCTCATGCTGACTTTGATTTAATTGCTACTTCAAGAGGAGGAAATCGAATTTCCAATCAAGAGGGCTATACTTATCATCCAATGAACATTACTGACGCAAAGGATGTATCAGAGGTCTTTGCCAAATTTCAACCTCAAGTAGTAATTAATACTGCTGCTATGACCAATGTAGACGCTTGTGAGTCAGACAAAGAAGGCTGTTGGGAGCTAAATGTTACAGCAGTTGAAATTTTAGTTGCTGAAGCAGAAAAGTATCAATCTCATTTTATCCACCTTTCCACTGATTTTATCTTCGATGGCAAAGATGGTCCTTATAAAGAAGATGACGCTCCTAATCCAGTTAGTTACTATGGTGAATCAAAATTAGCTGCTGAGGAAATTGTAAAACAAGCTAAAACAAACTGGGCTATTGCAAGAACTATTATTGTTTATGGCATAGTTGAAGACATGAGCCGCTCTAACATTGTACTGTGGGCAAAGGGAGCCTTGGAAAAGAAACAAAAACTGACCATAGTTAATGATCAGTTTCGTTCACCAACCTTAGCTGAAGACTTGGCGAAGGGTTGTATACAAATTGCGGAGAAAGAAGCCAAGGGAGTTTTTCACCTTTCAGGAAAAGACTTCATGAGTATTGTGGAATTGGTACGCAGAGTTGCTAAGTTTTATGATTTAGATGATTCTTTTATTGAAGAAATTTCTTCAGAATCTTTAAATCAGGCAGCTAAAAGGCCTCCTAAAACTGGCTTTATTTTGGATAAAGCAATGAAAGAAGTTAACTATCAACCACATTCTTTTGAAGAGGGCATGAAAATTTTAGAGGAGCAGTTGGAAGAATCTAACAGTTAATCAAACACAACTGATGATGAAAAAACTAATCCTTTTTTTCTCAATCTTAAGTCTTTCTCAATTTTCTTACGGGCAGGAACCTATAGACGTTTGTTATTATACTTATGTTGAAGAAATGCCCTTATTCAAAAATGCTACTAATCAGAAAGAATCACTAAAGTTGCTTGATGATTATATAAAAGGTAGAGTAAAATCAGATAGTTTAACTGTAAAAGGAATAGTACGCCTAAGTTTTGTTATTGATCCTACTGGCGCTCCTGTTGAAGTGGAAATACTAACAAGTTTAGATCCTATAGCAGATAAAGTTGCAATGAATTACCTTAAAGAAATGCCGCATTGGAGGCCCGGAAAACAAAGAGGAGAAACAGTATACGTTAGAGAATCTGTTGCTGTTAAGTTTGAATAAAAAATTAATTCCCCATTATTGAAAGGAATTTAATCCGCATCATCCTCAATTCTTCTTCAGAATACGTTTCATCAAACTCTTCAATAGCATCATCAATTGAATCAATTTCAGTTTCTCTATAATAATCTAGAATCTCTTCTTGGTAATCTTCATCTAAAAGCCCATTAAGAATGTAGTCTAAATTCACTTTGGTTCCACTCTCAACAATATGTTCTATTTCTTCTAAAATATCATCCACCTTTTTCCCTTTCGCATCAGCAATATCCTCTAGAGATAACTTTCGATCGATGCTCTGAATGATGAATACTTTTAAGCCAGACTTATTGACTACTGATTTTACTACAAAATCATCAGGTCTTTCTATTTCGTTCTCTTCAACGTACTTCTTTATCTCTTCTAAAAAAGGAGCCCCAAATTTTTCTGCTTTGCCTTGTCCTACCCCTGTTATATTACACAGTTCTTCCATGGTAATAGGGTACTGAGTTGACATATCTTCCAACGACACCTCAGCAAAAATTACATAAGGCGGTAAATCCTCTTCCTTAGCTACATCTTTTCGTAGTTCTTTTAAAATGCCAAATAATTCTTCATCAGAAACTCCTCCCCCTTTGGCATTGCTGATCACCCCCGCAGTGGAAGCATCATACTTTTTAGGCTCAACCATTGTAATATCCGTTGGCGATGCTAGAAACTCTTTGCCTTTGGTACTAATCTTAAGAACTCCATAATTCTCAATTTCTTTAATGATAAAATCATTGATAATACATTGACGGATAATTGAATTCCATTTCAATTCCTCTGTATCAGACCCTGAACCAAACAATTTATGTTCGTCGTTTCTGAGGGTTTTAATCTCACTTGTAATATGCCCTGCAAGAAAGTTTGAAATATAATTCGCCTTAAAATTTTCCTTCAAGTCTAGTATCACTTCTATGAGCTTAACTACATAATCCTTAGCATTAAACTCTGTTCTTGGATTCAGACAATTGTCGCAATTTCCACAGTTTTCTTCAGTATATCTCTCACCAAAATAATGTAACAATTGCTGCCTTCTACAAACAGCAGTTTCAGCATAAGAAACTGTTTCAAAAATTAGCTGTCGCCCAATTTCTTGTTCAGCCACTGGCTTTCCTTGAAGAAACTTCTCCAATTTCTCAATGTCTTTGTAACTATAAAAGGCAATACACTTCCCTTCTCCTCCATCTCTTCCTGCTCTTCCTGTTTCTTGGTAATACCCTTCTAAACTTTTTGGAATATCATGGTGGATTACAAAACGTACATCAGGCTTATCGATTCCCATTCCGAAAGCTATAGTTGCAACGATGACATCCGCCTCTTCCATCAAAAATTTATCCTGGTGTTTTGCCCTTGTACCTGCATCTAAACCCGCATGATACGGTAGCGCCTTAATTCCATTCACCTGAAGTGTCTCAGCAACTTCTTCTACTTTCTTCCTGCTCAAACAATATACAATTCCAGATTTTCCTTGATTCTGATTGATGTATTTTACAATCTGGGAATTAGCTTCCTTCTTAGGGTTAACCTCATAATAGAGGTTACTTCGATTAAACGATGCTTTAAAAACACTAGAATCAGACATTCCTAAATTCTTTTGAATGTCTTGCTGAACTTTAGGAGTTGCAGTTGCTGTTAAGGCAATAATTGGCACTCTATCAATTGCTTCAATAATTTCTCTTAACCTTCGATATTCAGGTCTAAAATCATGTCCCCATTCCGAAATACAATGAGCTTCATCAATGGCAAAAAAGGAAAGCTTAATGGTTTTAAAAAAATCAATGTTTTCCTGCTTGGTCAAAGTTTCAGGAGCAACATAAAGCAATTTCGTTTTTCCAGCACTTAAATCCGCCTTTACAATAGCCAAATCTGTTTTATTCAGTGAAGAATTCATAAAATGGGCTATGTGATTCCCTGTGGAAAATCCACGAATAGCATCTACCTGATTCTTCATTAAAGCTATCAGTGGAGAGACTACTATCGCCGTTCCTTCTAATATTAAAGCTGGAAGTTGATAGCACATTGACTTACCCCCACCAGTTGGCATTATCACAAAAGTGTCTTTCTTCTCTAAAACACTATGAATAATCTCTTCTTGTTCTCCTTTAAAACTGTTGAACCCGAAGTGTTTCTTGAGTTCATCTGTCAATGAAATAGATGCTGTCTGCATTAATCGCCTTTTACTTTATTTCGGTTACTTTTGTTGGTGTTTTCTCTTTGAAAAGAAATTACAAGTTAGTAAAATTTAGCAGTTCTAAAAATAAATTTCTCTTTTTTGAAAAATTCCGAAGAAATAAAAAAAATCGCTCAAGAAACTTTAAAGATTGAGCAAGATTCTATCCAACAATTGATCGCAACTATTGATGATGATTTCATTAAAGTGGTAGAAGAAATCTATAACTCTAAGGGCAGAGTAATTGTTAGTGGCATTGGCAAAAGTGCCATTGTAGCTCAAAAAATAGTTGCTACTTTCAATTCCACAGGAACTCCAGCAATGTTCTTACATGCAGCTGATGCTATACATGGAGATTTGGGAATGATACAAGAACACGACATTGTAATTTGTATCTCTAAAAGTGGAGACACTCCTGAAATAAAGGTATTGGTTCCTTTAGTTAAGAAGACTAGAAATACCTTAGTAGCTCTAACTGGAAATTACAATTCCTACTTAGGTGAACAAGCTGACTACAGAATAAGCTGTGCTGTTGAAAAAGAGGCTTGCCCAAACAACTTGGCCCCAACTAACAGCACTACAGCTCAAATGGTAATGGGAGATGCTTTGGCAGTTTGTTTGATAAGATGCAGAGGCTTTGGAAGTGAAGATTTTGCAAAATACCATCCAGGGGGTGCTCTCGGAAAAAGATTGTACCTGCGAGTTTCCGACTTATACAGTCAAAATGAAAAACCTTCAGTTCAGCCTAATACTCCTTTAAGTGATGTTATTCTAGAAATTTCCTCAAAAAGGTTAGGCATAACAGCAGTTGAAGAAAATGGAGTATTAGTGGGTGTGATTACAGATGGTGATTTGAGAAGAATGTTAGTTGCCAAAAAAGACATTACCAAAATTACGGCCAAAGAGATCATGTCTTCTAAGCCTAAAACACTACCTCCAGAGGCTATGGCAGTTGAAGCTGCTGAACTGATGAAACAAAATAACATTACCACTTTGATTGTCGCCAATGGAGATGAATATCTAGGTGTTGTTCATTTTCATGATCTATTAAAAGAAGGTTTACTTTAATGAGTTTAGATCAAAGTTTTGACGAAGAAGAAGACAAGATGTCTTTTCTAGACCATCTTGAAATTTTAAGATGGCATCTGATTCGAATTGTGATTGCACTTTTCGTGTTTGCAACTTTAGCCTTCTTCTTTAAAGGTTTTGTATTTGACACCTTAGTTTTAGCTCCTATTTATAATGACTTTGCTACCTATCAACTATTTTGCAAGCTTTCTCATTTTTTACAGCTGGGCGATAAATTATGCTTTGACACCATTACTTTTAATGTGATCAACATTACTATGGCTGGTCAATTTACCATGCACATTATCGTATCTATTGTTGCTGGAATAATTGCTGCATTTCCATACATCTTATATGAGGTTTGGCGCTTCATTAAACCAGCTCTTAAAAAAGGAGAGCAGAATTATGCCCGAGGGCTAGTTTTCTGGGGCTCTTTCTTGTTCTTATCTGGAGTATCATTTGGTTATTACCTAATCACTCCTTTATCTGTTCAATTTTTAGGCGGTTACACTGTCAGCGATATAGTTTCAAATCAAATTAGCTTGCGTTCCTATATTTCTACTGTTACTACCATCACGCTCTCATGTGGACTAGTGTTCCAATTACCCATTATTGTTTACTTCCTATCTCGCTTAGGTTTTGTTACACCTAAACTCATGAAAACATACCGTCGTCATGCAATCATTGCAGTATTACTTTTATCTGCTATCATTACTCCACCTGACATTTCTAGCCAAGTATTGGTTTCTTTACCACTACTATTACTTTACGAAATAAGCATTTGGATATCCAGAATGGTTGAGAAACGAAGTTCTTAACTTAGTAGAAACTAAACCGTCAAATGGTAAAGGAATCCATCAAGCAACAACTTTCTTTTTTAAGTTCAGAACTAATTGATGAATTAATTGAAAGCTCCATTATCAAAACAATTCCCAAGGGAACACAGATTTTAAGAGAGGGACAATATGTAAAATCCCTCCCCATCGTATTAAATGGTTTAGTTAAAGTGTTATCTAGCTTTGAAGAAAGGGAGTTATTGCTCTACTATATTCAACCTAAGCAAAGTTGTGTGATGTCCTTTGCAGCAGCGATAAGCAAGAAACCAGGTAAAGTTTTTGCCATTACAGAAGAAGACTCTCAAATTCTGCTTGTTCCTGCAGAGAAACTTCCACTATTATTAAAAAAATTCCCCGACTTAAATGACCTAATTTATAATCAATACGATCTCCGTTATACAGAACTCTTAGATACAATTCAGCACATTCTGTTTAACAAGATGGATCAAAGACTTTTTGACTACCTAAAACAAAAGACAAAACTAACTCACCAAGAAGCAATAAAAATTAGCCATGGACAAATTGCTAGTGACTTAGGTACTGCACGTGAAGTCATCAGCAGAATAATGAAGAAACTAGAATTAGAAGGAAAAGTTTCTCAAGAAAAAGACGGAATTAGGATTACTGAATAACTGTGACTATAGTCACTGCACAGTTCTTTGATAAGTCTGTACTTTGTTTTCAGAATGATGAAAAACAAGTACCTTAAATCAATTGGTGTTTACCTAATATGCATCCCCTTTATTTACTTGCTTTTCAAATGCATTCAAACATTAAATAATCAATTCAAAATAGTATCGTCATGAAAAAAAACATGGGAAAAGTAGATAGAGTAGTTAGAATATTAATCGCATTACTGATTGCAATTTTATATTCCACCAACGTTATTGGAGGAACATTAGGGGTTATTCTCTTAATATTAGGAGGAGTATTTGTATTAACTAGCTTTATTAGTTTTTGTCCTATTTACGCTCCATTTGGACTAAATACTTGTGCAACAAAAGAAAAGAAGTAGGCAATTTCAATAGAACAGGCTATAACTAATTACAGTAAGTTATAGCTAAAAAAATTGCTCGTTAAAATTTACCAGATATAAGCGCTCAGTAGCTCTTGTTATTGCTGTATACAACCATCTTGCATATTCTTTATTGAGCATCTCTTCAGTAAGGTAACCTTGATCTATGAATACAGCTTTCCATTGCCCTCCCTGAGACTTATGACAGGTTACTGCATAGGAGAACTTTACCTGCAACGCATTAAAATATTGACTTTTTCGCAATAATTGCATGCGTTTTTGTTTATTGGTCACCTCTTGAAAATCTTCCATAACATTTTCAAAAAGCAGCTTACTCTCTTCGCTAGTTAAGGAGGGGGATTCCGATAAAATTGTATCTAATAAAACCTTCGTTTCTATAGGCTGTAATTGAGGGTAATCAACTAATCTTAAGGTCACATCTAAAAAACGAAAACCATATTTTTCTTCAACATTTCCCATTTTCATAACCTCAGCAATATCTCCATTGGCAATAAATCCAATTGGTGAATTTTCATCTAACCAGTAGTAATTGTTTTTAACAACCATTACATAATCTCCTGTGGCAATTTCTTCTTCTAAGTCTTTTATCCTAACTCTTATTTGCTGATTGAAAATATTTGCTCTTTTATTAGAGCGGCAGATTACAATGGTTTCATCTTCTCCATAAGTACTTAAACAAGTATGCAATTCATCCTCCAACTCCAAGCCATCTATTTTTCGAATGTCTGAGAAAGAAACTAAGTCAAATTTTAGCTTCGGCTCATCTACCAATGTCTCTAATCGAATTCTAGTAGCATTATGCAATATCCCCGACTCATTTGATTGCCTCATTACTTGCGTTAATTCTACACCTTTTAAACTCAGGTTGTAATTTACTTTGAGAAATTTAGGGTCTAAAGCTGGGCTAACATCCCTACCAATTGGAGGTAATTGAGCAATATCTCCTATAAAAATCAACCTGCAATTAACCCCACTATATACATACTCTATAAGATCATCTAACAAACTGCCTCTTTGCAAGCCTCCCCCATCAGTTATCATTGAAGCTTCATCTATAATAAAAATGGTGTTTGTATGTAGATTGACTGCCAAAGCAAAAGCCGTCTTCCCATCTTTATCAGCCTTTGTATGATATATTTTTTTGTGAATGGTAAAGGCTTGTTTTTTTGAAAACCCAGACAATACTTTTGCCGCTCTGCCTGTAGGAGCAAGCAAAACAGATTTTAGCCGAAAAGAAGGAAAGGTTTTTACCATAGCTCCTATAGCTGTTGTTTTCCCAGTACCTGCATAGCCTCTAACTATGAAGGCTGCTCTTTCAATATTTTGAAAGAGGAAACGTTCCATTCGCTCTACTAGATCTTTCTGATCAGAAGTAGGTGCTGCAGGTAAAAAACTATAAAATTTTTGCTGAAAATTCATCTCAACTTATCATGCTTTTTCACAATGAATAAAAACCTTCTTTCCGCTTCCTAAGCTACAAGCATATAAAAAAGTATTGCCCCCATCACTGATTTTATACTTCCTTTTGATCCCTTCTACTTCCATAGGGAAGTTTCTTGAGACCACATTTGCTTTCTTCACCAAGCCTTTTTTCGGTGGAATTATGTCCAATACTCTTAAAACTCTCCCAGGAAAACCTTCCTTTCTTTCTGCTGATGTATATAAGTGAGTATTTACTGCTAACTTCTCTATTTTAAAATTATCTGCTATTGTTTTAAATGCTCCCGCTTTACGTATAGCCGCTGCAGGTTCATACAAAAATTGCTGTGGTTCATTGTATGAGATAGAAAGTTGTTTTTCATTAGAAAGGTGAAAATGGAATGAATAATGATTCCTTTCTTCCAACTCCTCAGCAATGATTATTGGTTCGCCTTCGTAATCTCTCTCCAGCAAAAAAAGTAATTCTTTGCATTCATTTTTAATAGAAACAACATGTACTTCTTTACATTGCTTCAATTGCCCCAAAGCTTGAGTAATATCAAGCATAGGAGAGAGCTTAATCAGGCAGTATTTAGATTTCTGAAAAATAAGCGGCAACAATTCCGCCACATTGGGTTCACAGTCTTCAATTTGGAAAGCCTTTTCTTTAATACTTCTCCGATCGGGATCAAGATAAATTAAATCTACTTTTCTATCAAAATGATTAAGAAAGTATAAAGCGTCTGTTGAATATGCTTCGATATTTGAAGCTTGTAGACTATTACTAAAATTGGAGGAAGTGATTTGAAATAAAGACGCATTCTGTTCAATATAATGGACTTCTTCAAATTCCTTGGATAGAAAATAACTATCCATCCCCATTCCACCACTTAAATCAATAACTGACTTCCCTTTTACAAGCTGTGCCTTGTATTTTGCCGACTCTTGCGAAGAACTTTGTTCAATTGCTCTTGAATCAGGATATTCAAAGCCATCCAAATCAAGCAAAAAAGGGAATTTCTTTACAGCCCTTTGTATTCCATTGATCTGATTAAGAATATACTCTTTAGGCAAGGCGGGCTTCTTACTTAAAAGAAGTGCAATTTCTGCTGCAGGTTTCTTTTGATGTTCATGAATAAATGCTTTAACCTCCTGCTTCAATTATTTTGGAGTTAGCGTATTTACATAATTAAACCCCTTTACAAACCACTGCACCAACTCTTCAGGTTGCTCCAACAATTCTTGAGGGATCAA
>Ga0316204_10005593_pt1 | contig 20471 bp, 15 predicted proteins | sample 6monrhotite_MG_2_FD_205661 | JGI IMG/M metagenome (GOLD analysis project Ga0316204, IMG submission 205661) | Microbial mat bacterial communities from mineral coupon in-situ incubated in ocean water Damariscotta River, Maine, United States -... | ecosystem: Environmental > Aquatic > Marine >...
ACCGTCATTTCGTGCAAACGCTCATAGGCGACGATTTGCCCGCCGATCAGGAAGGTGTCGCCTTGGTTAAGACCGGCGGCGAATGATTCCTCGACTTCGCCCAAGGCGCGGCCTCGGCCTTTGATGCGCACTTTCAATAGGTCGCGGTCTTGGATGGTGCCGATGTTCATGCGGATGCGTTGCGTGCTGCGTGGATCGCGCAAATGCCAGTGGCCATCACGGAAAATCAGGCGTTTCCATTGGTCGTATGCCCGAAGCGCGTAGCCGCCAGTTGCGGTGAAATCGAGGCATCGGTCGAAATCTTCGCGGGTTAACGTCAGATAGGCACCACAGGATTTAACCTCTTGATAAAGGTCTTGGGCTAGGAAAGGGCCAGAGCACGCGCGGATCAGGATGTGTTGGCACAGCACGTCTAACGGACCCGGGCCGCGTGGGTCTCCGTCCAGGTCGTTTTCTGTGACGGCATCAAGGGCCGCGATGCATTCGACGACTTCGAACCGGTTGGCTGGAACAAGAAGGGCTTTGGACGGCGCGTTGTAGCGGTGGTTGGCGCGACCGATCCGCTGGACAAGCCGTTTGACGTTCTTAGGGGCGCCAATTTGGATTACCAGATCGACGTTGCCCCAGTCGATTCCGAGATCGAGGCTGCCTGTGCACACGATGGCGCGCAGATCCCCGTTGATCATCGCAGCCTCGACGCGTTCGCGCTGTTCGCGGCTAAGGCTGCCGTGGTGGATGCCGATGGGCAGGCTGTCGTGGTTGAGAAGCCAGAGATTGTGAAAAAAGATTTCCGCTTGCGCGCGGGTGTTGTGGAAAATCAGGGTTGTTTTGTGGTTGCGCACTTGGTCCAGAACGGCCTCGATTGCGTATCTTGCGCCGCCGCCAGACCACGGGGGCGCGACGTCGGTGCCAAGCATGCGGATAAAGGGTTTGGGGCCGGGGTCAGCCATCAAAATCGGACAGGGATCGGGGTTCCTGGCAAGCAATTGCGCAATGGCCTGAGGGTCATCAACGGTTGCGGACAACCCAACGCGCCGCAGGTTCGGGCAGAGAGATTGCAGGCGCGACAGTCCAAGGAAAAGCTGGTCGCCCCGTTTGCTTTCGGCCAAGGCGTGGATTTCATCGACGATGACACGCTGAAGGCCTTTGAAGATATGCGGCGCGTCTTCGTAACTTAGCAACAACGCAAGGGATTCTGGCGTGGTGAGCAGGATATGAGGCGGGTCGGCACGCTGGCGTCTTTTTTTGGTGGCTGAGGTGTCGCCAGTGCGATCCTCAACCCGAATTTGCAGGCCGATTTCGTCGATGGGCGCTTGGAGATTGCGTTTGATGTCTGCCGCTAGCGCTTTGAGCGGTGAGATATAAAGGGTGTGGAGACCCTGATGCGGCGCGGTCAATTCGGTAAGTGTTGGAAGGAAGCCCGCCAGGGTTTTGCCGCCGCCAGTGGGTGCAATTAAAAGCTGCGCAGGCAGGTCTTTTCCCTCCAGCATATCAAGCTGGTGTGGGTGTGGTGACCAGCCTTTTGCGTCGAACCAGTCATCGATTTGCGGGGGGAGGTGATTCATGCAGCGACTTTATTGTGCATGAGAACAAAATGGAAACCTTTTGCGCCTTAGGATGGGAATCAAGCGAGGCTCTGCCTCGCGCTCCGAGGTATTTAAGGCAAGATAAAGAGGAGGGTTGAAAAAGGCGACCGAAGCCGCCTTGGTCTTGGATTATTGGGCGTAGCCGATGGTTTGCAGCGCCGCTTTGATTTCATCGAGGACGGCTGGATCGTCGATTGTCGCCGGCAATTTAAATTCTTCGCTGTCGGCGATTTTAGCCATGGTTGCGCGCAGGATTTTGCCTGAACGGGTCTTTGGAAGACGGTCGACCACGAGGGCAAGCTTGAACGCCGCAACGGGGCCGATTTCTGAGCGGACGAGCTTTACGCATTCCGTTATGATGTCTTCGTGGGGTCGATTGACGCCGTTGGTCAAGCAGACGAACCCAAGCGGCAATTGGCCTTTCAGTTGGTCCGTGACGCCGATAACAGCGCATTCCGCGACGTCCGGGTGGTTGGCTAGGACTTCTTCCATGCCACCCGTTGACAGGCGATGGCCTGCAACATTGATGACGTCATCTGTGCGGGCCATGATGTAAAGGTAGCCGTCTTCGTCGATGATGCCTGCGTCTCCGGTTTCGTAGAAGCCCGGGAAGGTGTTGAGGTAGCTTTTCCTAAAGCGATACTCGGCGTTCCAGAGGTTCGGGAAGGTGCCCGGTGGCAGGGGAAGTGGCGTGACGATTGCGCCCAATTCTCCGTTTGGCAATTCGTTGCCGGCGTCGTCGACGATTTTGAAGTCATAGCCGGGCATTGAGACTGAGGGCGATCCGATTTTGACGTCGAGAAGTTCGATGCCAACCGGATTGCAGACCGCAGGGTAACCAAGTTCGGTTTGCCACCAATGATCGATCACGGGCACGCCAAGCTGGTCTTGCGCCCAGATGATCGTGTCGGGGTCAGCACGTTCACCGGCGAGGTAGAGCGCGCGCAAGCAAGAGAGGTCGTATTTCTTGACGAACTCGCCCTGTGGATCGACCCGTTTGATTGCACGAAACGCTGTTGGGGCGGTAAAGAAGCAGCGAACGTTGTGTTCTTCGATGACGCGCCAGAAGGTTCCGGCGTCAGGGGTGCCGACGGGTTTGCCTTCGAACACGATGGTTGTGTTGCCGTGGATCAGCGGGCCATAGCAGATGTAGCTGTGTCCAACGACCCAACCCACATCCGACGCGGCCCAGAAGACGTCGCCGGGATCGACGTTGTACACGTTCTTCATCGTCCAATTCAGGGCGACCAAGTGGCCAGCGGTTGAGCGAACAACGCCCTTTGGTTGGCCCGTGGTGCCTGAGGTGTAAAGGATATAGGCGGGGTGGTTGCCTTCGACGGGTACGCAATCTGCTGGGTTTGTGCCGATTTGGGCATCGTTCCAGTCAAAGTCGCGGCCTTCGATCAGATCGCAGGTGTGTTCTTCTCGCTGAAAAACCAGTGTGAAGTCAGGCTTGTGCGTTGCCATTTCGATCGCGCCGTCGATCAGCGGTTTGTATTGGACAATCCGACCGGGTTCGAGACCACAGGACGCGGCGATGATGGCCTTTGGTGTTGCGTCGTCGATACGCACCGCCAATTCGTTGGAGGCAAAGCCGCCAAAGACGACTGAATGAACGGCGCCGATTCGGGCACAGGCAAGCATCGCGACCAAGGCTTCTGGGACCATTGGCATGTAAATGATGACGCGATCACCTTTGTTGACACCTTTTGCGGCCAGCGCACCGGCAACGCCTGCGACTTTGTCTTTTAGCTCAGCGTATGAGATTTTGTCTTTTTTGCCGGTGATCGGGCTGTCGTAGATGATCGCGGTTTGGTCTGCGCGACCGTTTTCTACGTGGCGATCGACGGCGTTGTAGCAGGTGTTAACCATGCTATCGCTGTACCAATCGTAGATCGGGGCGTTGTCGTCAAAGAGAGCCTTGGTGGGCGCGCGATCCCAAGAAATGGCCTCGGCCGCTTTCATCCAGTGGCTTTCTGGGTCGGATTTCCAACCTTCGTAGACGTCTTTATAGGCCATTTCACGCTCCTTGGTCACACGTTTGGTGGAGTTAGGCGTGCATCACCCCTTGAGGCAAGTGTCCGCGCGCCTGCAGCGGCAGAATATCGCAATATATTTGCAGAAACTCGCGATTTAGTCCTGCAAATATTTGCAAACTCGACGTCAGAGCTCATTAAAAATGATAATCTTTGCGGAGTTTGCAAACTGTGATGGAATTGGCGGGATCGGTCTAACCGTACTCTTTCACGGGCGTTCCGGCGATCGCTGCCATGTTAAGCAACCCGCGCGGCGTGATAGACGGGGTGACGATATGCGCGCGATTGCCGATGCCCATCAAGATCGGACCAACGGCGAGACCGCCTTTGACCTTGAGGATATTGCGGACCGCTGATGCCGCATCGGCATGGCCGAAAATCAACGTGTTGGCCGCGCCCTTCATGCGGTTGTTCGGTAAAATCCGGCTGCGAAGATCGGGGTCCATGGCGGCGTCGACGTTCATTTCGCCCTCATAGGCAAAATCGCGCTGGTCTGCATCGAGAAGGGCAATAGCTTCGCGCAGGCGCTTGCCCGACCCTTCGGCTTGGTTGCCAAACTGCGACTGAGAGCAAAAGGCGATGTTGGGTTCGACCCCAAAGCGGCGGATGTGGCGTGCGGCCCCGCAGGCGGTTAGGGCAAGCTGTTCGGGCGTTGGGCGGGCAAAGACGTGGGTGTCGGCGATAAACAGCGGACCGTCTTCGAGGATCATCAGCGTCAGCGCCCCCTGCGGACTGTGCGTGGCGGTGCCGAGAACCTGTTCGACGTAGCCAAGATGCCAGCGGAATGCGCCAAAGGTGCCACAGATCATGCTGTCCGCCTCGCCTCGGTGCACCATGACGGCGGCAATCGCGGTCGAGTTGGTGCGCATAATCGTTTGCGCAAGATCACGGGTGACCCCGCGTCGGCACATGATTTCGTGATAGCTGCCCCAATAATCGCGATAGCGGGGGTCGTTTTCCGGGTTCACAATGCGGAAATCTTGGTCGGGGCGAATATCCAGCCCGAGACGTTCGCACCGCCGTTGGATAACCTCGGGTCGTCCGATCAGGATCGGTGTTTCCGTGGTTTCTTCCAGAATGGCTTGGGCGGCGCGCAGCACGCGTTCGTCTTCGCCTTCGGCAAATACGATGCGCCGGCTTGCTTTTGCGGCAGCTTCGAAAACGGGACGCATCAGTAGGGCCGATTTATAGACGGACGCATCAAGGCTGGCGCGGTAGGTGTCGATGTCGGCAACTGGTCGTTTGGCAACGCCGGTTTCGATGGCGGCATTCGCTACTGCTGTTGAGACGACGCCGGAAAGGCGTGGGTCAAACGGTTTTGGGATCAGATAGTCTTCGCCAAATGTCAGGCGTTCGCCTTGGTAGGCGGCTGCGGCCTCGGCGCTGGTCGTGGCGCGGGCCAGTTCCGCGATGCCTTCGACGCAGGCGATTTGCATGGCGTCGTTAATCTCGGTCGCGCCAACGTCGAGCGCGCCGCGGAAGATAAACGGGAAGCAAAGAACGTTGTTCACTTGGTTGGGAAAATCGCTGCGGCCCGTGGCGATGATCGCGCCGGGCGCGACTTTGCGGGCGTCGTCCGGCATAATCTCAGGGTTTGGATTGGCCAAAGCAAAGATGATCGGGCGCGAGGACATTTTTGCGACCATGTCGGGTGTCAGAACGTTGGGGCCGGACAAGCCAAGGAACAGGTCGGCATTGTCGATCACATCGTCCAAGGTGCGCAAGTCTGACGGTTGGGCAAAGGCCGCTTTGTGCGGGTTCATATCTTCGGCGCGACCTTCGTAAACGAGGCCGTGAATATCGCAGAGCCACACGTTTTCGCGCTTTACGCCAAGCTTCAAAAGCATGTTGAGACAGGCGATGCCTGCAGCCCCGCCACCCGTCGAGACGATTTTGACGTCTTCGAACGTCTTGCCAGCCACGAATAACGCATTGGTCGCGGCGGCGCCTACGACGATCGCGGTGCCGTGCTGGTCGTCGTGAAAGACCGGAATGTTCATTCGCTCACGGCAGATTTTTTCGACGATGAAGCAATCGGGTGCTTTGATGTCTTCCAGATTAATCGCGCCGAAGGTGGGTTCAAGCGCGCAGACGATGTCGGCAAGCTTCTCGGGATCGCTTTCATTTACCTCAATGTCGAAACAGTCGATGTTGGCGAACTTCTTGAACAGAACGGCTTTGCCTTCCATCACGGGTTTTGATGCCAGCGCGCCGATATTGCCCAGCCCAAGCACAGCAGTGCCGTTGGTGACAACGCCGACAAGGTTACCGCGCGTTGTGTATCTTGCGGCGCTTTCAGGGTCGTTCTTGATTTCCAGGCAGGCTTCGGCAACGCCGGGGGAATAGGCGAGCGATAAGTCTCGCCCGTTTGCCATTGGCTTGGTTGCGCGGATTTCAAGTTTACCTGGCTTTGGATTTTCGTGGTAAAACAAGGCCGCTTGGCGCTGGGTTTCTTTTTGACTATCCGACATGAAAGACTCCAAAAAATTTATAGTTTAACGCTAAACTATTTTTTCAAGGAACAGAACCCCGTGTTTGTCGCTAACATTTATCCGTCCGATTTAGGTGAGCGACCTTGCGTCCATTGGAAAGCAGGGCAAGTATGTTGGAAACGAAAAGGGTGAAGATATGGATTTAGCGAAGTCAGCACGTGCAGTACGCGAGAACGCCTATGTTCCGTATTCGCATTTCAAGGTCGGGGCTGCGGTGAAAAGCGCAAGCGGCACCGTGTACGCAGGCTGCAACGTCGAGAACGTCGCCTATCCCGAAGGCACCTGCGCCGAAGCCGGCGCCATTGCGGCGATGGTCGCGGCGGGTGACACCGAAATCGTTGAAGTTTACGTTATAGCCGATAGCCCAGAACCTGTGACTCCGTGCGGCGGTTGTCGCCAAAAGCTGGCCGAATTTGCCAAAGGCGACGTGCCTGTGACGCTTGCAAACCTAGAAGGGATGGAGGCGACGCTGTCCCTGCGCGATCTTTTGCCCGGTGCGTTTGCAACGGAGCATATGAAGAAAACCTGATGGACGCGCGCGCGATCATTGCAAAACTGCGCGACGGGGGCCGCCTGTCGGGGGCGGAACTACTCTGGTTCTCACAGGGTCTTGCGGGCGGGGCCGTTAGTGATGCCCAAGCCGGGGCCTTTGCGATGGCGGTCTGTTTGAACGGGCTTGGCGATCAGGGCCGCGCGCATCTGACGCTTGGGATGCGCGACAGTGGCGATGTTTTGGCGTGGGATTTGAATGGACCCGTTGTTGATAAGCATTCGACGGGCGGTCTTGGGGATTGCGTTTCGCTGATCCTTGCCCCTGCCTTGGCTGCGTGTGGGGCGTATGTACCGATGATCTCGGGGCGAGGGCTGGGTCACACCGGCGGGACGCTGGACAAGCTTGAGGCTATTGCGGGTTACACCGTCAACCAGTCCGAGGATGATTTCCGGCGGGTTGTTGGGGATATTGGCTGCGCGATTGTCAGTGCGACGGGCGACATCGCGCCTGCGGATCGGCGACTTTATGCGATTAGAGATGTGTCGGCGACGGTTGAATCTGTCGATTTGATCACGGCGTCAATCCTCAGCAAGAAACTGGCTGCAGGGCTTGAGGCACTAGTCCTCGACGTCAAATGCGGGTCGGGGGCGTTTATGCGGTCGCGCAGCGACGCGCGCAAATTGGCGCGCGCATTGGTTGACACCGCTAATCTGGCGGGATGCAAGACGACAGCTTTGATCACGGATATGGACCAGCCTTTGGCGCATGCGCTTGGCAACGCGCTTGAAGTGCATGAGGTTCTGGCCGTCCTTTGCGGTAACAAACAGGGCCGACTGCTTGAACTGACGGTGGAATTGGCGGGGCATGCCTTGGTTGCCGGGGGCGTTGCCACGACCGTTGACGATGGGGCCAAAAAGGTCCGAGATGTTATTGCCAGCGGCCACGCAGCCGAGGTTTTCGCGCGGATGTCTTCGGCGCTGGGCGCAACGGACCCGCTAAATGCAAAAAACCTGCCGATAGCCCCTGTCGAGCGCGCGTTTCTGGCGGATCAGCCGGGATTTTTGCGACATATGGACGGCGTGGCAATTGGCAACGCCATTGTGAACATGGGCGGTGGCCGCAAGGTCGAAACGGATCAGGTTGATCCGGCGGTCGGTCTGTCGGGATTTTTGTCGCTTGGTCAAGCGGTCGACGTCGGTCAACCGATCTGCATGATCCATGCCGCAGACGATGCTGGTGCAGATCGCGCCGAAGCCGTCTTGCGCGCCAATGTGGTCGTTGGCGAGGGCGGCTTTGAAACGCAGCCTTTGGTTTTAGAAAAGGTCGAATGATGGCACGAGCGTTTTTAGTTGTGATGGATTCCGTCGGGATCGGCGGCGCGCCAGATGCGGCGGCCTATTTCAATGGTGATGTGCCTGACACGGGTGCGAACACCTTGGCGCATATTGCCCAAGCCTGCGCCGACGGATTGGCCGAGGACGGGCGAAGCGGCCCTCTGAACGTGCCGACTTTGGTGGACCTCGGCTTGGCCAAGGCCGTGGAATTGGCAAGCGAAGACCGCTTCGTCGGCGATCACCCAGAGCCATCTGGATTTTGGGCCGCCGCCACGGAAGTAAGCAAGGGCAAAGACACGCCATCGGGGCATTGGGAACTGGCGGGGGTGCCGGTGCCTTGGGGCTGGCACTATTTCGCGAATACGTCGCCAGCCTTCCCAGATGCCGTTACCAAGGCCCTGTGCAAGGCCGCTGGAACGAACGCTATACTGGCCAACGAACACGCGTCAGGCACCGAGGTAATTGAACGGCTCGGGGCCGAGCATCTGCGCACGGGATACCCAATTTGCTACACGTCGGTTGATTCCGTTGTTCAGATCGCGGCGCATGAAGACGCCTTTGGCCTTAGCCGCTTGATGGATATGTGTCAGGCCGTTGCGCCTTTGTTGCACGGGATGAAGGTTGGTCGCGTGATCGCGCGGCCGTTCTTGGGGGATGTTGGCAGCTTTAAGCGCACGGCAAACCGCAAGGATTTTGCCATTGATCCGCCGTCGCCAACGCTGTGCGATTGGGCCAGCGACGCGGGACGCACCGTGCATGCCATTGGTAAAATTGGTGACATATTTTCGGGTCGGGGGATCACGGATGTGATCAAGGGGCGCGACGCGGATTTGATGGATGCGCTGAAGGCCTGTGTTAAAACCGCCGACGCCGGTAGTTTTACCTTCGCCAATTTTGTCGAGTTTGACAGCGAATACGGCCACCGCAGGGATGTTAGTGGGTACGCCCGTGCGCTGGAATGGTTCGACCGCGAACTGGGTCAGATCCTGACAACCTTGGGCGACGGAGACCTGTTGATTGTGACCGCAGACCACGGCAACGATCCCACGTGGGTTGGCACGGACCACACCCGCGAACGCGTGCCGGTCTTGGTTCACGGCGCTGGAACTGGTAGCGGTGGTCTTATCGGATTTTCGGATGTCGCCACAACCATCGGCGCGCATCTAGGCATACCCGCATTGGGGTCAGGAAGGAATTTTTTATGAGCTTGCAGCGCTTACCAAAGGTCGAGCTTCATTTGCATCTTGAGGGGGGCGCGCCCCCTGCGTTTATTCGCAGGCTTGGTCAGGAAAAGGACGTCAGTCTGAGCGGCGTTTTTGACGACGACGGCAGCTATATCTTCAAGGATTTTGTCGATTTCCTAAGGGTCTATGAGGCCGCGACTGAGGTGCTTCAAACGCCTGACGATTTCCGCCGTCTGGTCGAGGCGGTTTTGGCCGAAAGCGCCAGCCACGGCGTGATCTATAACGAGGTGTTTATTTCGCCCGACTTTTGCGGTGGCGCGGATCTGGGCGCGTGGCGTGAATACCTGCACGCAATGCAAGACGGGGCCGAACGGGCCGAAAAGGAACATGGCATCAAGATGCGGGGCATTGTGACCTGCATTCGTCATATGGGCGCTGAACAGGCAAAAAAAGCGGCCCTGTGCGCCGCTGAAACCGCCGGTGATTGGATCGTTGGCTTTGGCATGGGCGGTGATGAAAACGTCGGCCAGCAAAGCGATTATGCGTATAGTTTTGACCTTGCTAAAGAAGCAGGCTTGCGCCTGACAACCCATGCCGGTGAATGGCGCGGGCCACAAGAAGTGCGCGACGCGTTGGCGCTTGGGGTCGAACGGATTGGCCACGGGGTGCGCTGTGCTAGCGATCCAGGCTTGGTGTCTGAACTCGCAGCGCGCGGCACCGTGCTTGAGGTTTGTCCAGGCTCGAACGTGACCTTGGGCGTCTACCCAAAGCTGGCCGATCATCCGGTTCACCAATTGGCCGAAGCCGGTGTGGCCGTGACCGTATCCACCGACGATCCGCCGTTTTTCCATTCAACGATGACGCAGGAATACGAAGGATTAGCCTCGACCTTTGGGTGGAGCGAGGATCGTTTTATCGAATTGGCAAAGACGTCCGCTAGGGCTGCGTTTTGCGACGATGCCACCCGCATGGACCTACTAAAAAGGATTGACGCCGAATGAGCGCCCCAGAGACATCCCCAGTTATCGCCCCTGTAATCGAAGTGACGCATCCGCTTGTGCAGCATAAGCTAAGCATCATGCGCGACAAATCGACTCCTACGCCGTTGTTCCGACAGCTGTTGAAAGAGATCAGCCAGCTATTGGCCTATGAAATCACACGCGAAATGCCGTTGACGACCCATCATATCGACACGCCGATGGGCGGAATGCAAGCCCCCATTCTTGAAGGGCGCAAACTGGCGTTGATTTCCATCCTGCGGGCGGGGAACGGTCTTATGGACGGGGTTCTCGAGCTGATCCCGACGGCCCGTGTCGGGTTTGTGGGTCTTTACCGCGACGAAGAAACTTTGATGCCGGTTGAATATTACTACAAGGTTCCCAAGGCCTTAGACAAACGGCTGGTCATTGCCGTTGATCCCATGCTGGCGACTGGTAATTCATCCGTTGCTGCGATTGATTTGCTGAAGAAGTCGGGCGCGAAGAACATTCGCTTCATGTGTCTGCTGGCGGCCCCCGAAGGTATCGCCCGCATGCAAGAAGCGCACCCCGATGTGGCCATCGTAACGGGGTCGATTGACGAGTGCTTGAATGACCAAGGCTACATCGTTCCGGGCCTCGGGGATGCGGGTGATCGCATATATGGCACTACATAAGGCAAGACTCTTTACAGATTCGGCTAATTAGGGCATTTTGCCCCCATATATTGTGGGGACAAACAATAATGAAAACGAGAGCAGTCGTCGCCGGTGGTCTTCTTGCATTAGCAGGAGTTTGGGCAATTAGCGCGGTTGGTCAGTCAATGCTGATCACACCCGCTGAATTTCCTCCGGCATCGTTTGAGGGACGTGAGTATGTGGACAGCAACGGATGTGTGTTTATCCGGGCTGGAGTAGATGGTGCAACAACATGGGTACCCCGCGTAACACGAGATAGAAATGCAGTATGTGGGCTTGATCCGACATTCACTGCGCAGCAATTGGCGTCGTTAAGCGCGCCAATGGCAACGCCGGCCGTAACCGAAGTCGCTATGGCGGCCGAACCTATGGTCATGGCAGAACCGATCGCCACGCCGATCGCGCGTCCTATCCGCACTGTGGCCAGTGATCCAAACGTGGTCAACGATATTTTCGTTGGCGGTCGTTTGGGTGCGGGTGCCGCATCGCCGTCAAGCAGCATCGCTTATGTGGCGCCCACAAGCGCGTCAGTATCGACCGTGGCAACGACGATCGGCGGACCAGTCGTCACGGAAACCTTTGTGGCTGCTGACAACGCGAACGCAATCGCCACACCGGCGTTTACAGGCACATCGACGGGCACCTTTGTACCATTGTCGGTTGGCATACCAAATGCGAACCGAGGCATTCCAGCCGGATACAAACCTGCTTGGGACGATGGGCGCGTTAACCTTCAACGCGGGCCGCGTTCTGGTACGGGTGATGCATCGATGAACCGTGTTTGGACACAGACCATTCCACGTCAGTTGATCGCTGATGTCTCTGGTTCCCAGGGCGTTCGCCGTGGCTTTGGCAATTCGATCCGCAGGGTTGTGCCTTGGATGTCGTCAAAGGAACTGACCCCTGAAAGCGCTGGCGCCTTCGTTCAGATCGGGGCCTTTGGAAGCGCTGAAAATGTGCAGAAAAACCTTGGCCTGTTAAGCCAGATGGGCATGGGGGCTGTTGTGCAGAACGCAGGCTCTGTCCAAGTCGTTATGGCTGGACCCTTTGCCGCCGCAGACGCGCGGTCGGCTTTGACCCATCTTCGCAGTGCAGGCTATTCCGACGCGTTCATCCGCTAAGGCCTAGCTTTCGCAAATGCTTTGCAATGCAACCCATTCGCCATCCGTCAGGATAGCGGGTGGGTTTTGCGTGGCCATGGGGTCGGCCTCGATCAGGCTGAGGGTTGTTTCCCCGGTGACGTCCACGGCCAAGGCGTAGGGGCGCGACGACACGTAGACGGCGCTGAATTTCGCCAGCATGGCGGCGTCAGACGGGTTTGCGCGTTCAGCCGTTAGGGTCGTTTCGGCGTAACGCTCAGCAACCGTCTGGGGCAGTTCTCCACTGGTCAACAACGTTAGGTTTTCTAGTAACTTGGCTTCGTCCAAGACGGCCCTGATTAGCGTTTGTTGCCCGCCTGACGCGGCTGCGGCGGCCAGTAGGTATCCCGCTAGAACTTCTGGCGTCTCATAATCCTCAACCAATGCGCGGCCCACAAGGTAATGATTGCCGGGCAGGGCGACGGCGTCTGTCAGGCCATCGGGCACGACAAAGATTGTCGCGTTTGCGTTCCCAAACAGACGGCGGGCAATCTTCGCAAGGGCTTTGTTCGGGGACGCAGCGCTGCAGGGGGTCGATGTAAAGCGTTCAGCCGCGCGGGTGATCTGTGCCCCGATCTGGCGTTGTTTGATGTCGGGCAGTGCGGTCAGCGTTTGCGTTCGAACCGCATTGGGCAACCAAAACACCCCCAAAGCCGCGATGCTTGCCGCGATCAAAGCCGCCGACGTCAATCGAAGACGGCCCGGGCGGGGCCTACGGCGTGCAACGGCCGTGCGCAGCTTTTCAATGGCCTCGACCATAACATCTGAATCGTCGCCAAGCTCTAACGTTTCGTGGGGATCGCCATCCGGGTGGTAAATCGCAGGCATAAGGCCCGGGTTTTCGCGTGCGATTGCGGGAATGGACCAATGTGCCAGCACGCGGTCTTTCATGTCAAATAGCGTCAGTGAGGCGTCCCCCAGCGTGACAATCACGTCACGGCGCTGGGCCTCGGCGTCGGCACGCCAAATGCCGACAGCCTCGATCTTTTCAAATTCTGCTAGCGCGGTCATGCGTGGGGCTGCTCTGCCGTTGGGGTCGCTATATCTTTATCACGGGGGCGTGGCGGGAACAATTATCGTCTCGGCTTAGAGATCTTTTGCAAGCTTGCGAAGTTCGAATTTCTGGATTTTGCCTGTCGACGTCTTTGGCAAGTCCTGAAACACAATTGTCTTCGGGGTCTTAAACCCAGCCAGCCGTTCACGGGCAAAGGCGATCAGGGCAGGCCCGTCTTCGGCTGCCCCGGCTTTAAGTTCGACAAATGCGCATGGCACTTCGCCCCATTTATCGTCAGATTTGGCGACGACGGCGCAAAGATTGATGTCAGGGTGGCCCATCAACACGCCTTCAACTTCGACAGACGAGATGTTTTCGCCGCCCGAGATGATGATGTCTTTCGCGCGGTCAGCGATTTGAATGTAGCCGTTTGGGTGTTGCACAGCCAGATCATCGGAATGGAAATACCCGCCCCTAAACGCGTCGGCAGTCGCCTGAGGGTTCTTGAGATACCCCTTCATCACGGTGTTGCCGCGCATGACGATTTCGCCTTGGGTTTTCGCATCCATTGCAATCTGAACCATGGTGTCGTCCATGACGGTGCAGTGTTCCATCATAGGCATGCCCACGCCTTGTTGCGCCTGAATTGCGGCTTGGTCTTCGACGGGCAGATCATCCCACGCGCTGTCCCACAGGCATTCGGTGACGTGGCCGTAGGTTTCGGTCAGGCCGTAGACTTGGGTGACGTTAAAGCCGAGGGCGCGCATCTTTTCTAGCGTTGCGGGGGCTGGCGGGGCGCCTGCGGTAAAGACCTCGACCACTTTGTCCAGGTCGCAGCGGTTTTCTTGCGGTGCGTTGACCAGAAGGTTGAGAACAATCGGCGCGCCGCCAAAGTGGGTTACGCCCTGGGTGGCGATGGCATTGTAGATGTTCGCGGCTGATACGTCTCGGCAACCGACCCAAGTGCCGCCAATCAAGGGCATCAACCATGTGTGGTTCCAGTTGTTGCAATGAAACAGCGGGACAATCGCCAGATAGACCGGATGCAAGACCATGCGCCAGCTGACGACAGTGCCCATGGTCATTAGGTAGGCGCCTCGGTGGTGGTAAACGACGCCTTTTGGGCGACCCGTGGTGCCCGAGGTGTAGTTCAGCGCAAGGCTTTCCCATTCGTCTTGCGGCAGAATCCAGTCAAAGTCTGGATCGCCGGATGCAAGCAGGTCTTCGTAGGTCTGATACTTGCCCGACGCCGAAAAGCCGCCAAAGTCGTCTGGAACCTCTACCACTTGCGGGGCCGGTCCGGTCATGCGGGCAATGGCGTCTTCGGCCAGTTGCAGGAACTGGCTGTCGACCATCACAACCTTGGCTTCGCCGTGCTCAAAAATGTAGGCGACGGTGTCTACGTCAAGGCGCGTGTTGATAGTGTTCAAAACGCCTCCGCATGCGGGCACGCCAAAATGCGCTTCGGCCTGAGGGGGCAGGTTCGGGATCAGCGTGGCAACCACATCACCGGAATTGACCCCGATAGCTTGCAGGCCTGATGCCAGTTGACTGACGCGCTGATGGTATTCGTGGTACGTTGTTTTGTGGTCCCCGTAGACCATCGCGAGACGGTTCGGAAACACAAGAGCAGCCCGCTGAAGATGCGACAGCGGACTTAGGGGCACAAAGTTAGCAGCGTTTTTATCGAGGCCAGTTTCGTCTGCCATCCAACCCATTTGCGTATACTCCCATATTCGGCAAATTTTGTTCGTTGTAGTGTCGCTAAGAAGACAGAACAAGTCTGCGTTAATGCGGCATTGGACGGTCAGTATGAGACGCGAACTTCAAAATAATCCACTACTTTCTGGTCAATGGATGTTGATCGGTATGGTCGTGATCGCCTTGGTCGACAATTTTGTCGGTCGCCTGGCCGAGACCGTAAGCCTGTGGCAGTTTTTCATCGTCCGCATGTTTATGACCTTTCCAATCATCTATCTGATGTCGCGTGTCGGCATGGGGACTATTCGACCCAAGAACCTGTGGCGCGTCATGGTGCGTGGGGCTTTGGTTGCGATGGCGATGGTGTTTTACTTTGGATCGCTGGCCTTTGTGCCGATTTCTCAGGCGCTGGCTGGATTGTTCACATCTCCCATATTCGTGTTGCTGATATCGGTCTTTCTGCTGGGAAAACCGGTGGGTAAATGGCGTATTATTGCTGTTTTGGTCGGGTTTGCGGGCATTTTGATCGTCACCGGTGCCAGCTTTGCGTCAATGGGCATGACAAGCCTTCTGCCGCTAGCTGGCGGGTTGTTCTACGCCTTTGGAGTGGTCGCCACGCGCGAACTCTGCGCGGACGAAGGGACATTGCCAATGGTCTGGAGCATGTACGTCATGCAAGGCGTTTATGCTGTTTTCGCGCTAATCGGGCTGTGGATTTTTGACCCGATCGTACCTGCGGGTGCGGACGGGTTTTTGCTGCGCAGCTGGGTGGCGGATATGTCGCCTGCGATGTGGATTATCATTGCCCAAGCCGTTGGATCGACCATCGGGGTGTTTTTCATCGTGAAAGCCTATCAAGCGGCCGAAGCCAGTTACGCAGCCGTCTTTGAATATTCGGTTTTCGTATTCGGGCCGTTGTTTGCGTATTTCCTGTGGGGGCAGGGGATCACGTCGACCGAAGTCATCGGCATCATGCTGATTTCTTTGGCGGGGATCATCATCGCCTTCCGCTCGTCCTCTGCGTAGGCTACCTTTGACGCATGATTGTCTCGCAGGGTCGCAAATACATTTTCGTTCATATCCCCAAGACGGGCGGCACCGCGCTGTCGCTGTCGCTTGAGGCACGGGCCAAGGCGGACGACATCCTGATTGGTGACACGCCCAAGGCCGTGAAACGCCGCGCCAAGGTCAAGGCTTGGGCCACGGATCGCAAGCTGCGCAAACATTCGACGTTGGCGGATCTGCATGGGCTGGTTGACGTTGACGATTTCTTCGTCGTCACCTTGGTGCGCAACCCGTGGGATCGGCTGGTCAGCTACTATTTCTGGCTGCGCGACCAAAGCTTTGACCATCGCGCTGTTGAGCTGGCCAAAACGCATGATTTTTCGGGGTTTTTGAACCATCCCGAAACGTTGATGACATTGAATGCGGAAAGCTACAGCGGCTATGTTTCGATGCCCGGTTCTGTGGTTTCGCCGCACTATATTCGACTGGAACATCTGGCTAACGACATTACCCCGTTTGAGGTGCACGTTGGCTTCAAGCTCGACATTCCGCATGTGAACCGTTCGGATCGGGCCGCGGATTATCGTGGCTATTTTTCCAACGAGGACGCAGCGCTGGTTGGGCGGCTTTATGGCGACGATGCGCAGCGATTTGGCTATCAGTTTTGATGGGTGCGCACCAACTGCGCACCCGAGTTTCGTGGCTTAAGCCGCTTGGGCGTCCGATGCGAACCGTTTGTAGAACGACTGGTTTTTGCCAGCCATGTCGCGCAACAGGTCGGGGCATTTGAAGCGGTCGCCGTAAGCTTCGGTCAGTTGATCGCACCGCTCGGCAGCATAGGGTGCGCCCAGCATATCAAGCCAGCTGAACGGACCACCGGACCAAGGCGCATAGCCCCAGCCGAGGATCGCGCCGACATCGCCTTCGCGGATGTCTTCCAAGACGCCCTCTTCCAGCGCACGGACGGCCTCGAGCGTTTGGGCAAACATCATCCGGTGTTGGACGTCGATCAGGTCTGGTTGTTCATCGGCCACTGGGAACGTGTCGGCCAAGCCGTGCCAGAGACCCGTGCGTTTGCCTTTTTCGTCGTAGTCATAGAACCCAGCCGAGGCTTTGCGCCCCATGCGGCCAAGATCAGCCATGGCAAAGACAACCTCGTCCACCGCGCCGTCAGGATAGGCATCGCCCATCGCCGCTTTGGTGGCCTTGGCGATCTTGACGCCCAGCTCAATCGAGGTTTCGTCCACCAGTTGCAACGGCCCCACTGGGAAGCCGAGCAAGCGCGCCGCGTTCTCGATCAGCGCGGGCTTTACGCCTTCGCCGACCATGCGGATGCCTTCGTTGATGTAGGGAATGATGCAGCGGTTGGCATAGAAGAACCGCGCGTCGTTGACCACAATCGGCGTCTTGCGGATTTGGCGTACAAAGTCGAGCGCCTTGGCCACAGCGCGGTCGCCCGTTGCTTTGCCCTTGATGATCTCGACCAGCGCCATCTTTTCGACGGGCGAAAAGAAGTGGATGCCGATGAATTGCTCGGGCCGTGCGCTGGCCTTGGCCAATTCGGTGATTGGCAAGGTTGAGGTGTTCGAGGCAAAGATGCAGTCCGCAGGGATCACCGCTTCGACGCGTTTGGTGATCTCGGCTTTGACGCCGGTGTCTTCAAACACGGCCTCGACGATCAAATCGCACCCTGCCAGATCAGCGACGTCGGTTGTGGCCGTGATCTGCGCCAGAAGCGCCTCTTTCTTTTCAGGCGTGGCTTTGCCGCGCTTGATGCCCTTGTCCATGTAGCTGGCCGAATAGGCTTTGCCGCGCTCGGCGGCTTCAAGGTTTTGATCCAGCAAAACGACATTGATCCCTGCCTGCGCCGAGACCAAGGCGATACCCGCCCCCATCATGCCTGCGCCCAAAACGCCCACCTTCTTGACGGTTTCGTCCCCGACTTCGGGGCGGTTTGCGCCTTTTTCAAGCGCCTGTTTGTTGATGAACAGCGACCGGATCATGTTGGACGACACAGGGTCCATGATGACTTTGGTGAACCAACGCGCTTCGATCTTCAGGGCCGTGTCGAACGGCACCAGTGCGCCTTCGTAAATCGCCGAGAGCATGGCTTTGGCCGCCGGATAAACGCCTTGTGTGTTGCCGCTGACCATCGCAGAGGCGCCCACAAAGGTCATGAACCCTGCGGGATGATAGGGCGCACCACCGGGCATTTTGTAACCCTTGGCGTCCCATGGTTTCAGGATATCCGTGTCGGTTGCACTTAGCACCCATTCGCGCGCCGAGGCCACCGGATCAGCAACCACTTCGTCGACGATTTTCTGCAGTTTCATCGACTTGGGGCTGCCAGCCTTACCCTCTAGCAAGATCGGGGCTGCTGCCATCGCGCCAATTTTACGCACAACGCGGGTTGTCCCACCGGCGCCCGGGAAGATGCCAACCATGATTTCAGGCAGACCAATTTTGGCCTTTGGGTTGTCAGCCGCAAAAATGCGATGCGTCGCCAGCGGGATTTCCAGCCCGATCCCCATCGCCGTCCCCGGCAAAGCCGACGCAATAGGCTTGCCGCCCTTGTTGGTCTTTGGGTCCATGCCTGCACGTTCGATCTTACGCAGCAAACGGTGCATGTTCATGATGCCGTTGAAAATGTTCTCAGCCGGATTATCGCCGCCGTCGTCACGCAAGCGCGCCAACACGTTTAGGTCCATGCCGCCGGCAAAATCCTTCTTGGCGCTGGTGATGATCGCGCCTTTGATGTCGTCATCGCTAAGAACCTGATCAATGCAGGTCTCAAGCTCGCCGAAGGCTTCAAACGAAGCGACGTTCATCGATTTGCCGACGCAATCCCACGTGATTATCGCCACGCCGTCGTCGTGTTTGGTAAGGGTAAAGTCAGTCATTTTCTTCTCCCGAATAGGGGCTGCCGTCTTTGTGGGTGAAGACTGCATTGGTCTCATCCATACGGATCATCATGTTCAAATCGCTATAATGGGCGATCTCGGTTGGGGTGCGTGTCCCCACGATCAGGAACCGTGCCTCGGCGTTCGAGGTGTTCGCAATACAGTGCCCGTTCGCGTCGCCAGCCGGAAAGGCCGCACAATCACCGACCTTCAAGGGCGTTTCGCCGGTGTCGTCGATTAAGGTGCATTCACCCGATAGAACAATCGCGAATTCGTCCTGATTTTCGTGCCAGTGCCGCAAGGACGACCGCGCCCCAGGTTCAAGGATCGTGATGTTCACGCCAAACTGGGTCAGCCCCGCAGGATCGCTTAGCCGAATGGAACTACGCCCGTCCATCGCCTTATCATGTGGCTTGGGATAAATGCTTCCGGTTTTTACCGAGAGCTTTGAGATATCGATTTTCGGCATCAGATGCGCTCAATTATTGTGGCGGCGCCCATTCCGGACCCGATGCACAACGTGGCCAGTCCGACTTCTTTGTCGGTGCGTTCAAGCTCGTCCAGCAATGTGCCGAGGATGATCGCGCCAGTGGCCCCCAAAGGATGCCCCATCGCAATAGACCCGCCATTCACGTTGACCTTGTCGTGGTCGACATTGAAGGCCTGCTCAAACAACATTACAACTGCTGCGAAGGCCTCGTTCACCTCAAACAGGTCAATGTCGCCGATATCCATGCCGTGATCCGCAAGGATTTTCTTGGTCACAGGAACGGGTCCCGTCAACATAATCGTCGGATCAGTGCCGATTTTCGCCGTTGCCCGAATGCGCGCCCGTGGTTTCAGGCCGTGCTGTTCGCCAAATTCTTTGTTGCCAATCAAAATCGCTGACGCGCCATCAACGATCCCAGATGAATTTCCGGCATGGTGGATGTGGTTCACACGCTCAAGCTCGGGGTATTTCTGCAAGGCAACCTTGTCGAAGCCAGGCATGATTTCACCTTGGTCCTTAAAGCTGGGCTTCAACGCGCCAAGGGCCTGCATGTCAGTTCCGGGGCGAATGAATTCATCGTAATCAAGGATCGTCAATCCGTTGATGTCCCTAACCGGCACGACTGTTCGGGCAAATCGGTTGTCGTCCCACGCGGCCGTTGCACGGCGCTGGCTTTCCACGGCCATAGCGTCGGCCATGTCGCGGGTAAATCCATACCGGCTGGCAATGATGTCAGCGCCAATACCTTGCGGCACAAAGTAGTTGTCGATGGCGATCGACGGATCAACCGCAATCGCACCACCGTCCGACATCATGGGCGTGCGGCTCATGCTTTCGACACCGCCTGCGATGTAGGCATTGCCAGCGCCACCACGGATCTGGTTGGCGGCCATGTTCACGGCCTCAAGCCCTGATGCACAGAACCGGTTGATCGAGACCCCCGGAATGCTTTCGTCAAGCTCGGACGCCAAAACAGCCGTTCGCGCAAGGCACGCGCCTTGTTCAGCGACTTGCGTGACATTGCCCCAAATCACGTCCTCGACCGCGTGACCGTCAAGATCATTGCGGTGTTTGAGCGCATTGAGAACCGCCACGCTAAGCCCGTTTGCCGAGACTTCGTGCAAAGACCCGTCTTTGCGACCCTTGCCGCGCGGTGTGCGCACAGCGTCATAGATATATGCTTCGTTCATCAGTTGTCTCCTCAGGCGCGGTCGGCAGGGTTGCCGGGCATTAAATCATAGGGGTGTTTCCAGCCGTCAATGGCTTGGATGCTGGATAACCAGCGGTCGATATGTTTCCATTCGGCGCGATCAAACCCAAAGGGTTCGTCGTAGAAAAGGTAGCCGCAACAGGTGAGATCGGCGTTTGTTAAAGACGTACCAACAATCCAGTCGCGCCCGTCCAAGTGCGTGTTTAAAATGTCGTAGGATCCCTTTAAACGC
>Ga0316204_10005595_pt1 | contig 20466 bp, 15 predicted proteins | sample 6monrhotite_MG_2_FD_205661 | JGI IMG/M metagenome (GOLD analysis project Ga0316204, IMG submission 205661) | Microbial mat bacterial communities from mineral coupon in-situ incubated in ocean water Damariscotta River, Maine, United States -... | ecosystem: Environmental > Aquatic > Marine >...
ATCTTGCTCTGGGTAAGGCAAGGGCTGCAAAATCAACAAATAAGCTAGGGTCAAAACACATAACAGTGCACCTAACGTGGTACCCATAGTGGTAACAACAGCTGCAACAAAGCCAGGTTTTTTTTTAAGGCTAGCCCAAGCTTGTTTCAGTAAATATAGAGATTGATTCATAACTTAATGACCTAATCACTACCACGCAATGAATGTATGGCAGGATGATTGATGTATTGGCGTAAGGGCCAATAGCAAGCGAATAAGGACAACAAGCCAATAGCGCAAATAGTTAGCGCAAACATGCCTAACAACTCAAGACCAATATAAGCACTTAGTTGGTCTTGGTAAGCAATATAGAGTAAGAGCATGACCACCATGCTGGTCGCTATACCTATGGTAATTACCGAGGCATTATCTTTAACAATCAACCCAACTAAATCTCTACGTTTGGCACCAATAGCCATACGTGTGCCTAACTCAAATCGGCGCATTTGTGTGGCATAGCTGAGTATGCCGTATAAGCCAATGGTAGCCAGGAAGAAGGTCAATACCGCCAATACAGCACTAGTGATTGCCGTGGTGTATTGAGTGAACAATAGCCGGTCACGCTGCTCATTTAAGGTCTCCAGTATATGTATCAACAATTTAGGGCTAATTTCTTGCGCTAAAGTTGCCGCTAATTCACGTGACAGAGTTTGCTGTGGCTTCAGCTTGATAACAAACTGATTCCATGACCAAGAATTTATCTGGTAAGCACGCATAGGGACATCCGTTTCTGTTGGCATTTTGGTACTTTTGACCACACCGCTGACAGTAAGTACGTCATTAAATATTCTTAGCTTGGTGCCAAGTGCACTGCCAAGTGCACTGCCAAGGGGTGCCAATTTGGATGCATAAACATCATTGATGATGATTAGCGGATTTCTGTCCTTAAAATCAACCGCACTAAAAAAATCACCTTCAATCAGAGTTTGCCCGGTGATTTGAAAATACCGATCATCAATGTACTTGCTTTTCACGTGAAGACGCTCTCCGGTTGCTTCACTTGCAAGCGGACGAGAGCCGTGATAACCAAGTGGCGAAGGAGCTTGCGCCACATCTTCCACCTGTGGCAATGCAAGTAACTTGTTTTTCAACTCCATACTGAGTGGCTGTAAATCTTCTTCAGGTAAATTACCGCTTACTTTGATTCTTAGGTAAGCGATGTTTTCGGTTTCAAGACCAAGGGGCTTATTGATCACTTTTAGAGAATCTTTCAACGTATTTATTCACCAATCCAAAAAATGATGTCATCGCCAGTAGCGGTGAACAATCAGCTCTATCCATAATTGACGTTAACCACATAAGTCGACTTATCGCCGAAAAACAAAGCCTTAGTTGGCAGGATCTTACATCTGATAATAATCAATCTGTGCCCGCTGAAGGACAAAAACTACCAGGTTTCAGTCATTATATAGATTTGCAACTGACAGCTGGTGAATACCGAGTATTTGTCTATCCCTACCAACTAAGCAATAAGAACAAGCTTAGCGATAACCTTGCTAAGCCGTTGTATGTGTTGGGAGTATTGCCAAAATCCATGCTCAGAGCATACCAAAGCCAGCGCTGGAATTTGAGTTTGTTATCTCTCATCCTAGTGATCCTGATCTTTGTCTGGGTTATGTCTCGGCTGTTTATGTTATCCAACAATCAACCTGTTGGAGACATTTTTTATCGCTGTACTATGGCCTGCAGTTACTTTCTATTTGTGATGATTGTTGCCTTGTTTCTGGCTTATGGTGAGAAATCTATCGAACAGGATCATAAAAAATCACAAGCAAGGCAACTGATGACGAGGATCAATCATGAATTTGATCAAGAAATGGGTGAAATCATTGTCGAACTCGATAGTTACCGCAAATATTACCGCTCTTTGCTTAACAAACTGCCAAAGCAGTTACCCAACAAAGCTGCAGATAAGCCCAGTGAACCTGAATTAGTAGAAATATCAGAAGACTTAGCCGTCTTGTTATTCCAGTCCCCTTTGGCAAACAAATGCAATTTAGCTACAAATAAAACCCTATGTGAATACAGCACTTCAAAAGGAGTGCAGTCAATTCCGACATCATTCAAAGGATTAAAGCAACCTGCAAACGAAAATTTATTGAGTCACATTAATCTTTTTGGTCTTGGCCTGCAGTTAATTCCAGGTGAGAAGTATGCACAAAGGTATGTACCCAATGTGAAGTCCAAGCATGATATTAAAATTTTGAATACCTCGTTATTGGATCAACACGGCAGTGATAACATGCCAACGTTTTTTTTCATCGAAAGTAATAAGAAACCTACCAGCTACAAACTTGCACATCGGCAATATTTTAGGAATGTTCGTGACCAAAGAGGCTGGCAAGCTACATTTGGTAGTTTACCTGCGCCGCTTAATGAACAGAGCTCTACTAATACCCACAAAAACAGCTTATGTTATAAACCTACGGACAACTTTTACATACAACGCCTGTTAAATCTCAACAACGGCACACGGGGCACTACCATAGCAATGCCGCTATATGACGAGACGTTACAGCCAAACACCCAGAGCAGCAATGGTAATGTTTTAGTGGCTGACATTGCCCTTCCATCTTTAACCATGACTGAGTTCAATGATCCTAAGGAATTGTTGGATATGAGTTTTATGGTGGTCGACAGAGACACTGGTCAGGTGCTATTTCATTTAGACGAAGATCGAACCTTAGTTGAAAATTTATTTAGCTTTGGCCAGGGAACCGAAATTATAAGTCACCGAATACGCGCTGGATTAGGTGCTAACAAGGATTGGGTAGAGGGTTTCTATCATGGCATAGCTGGTACGTTTAATTATCAAAAAATGCCCATCAACCAATGGGCATTGGTGATATTCATGCCCAATGAAAGCCTGGATATTTTTATGACGAATCTGTTCTTACTCAACAGCATAACGATATCGATAATATTATTAGTGATCGCGCTCGGTATAGTTGGATTGCGAAGATTCTATGACACAGGTTGGATTAAACATAAATTGTCTATCCCGTTGGTAATTGGACGACGCAAATTAATGGTGTTTAGCTCCATTTATGTTGCCAGTATTTACCTTGGATTTTGGCTCGGCTCCGCAATTGACCGCTCAAATGAGACTGAACCGTACTATGTTTACTGGTTTACCGTGCTGCTAGCTCTGTTGTGTATTGCTTGGGGGTACCACGAATACCAACAATTTTATGGCAAGTCACGCCAAGCTCAAAGGCATCCAATAAACAGCAAGAGGGGCGCCGAAATATTAGCTGTTTGTTATGTTTTTATCGGCTGGATGATCATTTTCTACCTAAATCAAGTTGGTATGGCAGCATCGTCCAGTTTGAACTGGTATTACACCCAGAAATTGTACCCCGCAAGATTAAATCAGGAGCGTCAGGAATTACATGAAGTTGCCCTCAGTCGTTATCCCAATTCGATCAGCGTATTCAATGTGGATCCCTTAAGTCTTATGCCGATTTCGGATGAATGGAGAAAAACTTTAGACCGAAAAACAAACGACGCCCCATATATGCAGCCCAAAGATGTTCGGCACTTTGGTAAGTTAGCCAATACTTCGGATCTGACTAGCTGGGTGACTCGATATCTGGATTATGACGCAGGCGCAAAACAAAGAGTGGTGAGTAAGGAAAAACTCGCAAAAAAATTAGCACGTAAGGGAGAACTTAATTGGTATTTGTTTACGATGATTGCAGGTTTTGTATTGTTGTGCGGTATCTGGATAAGCTTCAATCGACGAATTTTGGCGGTTCGTTTATTTGGATCACCGCAGTTTTTGCGCCATCTTAATCAAATTGTTAACCGTCCATATAAGGTAGATGGTTATTGTCCGGATAAAGCATTATTAATCGATATGGTCACGGCTCCTGTTGGTGGTCATAACATTGCACTTCTATTACAACAATGGCAAACAAAGGCGCAACATTTACCTGAGTTATTTGATGAATTTTTTACGCTCTGCCCCCTAATAGCAGAGATTTCCAGACAAGATAATTTTTTCCCGAATATGAAAATGTCACTGCAAAAGAAAAAAGAGGAGGGAATAGCGTTAACATTATGGGATATCGAAGTGAGTTTGGAATTGCCGGAGCAACGCGCACTGCTGCTACGTTTGATCAATCATTTAAAGTCGCTACAAATTGCTGGCCACATCGCCAGTGTATCCATTATCAGTGAATTTCACAGTCTGCAACGTCTATGTCTAAAAGACACATTATTAAATGTCCAAGGGCAAAGTTCGCAACAACTTGAACATGGGGAATATTTTTCATGGGCTGAGTGCCTGATGGACTTTTCGGTGGCAGTTCCCTCAGACCTACAAGAAAATATCGACTTGGAATTTATTAGGCACGAAGTTGATGCCTTTCCAATGCTTGAATTCCTTCGTAATGAGTTAAATTTACCTGACGCCAATAAGCTGCATAATAGGTTTAATTTGTTACGCTGGATAAACCTTAAAGATTGGCAAAAAACTCACACAGAATGGGCATCAATCAACCTTATTTTGCTCAAGGCTGAAGCTCTATATCGCTTCAAATGGGAGTCTTGCAACGCCGCTGAAAAATTAGCGTTATTTTATTTAGCCCAAAATAAACGAATGAATCCCGCTAATCTGCAAATGTTGGAACATTTGGCCTTGAATGGATTGGTAAAAGTCAAACGCGGCAGAATTCATATCGTTAATAAGAGTTTCGCTTATTTTGTTCGGTATGCAGAGGACGAAGAAACACTTCAGCAACTAGTAGAAGTAGGCAATATTGGCAGATGGCAAGATTATAGATTACCAGTAACCTTACTGATCTTGATGGTTATTGGCACTATCGCCCTGACGTCTGGAAACTCATTGTATATGATAGTTGCGTCAGCGATGGGGGTGCTAGGCACTATTGGCAGCTTGACCAACAGCGCCAATTTGATCCGTAACAACCTACAAAAATGAGGTGGTTTTTATACCCTTATTTAGCCAGGGTGAAGCAGTATCAGATGAAACTGTGGAGACGTGTAGCAAGGATTTAAAGCTGTGTTAACTCAAGATTATATAACCGGGTATAGGTAGAATAAAACGTCATTTTTCATAAATGGGTGCTGAGTAATCCAATTATGGGTACTTTTTTAAAGTAGCTCTAGTGGCTTCGGCAAACCCCTCAAGTAAGTTCACCGCTTCTTTAATTTCACGAATGGCTAATCTAGGTCTGTTGTATAGGTAAGGGATAGCGCTTATCCTTTCTGTACACACACTAGTTGGTTAGAGCAGATGCAAGAAACGCTTAGTAAACATGAACGTTGGCCACTTATTCGCCAAGGCATTGTTTTTCAATTTAAATTGGGTTTAGACGCACTACGGGATGTTTTAATGAGCCCCGTTTCAATTGTACTTTTAGTCTCTGATATAGTCATGGCGAAAAATCATCAGCAAAGTAATTTTATACGGCTAATGCGACTAGGGGAAAAAAAGTGATCATTGGATTAATTTATTTGCTGTTGACTTACCCAACACCGAACCTGAGAGCATTAAAGAAGCAGCGGATAGTAATGTCGATTATTGGATTACAAAGATTGAAGCTGTGATCAAAGAACAGCAAGTGGATGGCAAGCTTACGCAATCAGGAAAGGAAAAACTTCAGCAATACTTTGGACGAATCAGTCAGCCTTCAGACAAGTCAGAAAATAACGACTAGTATTATAAATTAAGGAAGCTGTTTATTGGGCGGTTAATATCCCCTTTGGATGGTTACAGACCTAACCTTCTGATTGTTAATCAATATAATGGCACATAGGGGACCCCCATGAATTACGATGAGTTTAATAAGTTTTGTGGTTCATTGCCTGCAACAACCTATGTGGTTCAATGGGGAAATTCTCACGTTTGGAAAGTCGGTGGTAAAGTGTTTGCGATCGGTGGCTGGGGAGGAAATAAGCAACCTGCTTTTGTTTTTAAGACCTCGGATTTAAATTTTGGTTTTTTAACAGAATCTGAAGGGTATAAGCCAGCCCCATACTTTGCTAATCGAGGTATGAAATGGATACAGCAATTTGATAATGATAAAGAAAAAGATACTGATTTAATCTATTACCTAACCGAATCTCATCGGTTAGTTACGTTAGGGTTAACTAAGGCCAAACAAAAAGAGCTAGATTTGAACCAAAACTAACTACTCAATCGCGGCTAGTGTCTTTCAACTCTTGCGGTAATGGTAAGTTAAGGCAAGATAAATAAACTGCTTTACGGCATCGGTTTGAATTGGCTGGCTACTATCAAAAATAACGCCGCGGTTTTTATCATATTTAAAATCAGGGTACACCATCCGAAACTCTTCTATTAGCGTAGTTTGGCAATGCACATATAAACCATATTCATTTGGATTAGTTTTAAGCTGAGATAGTCTTAAGCTTGTACCTGATTTAGGCGCATGGCTAACATAACTAGGCTCGCCCCACTTTAGGCATTCTTCAATTTTTCCTATGTCCTTAGAGCTTTCGGAAATTTCAAAAATCCATTGCCTAATGGTCAACAAAGCCTGTTTAGTTTGAGTCTGATACTTTGCAAATACTTGACCTACTTCTGGGTTCTGGAAATTCACTAGGATAACTGCTCAACAATATTGTAAGCATAGATGGAGTCGAGTTTATTGGCTGCCACTGCATCGCTTAAACCAATACTAGAAAGTCCTGATAACACCGCTAGTTTCGCCTGCTCTAAAGGCGAACTCATATGATACAAACTCGTGTTTTTGCGTGCGCCAAGCTGAATTTCATTAGCGCGTGCAATACGTATTTTTTGATAGGTCTTTAGAGCGATTTGAGAGTCATTATTATTTGCCAGACAATGCGCAAGGGCATAACTATCTTCAATGGCCATTGCTGCCCCTTGGGCCAAAAATGGCAGCATAGGGTGACAAGCATCTCCCAATAGTGCGACATTTTGATCTACCCACTGACTTAGTGGTTGCCTATCAAACAAAGCCCAAAGAAAACACTGTTCAGATGCTGCCAACAACTCAGTTACCTCGGGATGCCAGCCAGAAAATGTTTCCCGTAATTCGTTAATATCACCAGCTTCATTCCACGATTCTTTTTGCCAATCGGAGCGTTCTTGCACCGCAACAAAATTCACTAGATCACCACCACGCAGGTAATAACTAACAAAATGTTTGCCCTGACCTACCCATAAATTGGCATTGGGCTTAATTAATCCTTTGGGGAATTTATTGGCTTCGACCACTCCGCGCCATGCTACTTGTCCGGTAAATTGGGCAGGAGTTTGACCTAACATGCAAGCTTGAACTTTTGATTTGATACCGTCAGCACCTATTAACACATCAGCTTCTAGGCTTTCACCGTTTTCAAATTGTATAGTTAGATTTTGTTGGGTTTGATCATAACTTTGAACAGCTTGACCTAAGTAAATACTGACATTCGAATCCTTACACCCATCATATAAAACACTGTGTAGGTCAGCGCGGTGAATATGCAGATAATCCGCTCCAAATTTTTGAGTCGCAATATCACCTAAAGGCACCGTAAAATAGGTTTTACCTGTTTGAAAGTGACGCATCACAGCAGATTTTGGGCGAAACGCCTTGGCTTTCACATGTGCAGCTACGCCGAGAGCTTCTAGAACATGCATAGCATTGGGGCTAAGTTGCAAACCTGCGCCTACTTCGCCAAGTTGTAGACTTTGTTCATAAACAGCCACCTCAAATCCACGTTTAGCTAATGCTAACGCAGCACATAAACCACCGATACCTGCACCTGCAATAACAATTTTTTTGCTCAAAGCAACTATCCAGTAATTTAGAATCGTTTAAGATAGATAGTAATATGGTTGTTAGTCATTTGGCTACTGTGTGTTGCCTTATTTCAAACTGGCTAACCACCAAATGAAACCATTGATTCACGTTTAACCTTAACCCTTCAATAAAATTAGAAACTTTAGATCTAGATACCTATTTCAGTAGTAATATTGAGTTGAACTAATAATATTCCAGAGTATTTTTTATGTCTGCCTCAACACTTGTCTGGTTTCGTCAGGATTTACGTTTAAGAGATAACCCCGCTTTGAGTTATGCTAGCGAGCAAGGCGCTGTTATCCCCCTATACATTTCTGACACCGATTTCCCAGAACACTTTATGCCTGGTGGAGCCAGCAAGTGGTGGTTACATCAATCACTCACTTCTTTAAATGCGTCACTGGATAATCAACTTCACACTATAAAAGGTGATGCGAGTAAAATATTAATTGAATTGATCCAACAACATAACATCAAAAAGGTAGTATGGAATCGATGTTATGAACCTTGGCAAATTAAGCGCGATAAGCAGCTTAAACATGTACTAATTGGAGCCGGAATAATAGATGTGCAAAGTTTCAACAGTCATTTGCTGTGGGAGCCGTGGCAGGTGTTAAAAAAGGACGAAACACCCTATAAAGTCTTTACGCCTTATTACCGTCGGGGATGTTTATCCAAACCCTCCCCCAGAATGCCTATTGACGCACCTAAAAATCTACAGATTGAATACATTCCTCAGTTAGATAAGGGTATTGAATCCCTTGAACTTATGCCTGATATCGACTGGCATAGTACTATGCAAAAAATGTGGACGCCCGGAGAAAAAGGGGCGGCGAAACATCTTAGTGAATTTTTACCAAGTGGTGCCAAAGAATATAAAAATAAACGAGACTTCCCCGATTTAGGAGCGACATCTAAGTTATCGCCTCATCTACATTTTGGCGAAATATCCCCGAATCAAATTTGGTATGCAGCCATTCATGCTTTAAACGGTAACACTGAAGATGTGGGTTTAGATTGTTACCTAAGTGAATTGGGTTGGCGAGAATTCTCACATTATTTGCTATTTCACTTCCCACACATTCCACAAAAAAACTTTAGTCCAAAGTTTGAACACTTTCCTTGGCGTAGTGATGACGATGCACTTAAAGCTTGGCAACAAGGTCAAACAGGTATCCCAATAGTTGATGCCGGTATGCGCGAACTATGGCAAACCGGCACCATGCATAATCGTGTACGTATGCTGGTTGGCTCATTCTTAGTTAAAAATCTATTGATAGATTGGCGCCAAGGAGAGCGTTGGTTTTGGGATTGTTTGTTAGATGCTGATTTAGCAGCAAACAGTGCTAGCTGGCAGTGGATAGCTGGCACAGGTGCTGATGCAGCACCTTACTTTAGAATTTTTAACCCTGTTACTCAGGGGCAGCGGTTTGATCCTCAGGGTGATTACGTTAAACGTTATTGTCCAGAGCTCAATAAAATGCCAGACAAATTTATTCATAACCCGTGGGATGCGCCGCAAAATATTTTAGATTACGCAGGCGTTAAACTAGGAGCTAACTACCCTACTCCCTTAGTTGATTTAAAAGCGTCGCGGCAACGAGCACTCGATGCATTAGCGCAATCTAAGCTGCAACCAAATGAAGAAGTCTGATGTATTAATTTTTGCTTTAGCAAGGACAAAAGCCAGAGAAGAAGACTTCTACTGGATATCGCCGATAACGCAGAACGCTTATTCAGTATTTGGGCATAAGTCTAGCCATCAAAAAACGGGTATCAATGCTATCGAACAATTGCCACCAAAAAGCCTGATTGCGGTGCTTGCTGGCGACTTTCGAGAACAGCTGATAATTGATGCCGGGCATATTGCTGTTGCTTCGCCAACATGGCAAATTACGCTGCAAAAATTTATAAGTGGCGAAGCTCAGTATTTGTTTTTCTCAGATGGCGGCATCGACGTAATATGCCTGACCATTGAGGAACCCTGCACTGATATTGCAAGAATATTTCAGTATCAGTTGGCGACCACTTATTTGGCAGTTTCAAAGCAGGGAACCTCTGAGCAATTGGTTGCAAAATTGAAGTCTGCGGCTGCCAATTTTAAGCAATCGAAGCAGTATGAAGCGATGGCTGAACACTGGCTAATGGAATTTAAACAAAACAATATGCCCAACATGCATCAACAAGACGGGATTATTAAACTTTGGGCAAAAAAATAGATACTCCTTCGTTTACTTTACAGGTTATGCACCAATCAGTGAACCCTTCATCAATTTAGCGTTACCCTTCTACAATTGTTTTTGAGCCGCTTCTAACTCAGTATTTAAACGATTCTCTTCATCCACTTTGGGTTTAGTAAAGCGCGCAAATGCGTAATACAGTACTGGTGTTAAAAATAGCGTAAAGCCCACTGCCAAACCTAGACCACCAAAAACGACCCAACCTATAGCGTTACGCGCTTCGGCGCCTGCCCCAGTTGAAAGGATAAGGGGTAAACCACCTAAGATGGTTGATATCAAGGTCATCATAATTGGGCGTAGTCTTACCTTACCGGCTTCAATTATGGCTTCTTTAACCTCCATGCCAGCATCACGCAGTTGATTGGCAAATTCCACCAGCAAAATTGAGTTTTTGGCTAATAAACCAATCAACATCACTAAGCCAATTTGTGAATAAATATTGATTGAAGTGCCAGAAAAGTAGAGGGCATAAATAGCCGCTGCAATACCAAAAGGTACAGTTAACATCACTACAAAGGCACTGTTAAAACTTTCAAATTGTGCGGCCAAGACCAATAACACTATTAGGAAAGCCAACAAGTAGGTCAGCAAAACTTGTTGATTGGTTTCTTGATAGGTTTGTGCTTCACCTAGGAACACCACTCCTATACCGGCGGGTAGAGTATTATTGGCTAATTCTCTAATGGATGTAACCGCTTGCTCAATAGTGATCTCAGCAGGTAAGTCCATTTCTAATTCTATCGCGCGGCGCTGCGCATGGCGCTCTAGTTCGGCCGCTACACCTTCTTCGGTAACGTAAGCCACACTTGAAAGGGGCACTAAATTACCTTTAGAGGAACTGACATATAAATTCAGGATACTGCCGGGATCTAAGGCGTTACGGTTACTGGCCTGCAAAATAATAGGCACGGCCTGATCACTCACATTTAAATCAACAATGTCATCACCGTTGATAGCCGCACGTAAGGTGCGTGATACATCATCAAAGGCAACACCTAACTCTTCTGCCCGGCGCCTATCTATGCTCACTCTTAGTTGTGGTTGAGTTGGCTCGTATGAAATTTCAACTCTACCTAACTCTGGCAAGGTATCTTCAATTTGTTTAGAAAAATCCAGTGCCGCTTGGTAAATCTCTAAATAGTTATCACCAGTCAAGGCCATTTCAAAACCGCCGCCAAATCCTCGTAAATTCAAACTATTGCTACCAAATGCTCGACCGGGCGCGCCTGCTACTTGGGATAACATGGGACGTAGTTCGTTAATAATCTGTTGTTGTGAGCGTTCTCTATCTGCCCAGTCCAGTAAAGGCACAGTGATAAACAGAATATTAGGATCCCAGCGACCTACTACGGTATAAATGGATTCCATTTCGCCTTTGGCAATATTGGGTAGTAGTAACTCTTCGGTTTTTAGCGCTTGCCTGTCCATAAAATTAATACCTGTACCGTCAGGACCACGGGCAAAGATCCGTATCACACCTCTATCTTCAGGTGGCAGTAACTCATTGTCCAATTCATTAAACACATAATAAGCGCCAGCACCGATCAAAGTACAAAAAATAACAACAGCCACTGAGAACTTTAGAACAAAATGCAAAGCGCGTTCATAACCATTAACACAGGCCGTACCAAATCGACTGAGTAGACCCGGTTGTTTTTGTTTTGAGATATCTATGGCGGGAATTTTAGCCGTAAGTGCAGGCACCAACGAAAGCGCCACAAAGGATGAAATAATCACACTTCCGGCTAATACCCCACCAAACTCTCTAAATAATCGCCCTGCTGTAGAGGGTAAAAATGCTATGGGCACAAATACCGCAACTAATACCGCTGTGGTAGCCACTACCGCAAAAAACACTTCCCGTGTGCCTATCACAGCTGCGGCTCTCGCCCCCATACCCGCTGCTCGGCGACGTTGGATATTTTCTGATACCACAATGGCATCGTCCACTATCAAACCTGTGGCTAACACCAAAGCAAGTAAGGTCAGAATATTAATAGAAAAACCGAACATCCAAAGAATAGCTAACGAGCCAATTAAAGAGACAGGGATCGCTAAGGCAGGTATCAAGGTCGCCCTAAATTTACCAATAAATAACCATAAGGTTATTATCACCAAGCCTATTGTAAACAGTAGTGATTGCAGCACTTCGTCAACTGAGTCACGAATAAATTCAGCATCATCTGAGGTGACTGTCATCTCTAAATCAGGAAAACGTTGCCGTAAGCCATCTACCATAGATAACACTTCATCTGAAATTTCGATGGTGTTAGAACGTGCTTGCCTAATGACTCCTAAGCCAATAACAGGTTTGCCGTCTAAACGCACTATGCTACGCAAGTCAGCTGGACCAAAATAAACACTGGCCACATCGCCCACTTTCACGTCGCCTGCAATCACAATGTCACGCACGTCTTGTTCATTCACAGATGTCGCATCAGCGCGCACAATTAATTGATGGTCAGTGGAACGAATACTGCCGGCTGGCACATCAAAAGGCGCGGTACTTAATGCTCTGGCCACCTCGGATATAGACAACTGAAAACTGGTTAAACGCAAATTGTCGACGCTGACCCTAAGGACACGTTGACGGTCGCCATCAAGCCGCACATCTGCCACACCGGGTACATTTAGAAATAGTGGTGCTAAGTCAGTTTCAACTATGTCGGTCAGGGTTTCTAGGTCGTGTTTTTCACTTGAAATAGCAATATTGACCACAGCTTGTGCATCATTATCTGCTTTAACAATAGATACCTGTTCAACATCGTCAGGTAATCTTCTTTGAATGCGGGCTACCGATTGCCTGAGCTGTACCTACAGCCTCTACCTGAGAAGTCTCATATTCAAAACTGAGGCGTTCAACCACAACAATACGTGGACGATCTGCCCCACGGTATTGCGCGGAAGCAGGACCCGTGAGCAAAAGCATCTCAATAGATACAAGCAAACAGATAAGAGAGATTAAACGAGATGGCATGTTAATTAGGTTCCTAGGTTTTTTATCCGATGACCAATTTAAAACAGCAAAAGACTTAAAATTGATCACTTTTCTAGAGATATTACTAGAAGCGGAGAGTAAAGTTTAGTTGACGTGCAGCAAAGAGCGCTGCAAATATGAAATTGTATAAGGAACACTATTTTTGACTTTGTTCACACATCGACGGATTGTTCTTACACAAACTGTTCATAACTTGCGTCGTTTCAAGTGCAACGTTGCGGCTGATGATCCGTTTGAAATGTTCTCGCAGCCATATTAACCCTTGGTCTCTGTCTTGGCGTTTGTGCCAAATGGTTGAAACTTGTTGGGGCATTAATTCTATAGGTGGCTTTGTGGCTGAGATCTCTCCTGCGATTATCTCATTGGCTACTGCTGAAATTGGGATGACGCATATCAGATTGCTGCGCTTTATTAAATTGGCCGCTGAGGAAAAATGATTCACGGTAACAGCAACACGTCTGGATAATCCGTGTTGCTGTAACACTTGATCAGTATAGCCAGTAATATCACCGGATAATGACACCAAAAGATGATCCGCAGCGGCGAATTCTTCCAAGCTAAGGTCTGCCTTTGCCAATGGGTGGTCATGGTTCATGATGCAAACATACATAGGCGCAAACAAATATTCGGCTCTAAAGGTATTTGAAATAACCCCTGTAACACCAATCACCATGTCCACCTCGGCATCTTCCAAAACCTGATCTGTATTGATGATGGTATAGGGGACTGCATGAATATTAATACCTGGCGCTTCCTTCTCGATAATGCAGCGTAATTCTGCCCAGGCCATATCTACGACTATGTCATTTACAGCCACTCGGAAGGTGCGTTTGGCAGTGGCAGGGTCAAAACTTTTGGGATCAACCGCTTCGGTGAGTGAAATAAGTGGTTCGCGGATTTGATTCCACAAATTTTGCGCATGCAAAGTAGGCTGAATATTACGCCCATCCTTGACAAACAACTCATCTTTCCAGGCTACTCGCATCCTGCTGACCGCGTTAGATACCGCTGGCTGCGTCATGGAGAGTCTATTAGCTGCACGGGTAATTGAACGTTCGGTCATGATGGCATCAAAGACCATTAAAAGGTTTAGCTCTTGTGGGCGCATAACTTGTCCATTCCAATAATCATGACTCAATAATACATCACATAATAAAATGTGTCACATACAAATATATAATTATATTTATGTTAATTAAGTGTCCATACTACTTTCATCAAATAAAGAGCACACACTAATGAATACAAAATTTTCTAAACTCATAAAAAACCTCAGTCGATCAGGATTGCTTATATTGGCTACTGTATTAGCCAACTCTAGTTATGCTGCCCTAAACAATCCTCAGGTATTGCTAGAAAAAGTCACTAAGGCTACATTTGAGCGTATTGAGTTAGACCAACAAAACATCCAGTCCAATCCCGATCATCTACGTGTGATTATCGAACAAGAATTGATGCCCTATATTGATCATAAATTTGCCGCATTTAAGGTGTTAGGAAATCAATTTAGATCAGTTCCCAAAGACAAAGTTCCAGAGTATGTGGACGAGTTTAAAGAGTATTTGGTTTCAAATTTTGCTGTTGTATTAGCGAGTTATGGTGGACAAGAACTGGTGTTTGAACCTGCTAAAGATACTGAAAATCAAAAGAATATGACGATTAAGGCTATCATTAGGAAAGCGGGTAACCCCGATATACGCATTAGCTTTAAATTACGTAAAAGTAAAAACACACAACAGTGGAAGACCTATGATCTGGTGGCAGAAGGGATCAGTTTGTTATCGAGTAAACGCAATGAATTTGCATCGATGATCCGCCAGCAAGGCATTCAGGCTGTCATAGACGAGATGAGAAATAAAAATAGCAAACCCTTGAACATCGCTTCAAATATTAACTAAGCGGAGCTCAGGTTAACTTTTCCAAAGGCAATAAACCAACCAAGTCTGTTCAACACATTACCAACTTTTGTTAAGTTCAGAAGGCGTTATGCTCCTAAAAAATGATTTAACCTATGCTTATATTTTACCTAACAACAATATTTTCTTGTAATGAGCAGTCAGTTTTATTAGTTTCAATCAACTCACAAAATATAAAAGACATTCAATGAAACATTTACTCATGTGTGCTGTAGCAGCGGGTATTTTACTTTCTGGCTGTTCGCCAACAGTAGAACTTTCTAAGACAACCCAAACCGTGTCTGTTGATACTGACTTTCGTGCCAAAGGTATTATTGCAGGCTCTTTGCCTGAGGTTATCGAAGCACTCAATAGTGGAGAAATTAGCTCTCAGGCCCTAGTAACCTTATATCTTAAGCGTATTGAGAAAATTGACAAAAATGGACCAATGTTACAATCCATCTTAGCCCTCAATCCAGATGCAATGGCAAACGCAAAGAAACTTGACCAGTTGCGTGCAGCCGGAGAAATTCTGGGCCCTTTGCATGGCGTACCTGTTTTACTCAAAGACAATATCGAGTCAAAAGACCCTATTGCAACTACTGCTGGAGCCCTTGCACTCAAAGACAATATGACTGGACGTGACAGTCCTTTGGTTGCGGGTCTGCGTGCTCAAGGGGCGATAATCTTAGGTAAAACCAACCTGAGTCAATGGGCCAATTTCCGCTCAGAAGGTTCAATGAGTGGCTGGAGCGCGTTGGGTGGACAGGTTAGAAATCCGCATATGTTGGATCGTAATCCTTGTGGTTCGAGTTCAGGTTCGGGTGCAGCGACCGCGGCTTCTCTTGCTGCTGCTTCGGTAGGGACGGAAACCAATGGTTCGGTTATTTGCCCCTCGAACGCCAACGGAATTGTAGGGTTTAAACCTACTGTGGGTGTTGTGCCTCAACAGTATATTATCCCGATTTCTGTGTCTCAGGATACGGCGGGTCCGATGACCAAAACGGTAACGGGCGCTGCTTTGATGATGAACGCCATGGCCACCACCAATCCCGATACAGACTATAGTGCTGGTTTAACCAAGCATGCTCTAAAAGGTGTACGTGTAGGCGTTTTGAATTTTGCTAAAGGAGAGTCAAAACTAATATTAAACCTGTTTAACAACGCTTTAGCTGATCTTGAGGCTGCAGGTGCCATGTTAGTTAATATAGATACACGTCCAGAGACCCCCGATAATTTTGGAAAAATGAGCTACGACATTCTTAAATACGAATTTAAAGATGGTTTGAATGCCTACCTAGCCTCGACATCTGTTGAACAGGTAACGACTCGTACCTTGGAACAGTTGATTGCTTTTAATCAACTGAACTCGAAAACTGAACTCGCCTTGTTTGACCAAAGTATTTTTGAGGCTTCACAAGCAATGGACTCGCTCGAAAGTGAGGACTACAAAAGAGCCGTTGAAACAGTACAAAAGGCAACGCGCCAAGAAGGCATCGACACACTATTGCAACAATATGATGTGCAAGTGCTGGTGGCACCCTCGGGTCTTGCTGTGCCTAGATTAGATCCCATCAACGGCGATGTGTGGCCTAACGACTGGCCTGGATTTGGTGGATACGCTGCACGAGCGGGTTATCCTCATGCAACTGTGCCGATGGGGGGCATTCATGCCATCTCGGTTGGTCTGTCATTTATCGGCGCTAAAAATAGCGATGCTGAGATGCTTTCCTATGCGTATGCATACGAACAACATTCGTTGCGTAGGCTAGCGCCGCAGTACTTTGAAAATGCTCAAGCCATTCCTTTTATTGCAGAGGCAATGAAGGGGTATAGCGGGGCTGAAAAATAGCGGTTGTAGAGTAACGTTTTCTGCAGATAAACAATACCCTTGGATTTTTAAGTATCATGTTGTTAGTCTAGGAGATGGATGGTCTCCACAGAGCTGCTTACAGTTTGAAAATACTAATGTTTTTATTGTTACTATTGAGTGCGCCGATCAGTGCGAATAATAAAGTTACACTGGGCATATTAGTGTTTCCGCCACACTCCAGATTAGATGAATTGACCCATAAATGTGTGGGTCGCTTCATCACTATCACTGAAAAAATACTCGCCGAATATGATATTAATGTTGATGCTATCTGTGCCCCGCCAATTAGGATATATCGAATGTTAGAACATGCGGATGTAGACATTACTATCAATATCAAAAGCACTAAGGCTTTACCAAAGGACATTGTTTTTGTGGAAACACCTTTTAGTACTGTGAGCCTTGAGTTATACGGTCACAAAAACGCCCAGTCGACGAAAAGTATCGCGGCGATCCGAGGTTTTAGTTATCACGGTTTCAGAACAAAATTGACGGAACAAGGATATGAGTTTTTTGATTTACCTACGAGTATATCGGCCATTCAACTATTTCTAAAGAAACGCACCAGCCATTTAATTTCTTATCGCTCCCCAGTAGACTATTACGTTGCAGAAAAAAATCTGAAAATTGAAGATGACGTGACTGTTTTGCCGCTTATAACAGTACCTACATACTACGGTATCTCTGGTCGATCTCCACATCTTGAAAAACTACAAGCTGCCTTCGATGATTATGCATCTAAGCATCAACTCAAATTTTTTGATGAGGTGTATTAGTCTGTCGGATGTTACGGCTTTTTAGTTCACTTTTTGGGGCTTCATCATGAGCGTTCAAACTAAGCTCGAGCAATTCCTTGTGTGCATCTTTCATGTGCTGCGCTAGTTCGTGTACGTCTGGCATTAATTTTTGACATGAGATTACACCAAAATCGAGCCAGCCGTTGTAACTCTGCAATGTAATATTCAGTCCCATACCGTGATAGGGGATCGAGACCGGATAGGTGCTGACCTGTTTGGCACCGGCAAAGTAGAGTGTAATATTAGGGCCGGGGACGTTCGAGATCAGCACGTTAGCAAAGGGTGGCAAGGAGTTTGCGACTCTGGCTCTAGTCAGAGTTGAGGCTAGGCTACTCATCAGCCAAGGGGCACCGATTGACGGGAAGTCGGTCGGCATAATAGATTTCACATCTGACATCAGTGTCTTGGCATGAGTGGAAGAGACATTGATTGCCTGAAGCCGCTGCAGTTGATCTTCGATGTTAGTCGCAAGGCTCATACGGGCCATGGATACTTGGTTGCTCAGTTCGGTGTTGCCTTCTGGGCGCACACTTACAGGTATGGCCGCCAACAGCGTTTCTTCAACACTGAATCCTTCATCCGCGAAATAGCGGATCATACCTTCCCCAGAGATTGCCATGACGACGTCATTGAGACTGACATTATTGAGTTTGGCGATTTTTTTAGTATCGGCATAGGGAATGGAAAAACGTGCAAAGCTGCGCTGGTTGGTGATAGTTGCATTGAGCGGTGTCTTGGGCGCAAGCCAGTTCATCCGCTTGGCGTCGCTTCCGTCAGGGTTTTTTGTGGTTTTGAACAGATCAAAGGCTTTGCTAGTTAACTTCGGTAGGTTTTTGGTCAATTTAACGGACTGGCTGATGTTGTGCATCACGCCAGAGGCAGTCAGTTCAGCAATGCCGTAGTTGTCGCCACTAGCGGCTTCTCTGCGGCGCATGCGTTTTTTCGCCGCACGTGGCACTGCCGTCACATCCATGATGGCTTCCATTAATACTTGTCCGCCCATGCCGTCGAGCGCCGCGTGATGCATTTTAGAGTAGAGACCGACATAACGGGTACCCTTAGGTAAGTCTGAGGGGACGGGTAAGCCGTCGAGTATATGCATTTCCCACAAAGGGCGGCTACGGTCAAGCAAGCTTGAATGCAATCTTGCTACCAGTTTATCGACGGTCGCACGCGTTGCAGGGGGCGGCACAATGACGTGTCGAATGTGGTAGTCAATATCGATATCCTCGTCCATAACCCAAATAGGGTTGGCTATATCGAAAGGCATATTGATGAGTTTACGCTGAAAAATCGGTGCCATGTGCATACGGTTATTGATGTGGGTTCGCACGTCCTCCATAAAATCACCTGAATAATCTGCAGGCAATTCTAGTATCGCCAGGCCGCCAACATGCATAGGTGTTTCAGGTGATTCTAAGTGTAAAAATGCTGCGTCTGAGCCGCTAAGGTGATCCATTTCATTTCCTTTAAGTTGTTGCGCAACGTTTTGGGATATACCCGTCTCCCTTGAAGCTGCAGCGTTGTTGGCTGCTCTCACTCACCCCAATCACTTAGTACGCCTAAGCTCATGGGGCTGAGTTCCTTTGCCGTCTAGCTGCAGCTCCAATGGCTTTGGGTATAGGCGTTAACGTTTAATAAGACTAGCTTAACCTTACCCCAATTAGCCTTGCAACATTAGTTGTCTTTTTTGGGCATAAAGACCTGAAAACCACATAAAGCAGCAATAACAATAATACCCACTAGTAAACCTAACCAAGGTTCAAAGACACTAAATGCCATGGCGGTTATCACCATCGCTCCGCGCTCTGTAGCATCTTGCACAAGTGACAAGGCTAATGTCGCACAAGCAAATGCTGTCAGCACAAGGGTAACCGCTAACGCTAGGGGTAATAAGGGTTCTAATAAGGTCACTAACGGCAATAATATAAACAAGAAAGGTAAACCAAATGCGTAAAAACTACCTATGCTGTCGAAAATCGAATCTATCTTGTCGCGCCCTTGGGACCAACGTTTAAGAAGGACGACTTGAATACCTGTCCACAACACACCTTGAGTGGCAAAGAATGGCGCAATAATACCCATTAAAATATTTCTAATACCGGTGGCCATATGGGCACGGCTATCATTTAATTCGAGCTTTTCATCGGTGCGCGTGGTTTGCGCTTGCTCTATCATTTCGTTGCCAGTCACCACATCACCAAAAAACAAAATATAGGTTATTAGCGCTAATGGGAACGAAGCTAGAAAGGTTTCGATAGGTGGCCAACCAATCGCGAAAGGCGAAGCTTTTGCCCATAGAGAAGCGGTCGAAGCCCCTACATCAAGAATTTCCCAGCGAATATTGTATTTAAACTCACCGGTAAAATATCCAACAGTACCAGCGATAACAAACCCTGGTAGTAAGCCAAACCCAAGAATAGTTGCTAGCCATCTTTTATTGATAGCAAGGGCTTGTAGCGGCTTAGAAAAGGCAAATATTAAACAAATTGCCACACCTAAGGTGCCTGCTATCGGGGCTGATTGAAATACATTGGCCGCATCACCGTCTTTGGTAACACGCAAAAAGGCGGCAACGGCAGCCCCCAAAATAATGCCTCCTTTAAACACATTGGGCACAATTTTAATTAACTTGGCGCCCAGCCCTGTCACCCCGAGCACAATCAAAATAAACGCAAAGTTCAGCGAAAGTGCCGTCATGACTTGAAACTGAGAGACATGGTCGCCTATGTAAGCGGGGGCGGTAATAAACGCGACAACAAAAGGTATGGCAGGTGTTAACCAACCTGGCGCATAAGGATCACCAAAAAACATCCAGGAAAAAGAAA
>Ga0316204_10005596_pt1 | contig 20462 bp, 23 predicted proteins | sample 6monrhotite_MG_2_FD_205661 | JGI IMG/M metagenome (GOLD analysis project Ga0316204, IMG submission 205661) | Microbial mat bacterial communities from mineral coupon in-situ incubated in ocean water Damariscotta River, Maine, United States -... | ecosystem: Environmental > Aquatic > Marine >...
GTGAAATTCGGTTATTCAAAATCATTAATGTGTAGGGTGTCTATGAGTACAGAGCAAGACTTGCAAGCTCGCAGTGAATCAAAATGTGAGTTATGCACAGCTACAGAAAGTTTGGCTATATACGAAGTGCCACCAGCATCGAATGGTGAGGTAGAACAGTGTGTATTGCTGTGTAGTACGTGCCAAGAGCAATTCGATGATGCCGACAAGGTCGATGTGAATCATTGGCGTTGTTTGAATGACAGTATGTGGAGTCAGATTCCGGCAGTACAAGTGATGGCATGGCGAATGCTAACGCGTTTGCGGGGTGAGGGTTGGCCACAAGATTTATTGGACATGCTTTATCTTGATGAAGAGAACCTGACTTGGGCTCAAGCTGATGGTGATGGCGTAAGTAATGAAGATACGCTTAGGCATCTTGATAGCAATGGCGCAACGCTTGCGGCCGGTGACACAGTTACCTTGATAAAAGATCTCACTGTTAAGGGTGCTAATTTTACAGCGAAACGAGGCACTGCGGTACGCAATATTTCACTCGTTTCGGATAATGCAGAACATATAGAAGGCCGTGTTAATGGTCAGCAAATTGTTATTCTGACAAAATTCGTGAAAAAATCGAATTAATATTTTTGGTAGATAGATACAGTGGAATACTTAACTTTACTTTTTGATATTATTAAATATTTCTTCCTTGGGTTTTTTGGCCTTGTTATCGTTATTATTATATTGACGATTATTTTTGGTGACCAAATTGAAAACAAAGGACATTATCAGGCCTTATTTGTTGATGATAAAAATAATGCGATTGGTCGTTTTCGAGCCATAATTTATCGTTACACAAAAAAGGATAAGCCTGAGCGGCTGAAAATAAAATTTAGTTTGAAACACCCTCAGATCGTGTCGAGTGCGATGGTTAAAATCTATATTGATGAACATTTATTTTATGAAATTACGGCGACTAAAAATGGTAAAATATCATTTGGCAAAAGCATGGATAAAAATGATTTTGAAGGTGAGTTAGCTAGCCTTGTTAATGGCGCTCTGTGTAAAATAAAATGTTCAGGGTTTATATTGGCTTCGGCGGAATTAAATAAGACAGAACGAATGTCCGGTTTGAATAAATAAAGGTAGAGCGAATAGTGAATAAATTAATATTAGCCGTCTTTTTTGTTTCTTTTGCATCAACATTGCAGGCAAAAACGATTGATCTTGAATGCGAAATGTTAGCAGATAAAATGGTAACGGAATTGGTCGATGAAGGTTTGTTGCTTTCCGCAGAGCAGTATCAAATTAGAGCGCGTGAAATTAGTCTGGCGCTTTGTGGTGAGGTGCAAAAAAACGCAGAGGTTCAGCATCAAAAAGCACAAACATCGGCATTACAAAATTGGGCTTTTGAAAATCGACCTGACAAGCCTGGTAATAAACGTTTAAAGAAATTTAAATAAGAAGATTATTTAGCTTTTAGGTCTTTCGTTCACAACGGCGTTAACTTCTATTTTCGCCCCTTGACGAATTATACCGAGTGTAATGCTGGTATTTGGGGCAAAGCCTGCAATTTGGTTGAGGCTATCTCTTGAATCAATGACGGGTTTAAAATCAATCGTAGTTATAATGTCGCCTGCTTTTAGTTCTGCTAGATCTGCTGGGCCACCAGGAAGTACCGCGGCGATTAATACACCATTGGTATCGTCAAAGCCGAGTGATTCTGCTAATTGCAGAGTTAAGTCTTGTGCTTCAATGCCTAGCCAGCCACGCAGCACTCGACCATGTTCAATAATTTGTTGCATAACATCACGTGCCAGAGATGCAGGAATAGCAAAGCCAATCCCTTGTGAACCACCAGAACGAGAGAAGATAGCGGTGTTAATACCGACTAACTTTCCGTTGGCATTAATCAATGCACCGCCAGAATTCCCCGGGTTAATGGCTGCATCTGTTTGAATAAAATTCTCAAAGGTATTGATTCCTAATTGGTTGCGACCTGTTGCGCTGACGATACCCATTGTCACTGTTTTACCAACACCGAATGGATTACCAATTGCGAGCACCACATCACCAACGCGTAATGTTTTAGATTGACCAATGGTAATGGCGGGTAGCTTCACATAATTAATTTTTAATACAGCAAGATCAGTATCAGGGTCTGTACCCACGACATTGGCTGACGGTGTCTCACCATTGGCAAGCACAACGCGTATCTCATCGGCACCCTGGATAACGTGGTTATTGGTCAAGATATAACCTTGCGAACTAACGATAACCCCTGAACCCAGACTTGTTTCGAGTCGTTTACGCGGAGTGGCAGGTGCGGTATCGCCGAAGAAACGTTTAAAGAAAGGATCGTCTTGCAAAGGATTACGACGTTCGGTGACAATCTTGGCTGTGTAAATGTTCACCACTGAAGCAGAGGTTTGTTCTACGGCATCGGCATAGGATACAGGCCCACTGTTAGGTGTATTAACAGCAGCGGGGGCGGTGGTTTCCTGTAGAATTTCAACAACAGTACCACCACGGTTGATCAATTCAGGTTTAAGGAACACCAGCACAATAAAGGCCGCAAGACCTACGGTGAGGACTTGAAATAGGAATTGTATACTGTTGCGAATATTCATAATGGCGTTACCCTAGCATTTGTTGGTGGATGCGTCACACTATAGGTTCACAATAACTATCATTTTATATGGAAATGGTCATGACGGGTAAGCGCAATAGCAGACAGGAAATCCTTACTTACCTCGAGAACTTGCTCGATGTTGGGCGTTATCGTGATTACTGTCCGAATGGCTTACAGGTTGAGGGACGTGACGAGATTTCGCATATCGTTAGTGGCGTGACGGCCAGTCAGGCGTTGATTGAGGCGGCTATTCAGCAAGGGGCTGATGCTTTGTTGGTCCATCATGGTTACTTCTGGAAGGGAGAATCGCCAACAATTACAGGTATTAAACGCCAACGGATTCAACGTCTGCTCGAGTCTGAGATTAACCTATTGGCTTATCATTTACCGCTCGACGGTCACGCGGAGCTTGGCAACAATGCCCAGCTTGCCCGAGTTTTAGGGATAAATATTGTAGGTATCACTGGAGATTCCGGTTTGCTTTATCATGGCCGTTTAAAGCAGGCTTGTGGCGGCGATGATTTTGCTGCACACATCGAATCCTGTCTTGGCCGTTCTCCGCAACATATTTCTGCGACTAGAAATATTGAACGGGTGGCATGGTGTACGGGTGGCGCGCAATCCTATATAGAAGAAGCGGCGGAATTAGGTGTCGATGCCTTTATTACAGGTGAAATCTCCGAGCAGACGGTGCATATTGCCCATGAAACGGGTATCCATTTTTACGCTGCAGGACATCACGCCACTGAGCGTTATGGTGTACAGGCGCTGGGAACCCATCTTTCGACTGAATTTGGCCTCGAACACACCTTTATTGATATTGATAACCCAGTATAAATGGGTGATTAGACGTTTTTGCCCATTTTGGGCCCCTCATTAAGCCCATGAAACCACTCATAAGCCATTGTAATAAAAGTCAAAAACAAGCTTTCGCTTGACCAATCATGGCGCATGCAGGACAATACCGCTTCTTTTTATGCTGGAAAGCGTAAATATTCTAATTTGCTGATGCAGATTTAATTTATTTTGAGTTTTCCAGAGTCGTGAATGCAAGGGAGTAGTCTTAATATAGAGGCGATGCCCACGGGAGACGAACATGAGTACAGATGGCGTAGATAATAGTAAACGCCGATTTCTGACGGCTGCGACTGTTGCAGTAGGTGCCGTAGGCACCGGTTTTGTAGCAGTGCCGTTTTTGAAATCTTGGAACCCGAGTGCTAAAGCCCGTGCGGCGGGTGCACCGGTTGAAGTGGACATTAGTAAATTACAGCCTGGGCAGTTACTGCGCGTATTGTGGCAGAAGAAACCAGTCTGGATTGTTCACCGTACCGAAAAAAATCTTAAGGAGCTTCCTGGGCTGGATAGCAAGCTTGCTGACCCCAATTCAGAAATTCCTCAACAGCCAGATTACATCAAAGGCACTAACCGCTCTTTGAAAGATAAGTACTTTGTTGCTGTTGGTATTTGTACTCACCTTGGTTGTTCGCCAACTTATCGTCCTGAAGTAGCGCCTGAAGATTTGGGCGCTGATTGGCTGGGTGGTTTCTACTGTCCTTGTCATGGTTCGAAGTTTGACTTATCAGGTCGCGTTTATGCCAGTGTGCCGGCACCGACTAACTTGGTGATTCCTCCATACACTTATTTATCAGATACGACGCTGAATATTGGCGTTGATGATACAGGAGCAGCCTAATGAGTATGTTCGATAAAACTCTCGGTTGGGTAGATGACCGCTTTCCACTAACAAAACTCTGGACCGAACACATGGCGGCTTACTACGCGCCTAAGAACTTTAACTTCTGGTACTTCTTTGGTTCATTAGCCTTATTAGTATTGGTAATGCAAATTGTTACCGGTATTTTCCTGACCATGAATTACAACCCAGATGCGTCGCTGGCATTTGCATCAGTTGAATACATCATGCGTGATGTGGAATGGGGTTGGTTAATTCGCTACCTGCATTCTACAGGGGCATCTGCCTTCTTCGTGATTGTTTACCTGCATATGTTCCGTGGCTTAATGTACGGTTCGTACAAAAAACCACGTGAATTGATTTGGTTGTTTGGTATGTTTATTTACCTGGCACTGATGGCAGAAGCCTTTATGGGTTACTTATTACCTTGGGGACAAATGTCTTACTGGGGTGCGCAGGTAATTATCTCATTATTTGGTGCAGTGCCATTTGTTGGTGAAGAACTGGCAATCTGGATTCGTGGTGATTTCGTTATCTCTGATGCCACACTGAACCGATTCTTTGCTTTCCACGTAATTGCATTACCAATTGTTCTCCTAGGACTGGTTGTTGCGCATATTATTGCCTTGCATGAAGTCGGTTCTAATAACCCAGACGGCGTTGAAATCAAGAAAGTCAAAGGTGCTGACGGTATTCCACTAGATGGCATTCCATTCCACCCTTACTACTCTGTGAAAGACATCGTTGGTGTGGTTGTGTTCTTGTTCTTCTTCTCGGCAGTGATTTTCTTCTGGCCTGAACTAGGTGGCTGGTTTCTGGAAAAAGATAACTTCGTTCCAGCAAATCCATTAAAGACACCTGAGCACATTGTGCCATTGTGGTACTTCACACCGTTCTACGCGATTCTGCGTGCCGTACCAACGATTGGTGTGTCGCAGTTCCCGGGTGTGGTTGCGATGGGGCTGTCGATTGTGTTCTTGTTTTTATTACCTTGGCTAGATCGTAGCCCTGTTAAATCTGTCCGTTACCGTGGCTGGATTTATAAGTTTGCATTAGCTGTCTTTGTTATCAGCTTTGTTGCGCTGGGTAAGTTAGGCACATTGCCTGCTGGTGGTATCTACTTGACGTTGTCACAGATATTCAGTGTCTTGTACTTCCTGTTCTTCCTTCTTATGCCTTGGTATACGACGATTGATAAGACCAAGCCTGTTCCAGAAAGGGTGACATCCAAATGAAAAAAATAATCATTGCACTAGTAATGGTGAGCTTCTCGGGCCTAGTAAGCGCGTCGGGCAAGTTACACCTAGATGAAGCAAACATTGATCTGACCGATAAGGCATCACTGCAACGCGGTGCCAAGTTGTTCACCAATTACTGCTTAAACTGTCACTCTGCCAGCTTCATGCGTTACAACCGTATGGGTAAGGATCTGGATATTTCTGACAAGCTGGTTGAAGATAATCTGATCTTCTCAGATGCCAAGGTAGGTGAACTGATGAAGGTTGCTATGACAACAGAAGATGGCGCTAGCTGGTTTGGTACGCCGCCACCTGATCTTTCTGTCATCGCGCGCTCTAAAGGCGCAGGTTCTGAAGGTGCCAACTGGCTCTATACATACTTCCGTTCATTTTATGTAGATGAAAGCCGTCCGTTTGGCATGAACAACACCGTCTTTAAGGATGTTGGTATGCCTCACGTACTGTGGGAACTACAAGGTATGCAGAAGTTGGTTAATGCCGATGAAGTTAAAGAACATGGTGCAACACCTGAGTTTGCTTTAGTAAGCACAGGCAGCATGACAGCTGAAGAATATGATACAGCAGCACGTGATCTGACGAACTTCCTCGTCTACGTTGGTGAGCCTTCACAGCTTAAACGTCTAGGTTTAGGCGGTTGGGTATTGGCATTCTTGGTATTGTTCTTCTTCGTATCTTACGCATTGAAGAAAGAATATTGGAAAGACGTACATTAATTGATATTACGGTGGCGCATATTGCGCCACCGTATAGTCAATTTCACACTTATTTTATTTAGTTTTATAATCAAGGGACTCCATTATGGCGTCGATTGCAAACCGCCGTTCAGCCATGACGCTTTATTCAAGCGCCACATCACCTTACAGTCACCGTACGCGTATCGTACTGGCAGAAAAGAATATTAACCACGAAATTACTGATGTGGGTGAAGGTGAACGTCCTGAAGATCTAACCGATCTGAACCCGTACAATACCGTGCCAACTCTGATTGATCGTGATTTGGTGTTATATGATTCTCGTATCATCATGGAATATCTTGATGAACGTTTTCCGCATCCTCCATTGATGCCGGTTGATCCTGTTTCTCGTGCTAATTCAAAATTGTTCATGTACCGAATTGATCGTGACATGTACAGCGTTCTTGATCAGCTTGAAGATAATCCAGATAGTCGTACTGCGACTAAGTTACGTAAGGAATTGCGTGATAGCTTAACGGTGATTGCGCCAATCTTTGAGCAAAAGCCTTACTTCATGAGTGATGAATTCACTTTGGTTGATTGTTACATGGCACCATTGTTGTGGCGTTTACCAAAATATAAGGTGGAGTTGCCAGCACAGGCAAGCGCTGTTAATACTTATGCAGAACGCCTCTTTTCTCGCGAATCGTTCCAGACGAGTTTGAGCGAAATTGAAAGAGACATGAATTCTTAAAGCTGCCCGAGGGTTATGTTTTATGACGTCTAGTCGTCCATACATGGTTCGTGCACTTTACGAGTGGATTATCGATAACGATATGACACCGTACTTGCTGGTGGATGCCAGTATTAATGCTGTTCAGGTTCCTCAGCAATTTATTGAAGATGGAAAGATTGTCCTCAATATTAGCCCTTCGGCTACTGAAGCGATGATTCTTGGTAATCAATTAATTGAATTCAGTGCGCGGTTCTCCGGGGTGGAACAAATCGTCTCTGTACCAACTGAAGCCGTTATGGCTATTTATGCACGCGAGAATGGTCAGGGCATGTTGTTTTCAGATGAGAATGAACAAGGTGTCACGCCGCCAGAGCCAGATGATGAACCGCCTTCACCATCAAACAAGCCTCACTTGCACGTGGTTAAGTAGCTTTTAAAGCAACGTGCGTTGTCCATCAAAGCTTATTTCTACTGGTTTTAAACCTAATATAGTCATATCACCGCTATAACGATCCACTGCATTGTAACTATATTCAAATTGATAGCAACGTTCGAGCTGTATGCGGCCACTATCACCACGGCGTAGTCGAAGACGCTGTAAAAAAACGGTTTGATCGAGGAGCATGGCATCATGCTTGTCGCAGAAATGTCGACAGATACCAAGAGAGAATTCGTGAGCACGCCGACTATTAAGCCAGAAAGCGATGCCTGCACAAAGCAAGAATAAATAAACTAGACCATCCATTACAAGGCTATTAGAACAGGGTTCAGCTGAAGTTTCTATTTAATGATGGGGGTTTAAGGAAGGCAATAAAATATCAATAGGGTAACAATTAACTTGTCACCCTATTGATGACAAGCTGACTAGGCTTCAGCTACGCTGAGCCATGAATCATGTAGATTACAAACACTGAGAGCATAGATAGGGCCACTGTGCGATTTCAGAGTGAACTGTGACACAGGTGAATCTTTCATTGGATCAAAGACTTTCTCATCAATAAAGTTGAAGTCCTTGTCTAGCAACATGTGCTTAACGATGTAATGTTTATAACCTTTCATAGGATGGCTAGTAACAACATCGACTACCAATCCATCTTTACCACTGCTGGTTTGAATGATTGGTGAGTGAGGACCAGCTTTCTTCGCCCAACGTCCTGGAGAATCCTTTGTGTAAAAAATACCGCCTGACATTGGGTTGTTGCTAATTTTGTTGCTACCAGCAAGAACGATTTCAGGTGCGATGATTCCAGCTGCAGAACCAGCAACGGCTAATCTAATAAAAGAACGTCTATCCATTAAATATCTCCTTATTGATAAAGTTATACGCAAATAGCTAATAGGCATTTTGTGTATATTTGGGGTCTTACAGGGGATCTTATTATTAAGTTATGAACCCCTGTGTACTTATATAAACCCATGAAGCAACGAGTTTATCCCCATTAGACAGGATTACAAGTAGGAAAAAGCTGATATTTTGTAGGACAAGATTGTTAGGGTTTAGGTAAGGTCTTGTCTTGATTGAGGATCTGTTGGGGGTCAAATTGAAGACGAATAGCCTGCATGAGTTGTAGTGATGTTTTATCCAATTCTCGAGCGATAAAATCACGTTTTTCGATACCGACGCCGTGCTCTCCAGATAGGCTGCCTTCCAGTTTCAATACCAATGAAAATACGTCATTTAAGCACGCATGTGCGGCTTTCATTTGCGCGGGATCATCCGGATCGATCAAAAGATTGACGTGGATATTGCCATTGCCGGCGTGACCAAAGTTCACAATTTTGATGTTGTGTTGTTGAGCGAGCATGTCCAGACCATTAATTAATTCAGGAATATGTGAAACGGGTACAACAACATCTTCGTTTATTTTCTTCGGGGCAACTTTACGTAGTGCCGGTGATAATGCCTTACGGGTTGCCCATAGCGCTGAAATCTCCTCGGTGCTATTTGCTTCGTTAAAACTTAATAGACCATCATTTTGGGCAGCCTGATGGATGCCCTTCACCGCATCATCCATAGCACTTTCTGGCCCATCGACTTCAATCATCAGTAATGCGCCAGCTTTTTCCGGTAGTTTGGCAGTGGAATAGTCACGAATCATATCGAGTGCGGCATGATCAATAAATTCAAGCGCACAAGGTGTAACGGGTTGCGCCATGATATCGGCAACCGCTTGGCTAGCACTGGCGATATTTTCATAAACGGCCTGCATGGTGCGCTTGCTTGCAGGTAGTGGTGTGAGTTTTAGGGTAGCTTCGGTAATCACCGCCAAAGTGCCCTCAGAACCAATCAATAACCGTGTTAGGTCATAGCCGACAACGCCTTTGGTGGTGAAGGTCCCTGTGCGTAACTCTTCACCGGCACCGCTAACAGCGCGTAGCCCAAGTGTATTATCACGCGGGGTGCCGTATTTCACCGCACGTGGTCCAGCGGAATTGTAGGCAAGGTTGCCACCGATAGAACAGAAAGCCGCGCTGGTGGGATCAGGCGGCCAAAAGAAGCCATGTTCGGCGGCGGCAATCTGGATTTCTTGGTTGGTTACTCCTGCTTGAGCGACAATCAGTCGATTGCGCGGATCTACACGTAATATTCGATTCATTTTTTCTAGAGAAAGAACTAATCCACCATGTAATGGCACCGTTGCACCGGTAGTGCCTGTGCCGCGCCCGCGTGTTGTTAATGGGATCGTAAATTCATTGCAGAGCTTAACAATAAGATGCACTTGCTCATGGGATGTGGCAAATACGACAGCTTGAGGCAAGGCATGACCACGACTATTGTCGTAGCCATAATTCCAACATTCGGTTTTTTCGGTTAGTAGATTATCTGCGCCAACATATTCGTTTAGCTTGGCAATAAATAAAGAGGGTAGCTTTTCCTGTTCTGGCATGAGGGGTGCAATAACTTAATCGAGGTATTCGAATAACTTCACAACACGCTGTACACCACCAACTGTACGCGAAGCATTAATGACAATATCCGCTTCATTACGAGAGACGATACCCATTAAAAAAACAGCGCCATTTTCGCTAATAACTTTAATGCGAGTTGGATCAAAATCAGGTACATCTTTAACTTGAAAAAGATTGGTTTTTACTTTGGCAGTAATCCACGTGTCACTACTGCGCGTTAATAATGAGCTAGGAGCTGCTATCGCAATTTCATTGTGAATTTTACGAACCTTCGGTATAGATGAAACAAGATTATAGGCTTTGTTTTTAAGGGCGTCGGTTGGTGCTTCACCACTGAGTAAAATAATATTGTTATAAGCGGTCACATTGATGTGTGTGTTATCAAATAGTTCTTGGTCAGAAAATAATCGCTGAGTTGCCTTAACTTCGATAATTTCATCGTCCACAAAAGTGCCGACGGTGCGGCGATCATGAATAACAGCTGCGCCGGTAGCAGCACCACCGACTACAGCGCTGGCGCAACCTTGTAGCAAGGCGATGATTAAAATAATAGGCAACGCAAAAATATTCAGTTTCATTTATTTAGCTCTCCTGTTTGAGCAGTTGTTGATCAATAAGATCACATAAGCAATGAATAATTAGTATATGCACTTCTTGTATACGAGCAGTTGATGTTGCCGGTACGCGTAGCTCAATGTCTTGTTTGTTTAGCATATTTGCAATACTGCCACCATCGCGACCACTGAGTACGATAACCGGCATATTACGATCATGTGCGGCCTTGATAGCATGAATCACATTCTCAGAGCGACCACTGGTTGAAATCGCTAATAAAATATCACCTGTTTGACCCAGCGCACGCACTTGTTTTGAAAATATTTCATTGAACGAATAGTCATTGGCAATGGAAGTGATTGTTGATGAGTCAGTAGTAAGTGATATGGCGGGGAGGCCGGGTCGTTCCATCTCGAAACGGTTTAATAACTCAGAAGAAAAATGTTGCGCATCACCAGCCGAACCACCATTGCCGCAACACAAAATTTTGTGTTCAGCTAATAGTGCCTGAGTCATGCGTTCAGCAGCTTGAGCGATAGGCACAGTTAAGGTTTCCAGTGCCTGTGTCTTGGCCTGGATGCTATCCTGAAAATGTTGTCGAATTCTGTATTCTGCGTCCACTGTATTTCCTGCAAATTGTATCAAGCAGCCAACATTATAACGCTTGTTTAAGGCTACGTCCCGAATGCATTTTTAACCCATTCTATTGAGGTGTTGGGTTCAATGCCACTAATAGCGATAACATCGAAACGGCCGTTTAGTGGGGTTCGGGTTTGTAGCAAATAATGTCGAGCAGCAAGAGTAAGACGTTTCTGTTTATGGATATTAACGCTTTCCATTGCACTACCGAATCTATCATGGCCACGGTAGCGGACTTCAACAAAGACAATACTGTCTTTGTCTCGCATAATGATATCTATTTCGCCACGACGGCAAGAAAAGTTTCTTTCAATTAGAATCAGACCTTGTTTTTGCAGGTATTGGCAGGCGAGATTTTCGTTTAATTTTCCGGTGGATTGTTGTTGAGTTTGTAGCATATGACCTCCTTGTCAGCTATGTAAATTTATATTGCGGGTTCCTTGGGATTAATATCCACGGCTTGTTCAATAAGCGGAGTGGGCTGCCTTGCCTCTGTGCGAAGAACTTCGAGTCGAGGCTTACCTGCACGGAATTTAGCCCAACTGAGTTGGCGTATTAGGCGCAGGTTCTCATCGATACGTAGGTTACCCGTTGAGCCGCTATAGCGCTCAAAAGGGTACTGCTGCAAGCGTTGTAGGTGTGGAATGATGTTGTAGGCATCAATCCCAAAGGCATAAAATCGTGCCAGTTTTTCAGAGCGTGGTTGCCATAGTTTCGCGAAGTTGCCTTTTAGTGCCTGATCTTGATTAGCAATAGTCCAGGGCATGTCGCCAAAGATGATGTCATTCATATCTCGATCACGTTGTTGATCAATTTTTCCCGTGTACACATGAGATGTCGCATAAACAGGTATCGTGCTGGCATCATAGAATTTGAGTTGTGGGCGTATTTGTCGTGCTTGTTCTGGAAACGCGGCGAGAAAAACAAAATCGATATCTTGACGACGACGCACTTCAAATTCTAATTTTCCACCGAGCACATTTTGTAATTGTTTAAAACGTTGTTTGCTGTCATCAATATTTAAAACTTCACGAACAGATTTAGCATAATCTTGACTGGTTAAAGAATAAGCTTGAATATCAACTAATTGTCCGCCCAGATAGAGCCAATGTTGTTGGAACGCGTTTTTAACGCGCTCCCCCCAATTAGATTCAGGGTAGAGAATAATGCCTTTGTCATGTCCCTCTAACCAAATGCGTTCGGCAACTTGGCGCGCCTCATCCTCAGGCAGCAAAGCAAATTGATATAAACGACTATGAGCTATAGTCTTTGTATCGTTGGCGTTAAGCATTAATGTTGGAACAATAAAGCTCTCTTTTAATGAAAGCTGATTAACGGCGTCTTTAGCAAGAGGGCCAACGACAAAATCAGCACCATCCGTTATTGCTTGCTGATAAACGAGTTCGATGTTTGAAGCATCGGCATCATAAAGCCGGATCGAGGTATTATTATTTTGTGCTTTACTCTCATAGTACGCGGCAAGAAAACCATCGCGTACAGCACGGGCCGGTTCAGCAATGCGCCCATTTGACGGTAATAATAGTGCAATTTGTTGAGGGATAGGTGTGGCGCTTTTTTCAATATTACGCAGGGTGAGTAAAAAGCGCGCGACAGCTGGGTGTAAAGGATGATTGTTTTTCCATGCATCCAATTGAACAGTGCCACCAATTTGTTTGGCTTGCTGGCTAAGAATCGCCAGCTCGAGCCAACCACGATAATGTCCTGGTGCGGTAACAGCATAAATACTTGAGAGACCGGCAATGGATACCTTATTAAGATCTGCCCAAAGTTCAGTATGGTTACTGTCTCTGCTCAATGCATTATCGAGCAGAGCATCAAGCATAATGCGTTGATGAGCAGCCTCAAGGTGATTGCCTAGTCGGCTATAGGCTTTCGCTTGCAGTGAATGGTTTTCACGCAGTAATTTTGGCGATAAAGTATCGGTAGCGATAGCAACTAAAATATTTAAGGTGTCAGCTGGTTTATTGAATAGTAATTGTAATTTTGCGTTACTAATTTGCCAAGCCGCAGAGGACTGTTGTGTAACTGATGCGAGTGTTTGTTCTGCTTGTTGTAATTCAGGTATCTGTAATAACGCCGTAGTTGCTCTGAGTAGATATTGATCTCGTTGCTCTTGTTGTGAATCAGTATTATTAGCAAGAGCCAACCAAATATCCGCTGCACCACGATAATTTCCTTGTGTCTCGAGCGCTTCGGCAGCCTGTTGTTTGGATTGTCCGAACAGAGGCAGACTTATTGTTTCTGAAACGGTCTCGTCACCTGTGGTTTGACAGGCAGTTAACATGCCCAGTGCAGCACATAATAGAGCCAGCTTGATTAGGTTCAGGGCGCGACGGTTCGGATATGCTAAAGTTGTCTTCATGATGATGCACAGTATCTTGACCACATCGAGTCCTGTCAATGAATGACGGCATACTTTATATAGTTGCGACGCCAATTGGACATTTAGGCGACCTTTCTCCGCGTGCGGTGGAGGTATTATCTGCGGTTGATGTGATTGCCGCAGAAGATACCCGCGTGACACGCAAGTTGTTACAGCATATGGGCACAGATACCGCGATGTTGTCTTTGCATGAACATAATGAGCAACAACGTATTCAAAGCCTATTAACTCGATTGCAGGCTGGTGACTCAGTTGCGCTGGTTTCAGATGCAGGTACACCTCTAATAAGTGATCCGGGATATCCCTTGGTTAAGGCGGTTCGTCAGGCTGATATTAAGATTGTGCCGGTTCCTGGCCCATGTGCTGTTATTACAGCGTTATCGGTGTCAGGTTTACCGACGGATAAATTTATTTTTGAAGGTTTTTTACCGGGTAAGTCCTCCGGTCGGCGCGCCAAGTTTGAAGAATTACTGCATGAGCATCGCACCCTTATTTTTTATGAATCACCACACCGCATTCTGGCTTGTCTTGAGGATTTAGAAGCGGTGATGGGTGACCACCGTGAGGTAGTCATCGCGAGAGAATTAACCAAAACCTTTGAGACCATTCGTTCGGGTAATGTCGCTGAAATACGTGAATGGGTGGAACAGGACCAAAATCAACAACGCGGCGAGATCGTTTTGTTGGTTGCGGGCGCGCCAGTTGTTGAGGAATCTAATCCAGATTTAGGGCGTATTTTAACGTTATTGATGGATGAGTTACCGCTAAAACAAGCGGCAGCGCTGACAGCGCAGATATGTGATGCAAAACGCAATGAAGTATATCAACAAGCTCTTGAAATAAAAGACCGTAAGGCGAAGTAAACACTTACTTGTAATCTCTTTACCCCGTCGTACTATAGATACTCCCACGGCTATAAAATAATTAAGTAATAACAGCCAATTGGGATGATCTTTTAGAAACAGTCTAAGGAGGGAGACGTAATGCAAGAAACAAATATATACCGTGATTATGCAGTGATGTGCCCAGAGTTCCGGCAAGGCATTGCCTGCCTTGCTGAAGGTGAGCATGAAAAGGCACTGGATGATTTTGCGCTTGCTGATCATAAAACCGCTCGCGATGATGTCTATAAAAATAAGTATCAATCATTTCATGGCTTGATGTTGGTGTATGCAGGCCAATCGAAAGGTATTGAGTTATGTCGTGCGGCGTCAGCGACTGAATGCTTTGATGGTGATGTATTTTATAATCAGGCACGTGCCGAGCTCGAGTTGGAGCATCGACGTCAAGCTGTCATTGCTTTACGTCGAGGACTCGATTTTGATCGAAACCACCCGGATTTATTGCGCCTACGTCAACGCTTAGGTGTTCGCCGGGGTGTAGTCATTCCCTTTCTTGATCGAGATAATGTGCTGAACAAGCTTTTTGGCAAGATAACTTATCACCATTTTCAGCTTGTTTAAGGGATAATTCATCCGTAGCTGAGGTATACTCCGCGCGGGAGTTGGCCAGGCGATCGCCTTTTGTTTCGCGCAAAGGGAGGAAAGTCCGGGCTCCATAGGGCAGGGTGCCAGGTAACGCCTGGGCAGCGTGAGCTGACGGAAAGTGCCGCAGAAAATATACCGCCTGTCTTCATTTCGATGAGGATCGGTAAGGGTGAAATGGTGCGGTAAGAGCGCACCGCGCATTTGGTAACAAATGTGGCAAGGTAAACCCCACCTGGAGCAAGACCAAATAGGGGAACATTCGGTGTGGCCCACACTGTTCCCGGGTAGGTTGCTTGAGGTGTGCGGCGACGCACATCCCAGATGAATGGTCGTCCACGACAGAACCCGGCTTATCGGCCAACTCCCACCTAATTTTAATGGTATTTTCTCCTCTTCAAGAACATTAAATGCTTAGGCATTATTCTTAATGTTCTTTCTAGATAATTCTTATAACTAATTGATTTACATGTATTCGTAAAATCTGAAAAGTGTTGCTTTTACGCCATTTTTTTTCCTCCTCAAATTACGCTAAGTGACTGTGTGCAAAGCAAGAAATCCTCTTTTAAGTGGTTTGCTATTGGTTGACAGTGGTCTATTTGAAGCCTATAGTGTAAAAAAGTGGTACAAAGTGGAATTTAATGGATCTAGAATTTAAAGAATCCAGTAATTCAAACGAGAGGCAAGAAGAACAAAAATGTTTCGTGGTGTTAATCAAATAACTCTAGATGCGAAAGGACGCATGGCGATGCCGACCCGTTACCGGGATCGGTTACAAGATCGCTGTGGCGGACAGCTAGTAGTGACGGTTGACCAAGATCATTGTCTGTTGATGTACCCACTTCCTGAATGGGAAGAAATTGAACGTAAGTTGGTGCGTCTACCAAGCCTGAATAAACAGGCTCGACGCTTGCAACGTTTGTTGATTGGTCATGCAACCGAGTGTCAGCTCGACAGTAATGGTCGCGTGTTGTTGTCACAGCCGCTGCGCGAGTTTGCAAGCTTACAACGACATGCCGTGTTGATTGGTCAAGGTAATAAATTCGAAATTTGGGATGAGACGACTTGGAATGAACGTCGTGATGTTTGGTTGTCAGAAGAAGATGAACTTGAACTGCCAACGGAACTTGAATCTCTATCCCTGTAAGGGATATGCACGCTACAGACAATGCGTGATAGCAAAACAGATAATAATTTTAAACATGCGCCGGTATTACTGACTGAAGTGCTCGAAGGATTGAGAATTAAAGCAGATGGTGTGTATGTGGACGGTACGTTTGGTCGCGGTGGACATGCACGGGCCATATTAGAGAAATTGGGACCAACAGGGCAGTTAATAGGACTGGATAAAGATCCACAAGCTATTGAAGCTGGGCAAGCGTTGGTTAATCAAGACGAACGATTCAGCATAGAAAGAGGTTCGTTCACAATGTTAGAGACGGTTATTAAAAACCGTGGTCTTGAAGGTAAGGTCGATGGTCTTCTCCTCGACTTAGGGGTTTCGTCACCTCAATTAGATGATCCCTCCCGTGGATTTAGCTTCATCAATGATGGCCCACTTGATATGCGCATGGACAATGAGAATGGACTGTCTGCAGCGCAGTGGATTGCTTCGGCCAAAGAAAGAGAAATCAGTCAGGTGTTGTTTGACTACGGTGAAGAACGCCATGGCAAACGTATTGCGCGAGCAATTTGCAAAGCGCGTGAAGAACAAGAAATAACAACAACATTGCAATTAGCAGCAATCATTAGCGATGCAAATCCCTCGCACGAAAAACATAAGCATCCTGCAACACGTAGTTTTCAAGCGATTCGTATATTCATTAATGCAGAACTCGATGATGTCAGTACTGTTTTGAAACAGTCAGTTAATGTGCTTGCTAAAGGCGGGCGTTTAGCAGTGATTAGTTTTCATTCGCTCGAAGATCGTATTGCCAAACGTTTTATTCGTAAACAGGTAAAGGGTGATGATTTGCCTCGCCACTTACCTGTCACCATTGCTGAATTAAATCCAAAATTTAAAAGTATTGGCAAGGCCGTTCGTGCTGGTGATGATGAGTTATCAACAAATCCTCGTGCACGCAGTGCCGTGTTACGTATTGCGGAGAAACTCTAATGTTTTTTCGTATTAGTTTAATCGTTCTGAGTTTGTTGGTTTTGCTATCAGCGGTTGGTGTGGTTTCTAGCCGCCATGAAAATAGAAAGTTGTTTGTTTCTTTACAGGAAATACAGGAACAACGTGATCGTATGAATGTTGAATGGGGCAAGTTACAAATTGAGCAAAGTACTTGGGCTACACATTCGCGTGTTGCGAGTAAGGCTGCGAGCCAACTCGGCATGTTAGTACCAAAAACTGAAAATGTTCGGATGATAGAAAATAAATGAATAATTCTGTCACACAACCAGCATCAGCATACCGCAGTCATTTTTTATTAACTGTGTTGTTGATTGTGGCTGCTTTATTAGTGTGGCGGATGGTTGATTTACATGTAATAAGACATGATTTCCTGCAAGGTGAGGGTAATGCGCGTTCGTTGCGTGTAGTTGGCATAGCCGCACATCGTGGCATGATCACAGATCGTCATGGTGAGCCATTGGCGATCAGTACACCGATAGATTCTATTTGGGCAAATCCTCAAGTATTAAGTCTACATCGTGATCGTTTACCAACATTAGCTAAGTTGTTAGGTAAAGATACAGATGATTTGCAGCAATTAATCGGTTCAAAAAAATCGCGTGAATTTGTTTATCTGAAACGTCATAGTCACCCTGATCTTGTTCAGCAAGTTATGGCATTAAAAATTCCAGGTGTGGCAACGCAACGTGAATATGCTCGTTACTATCCATCTGGTGAAGTAACGGGGCATTTGGTTGGTTTTACAAATATTGATGATGTTGGTCAAGAAGGAATTGAACTTGCATTTGATGATTTATTGCGTGGTGAGCCAGGTAAGAAACGTGTTGTTAAAGATCGTCTTGGACGCATTATTAAGAATGTTGAAAGTATTAAGGTACCAGAGCCTGGTGGTGAATTAGCATTGAGTATTGATCGTCGTATTCAATACCTTGCTTATAGTGAGCTACAAAAAGCCGTTATAGCGCATAAAGCAAAATCAGGTTCAGCGGTTATTATTGATGTTGTTAGCGGTGAAATACTGGCAATGGTCAATCAGCCTGCTTTTAACCCGAATAATCGTCGTAATTTAAAAGGTGAACACTACCGTAATCGTGTTGTAACAGATGTGTTTGAACCTGGTTCCACTTTGAAACCATTTACGGTTGCAGCAGGCTTGGAGTCAGGAAAATTTTCTCCAGTCACTTTGGTTAATACTAGCCCAGGTTTCTTTAAGGTAGGTTCAAATACAGTACGTGATAGTAAGGACCTCGGCACCATAGATGTGGCAACGATTTTGCAAAAATCGAGCAATGTTGGCACCAGCAAAATGGCATTATCACTAAAACCGCAACAACATTGGCATATGTTGGCGCGAATGGGTTTTGGTGAAATTACCGGTAGTGGTTACCCTGGTGAGTCAAGCGGCATACTTTCTGATTATCGTAAGTGGCATGATATAGATCGTGCAACATTGGCATACGGCTATGGTATTTCAACGACTTTATTGCAACTAACACAAGCATACAGCGTACTGGCTAATGGTGGTTGGTTACGTCCAGTAACGCTGACACGTGTCGATGATATTAATGAAGTACATGCACAACAACAGCGTGTTATTGACGCAAACACAGCAAAGCAAGTTAGAAAAATGTTGCAGCGGGTTGTTGAAGTAGGAGGCACAGGTACACATGCTTCGGTAAATAATTATCACGTGGCAGGTAAAACTGGCACGGTACGCAAATCGGGTGTGGGTGGTTATCTTGAAGACCGTTACCTTGCTTTATTCGCAGGGTTTGCACCAGTCACTAAGCCTCGTTTAGCGATGGCGGTCATGATCAACGAACCCAATAATGGTGTTTATTACGGAGGCGAAGTTGCCGCTCCGGTTTTTTCTCGTGTTATGGCAGGCGCACTTAGATTGTTAAGTGTAACACCGGATGATTTACCCGTTAAACAATCACATATGTTGAAAGTTGCTGTTGGAGATCAACCATGATGGCTACTGCAAAACGGACAGCACCTGGTTACCCGCTCTATGAATTATTGGATGGCTTTGTCGCAGCAGATTGCGTTATTGATACCCGTCATGAAGTGATGGGGCTTAGCTTAGATAGCCGAATGATTGAAGAAGGCTTTTTATTTATTGCCTGTAATGGCACGCAGCAGCATGGTTTGGCTTTTGCTGAGAAAGCAATAGAACGTGGTGCGGTAGCGATTGCATATGAAAAAGAATTTACAGGGCAAGTAGATGTTTCTAAACATTTGCAAGTATTGAAATCAAAAAATGTTCCAGTTATTGAAATTAATGAACTGACAGTTAAGGCTGGATATATTGCAGACCGTTTTTATGGGAAACCTAGTAGGACATTAAAACTAACGGGAATTACTGGTACTAACGGTAAAACATCCTGTAGTCATTATTTGGCAAGCATACTTTCTCAAACAGCGACGGTCGCTGTGATGGGTACGTTAGGTAATGGCCTCTGTAATGCATTAGAACCTGCAACGCATACGACACCTGATGCGATTACAACACATCGTTTTTTAGCTGAGATGCGCGATCGTAATGCGAGTGAAGTGGTAATGGAAGTGTCATCACACGGGCTTGTTCAAGGGCGGGTGAATGGTGTGCGTTTTGATACGGCAATTTTTACAAATTTAAGCCGAGATCATCTTGATTACCATAATGATATGGCGAGTTATGGTCAAAGTAAGAAAAAACTCATGACGATGCCCGGGTTACGTTATGCCGTTGTTAATGCGGACGATGAATTTGGTAGAGAAATTCTTGAAACCTTACCAGAGACCGTGCAGTCGATTGCTTATAGCCTTAGTGACGCGATGAATGCGGATGCCGCTGTGCTGCGTAGTAGTCTTATGCATCTTGGTTGTGTGCAAGGTAGTGACCTGAAGTTCACGGATAAAGGTTTGAGTATGCATGTGAGCAGTCCATGGGGTGACACAGTTATAAAAAGTGCACTTTATGGGCGTTTTAATGCAGAGAATTTATTGGCAGTACTTTCTGCTGCGTTATTAAGTGGAATGCGACTCGATGATGTAGCAAAAGCAATCGAAAAATTAAGCAGTGTTGCTGGTCGTATGGAAGCTGTTGCGAGTGGGGTTAACCTACCAACGGTTATTGTAGATTACGCACATACGCCAGATGCATTGCAGCAAGCATTAGAGGCGGTACGTTCACACAGCGAAAAGAAAATTTGGTGTGTATTTGGTTGTGGCGGTGATCGCGATACAGGTAAACGTCCACTGATGGGTAAGATCGCTGATGAATACGCTGATGAAATCGTTTTAACCAATGATAACCCACGTTCTGAGTCTGCGGATGAAATTATTCAACAAATTCGTGCAGCCATTACACGC
>Ga0316204_10005597_pt1 | contig 20461 bp, 12 predicted proteins | sample 6monrhotite_MG_2_FD_205661 | JGI IMG/M metagenome (GOLD analysis project Ga0316204, IMG submission 205661) | Microbial mat bacterial communities from mineral coupon in-situ incubated in ocean water Damariscotta River, Maine, United States -... | ecosystem: Environmental > Aquatic > Marine >...
GATCAGTATGCACTAGAGCGAGGTGGGAATGGATTGACCTGGCACAAAAGGCTACCGCGTTGCGGTTTAGTTCAACAATTGTTTCGGCTGCAGCAGTCTTTTTCGGATTTATTTGCGTGCAGTCGAAATCTTTTCATCCAATAATTAAAAGTATTAATAATAGCAGTACTTGGCTAAGGGGTTAAATCTATTTTGTCGTTGTGGTTGTATTTATATAAGAGCGCAAGCGATGGTGTTGCATTCTGTTTTAGTATAATAAAAACAGAATCTTATAAGCCATAGAACTTATGTTAATCCAAGAATAATGCTTTGATTGTGAGGCTGCCATGTTCCTGGCAGCTTTCAGTTATGTATAAAAAACAAACTATAGGCAGGGTGCATTGTTCACTCTGGGTTTCGATTTAGGCTGCAGCCGTCTTTTTCAGGTTTATTTGCGTGCAGTCTAAATCGGATGGGGGAGGCGATGATTGCTGCCGGATTACGGTACTATTTTATGTTTGTCCGAATGGTTATTTTCAGTACGGCGTATTGTTGTTGCCAAACGGTTTAGTGGTGGGGGTTCTGGGTGGTTTTGATGATAAATCAAAATGTTATCGCGTATCTGTTGCGCTGGATTGTTGGGAGGTATGGCAGAGGCGAGGGGGGTTGGTTGCGCATTTCTAATTTAAATTTACGCGATAGTCACACCGTAAACTGAGAAACGCCTTCAGGATTTAGGCTGCAACAAGCGGGTGCTCGCATGGGTACGAGTATATGCTTGTTTGGCAGCCACTGGGTGAAGGCACTAGGGCATGCGGATCACCGTTGTCGTGGTATCTGGGCTGCGTTGTAAAAGGTGGAATTATTGACCTATTCCTGCACTTTGGCGCCTTGCCAGACACCACGAGAACTGCACACGGTACCCTGTTGACAATCCGGTGTGGCTAACGTTTATTTAAGATAGTCTTTAATGTATTGGAATAGTTTGCGGAATGATTGTGGCGGTTTTTGTGTGTTGGCGTCCGCTTGAGCGCGTCGTGTCAGTTGTCTTAAATGTTGTCTGTCTGCGGTATTGTAAAGTTCTATAAATTCATTCAGTGCAGTATCGCCTTCGTTTATTAATCGGTCGCGCCAACGTTCAATTTTATGCAGTTGTGTAGTGGCGCGCTTGGAGTTTTGGGTGATCAGGTCGTACTGAGCTTGAATGTCTTCGGCGTCAACTTCCCGCATTAACCGGCCTACATATTGTAATTGACGGCGTTTAGCGCCGTGCTGTTGAATATTCTTCGCACTAATAATGGATTCTTGTAACGCCGCGGGCAGGGTGATTTTTTTTAACTGCTCCGGCGAGAGGGCAACGAGCGATTCGCCCAGCTGCTGCAGAGCGATCATGTCGCGTTTTTTTTGTGATTTGCTGATGTATTCGTCGTGTTCGTCGTCGTTAGTCATGATTTATTGCACTGTATGTCTGTTTTGTTTTATCTGTAGTGGGTTGAGTTTGGTTAAAGCAGTACTTTTTCGATGCCGCCCTGTTTGGTTTTGGCAATAAAGCTTTCCTGCCAGTCTGCACCTAACAGTTTATTGGCCAGTTCGACTACGATGTAGTCCGTTTTCAGGCCGGTGTCATTTTCGTAACGGGATAATCCCTGCTGGCAGGATGGGCATGAGGTAAGTAATTTTACGTTGCCATTGCTTGCCACGGGTTTAGATGTTAGTTGTGTTAGATTTTGTTGGAGCTCTTCCTGTTTGCGATAACGAATTTGAGTGGAAATGTCCGGGCGTGATACTGCCAGCGTGCCGGCTTCACCACAGCAACGGTCTGATGGTAATACCGTTTGCCCCATTAAGGTTGCCGTGACATGGTTGGCCTGGTAGGTTTTAAACGGGGTATGGCATGGGTCGTGATAAATGTATTTGACCGATGGATCGCTTTCGATTTTAACGCCTTTTTCCATCAGGTATTCGTGGATATCCAGTAAGCGGCTGCCGGGAAATATTTTTTCAAATTGGTACTTTTGCAGTTGGTCGATGCAGGTGCCGCAGGACACTATGACGGTTTTTATGTCCATGTAATTTAAGGTGTTGGCTACCCGGTGAAACAATACCTGGTTGTTGGTGGATATTTGTTTGCCCTTTTTTTCGTCGCCGCCCGAGGTTTGCGGGTATCCACAGCAGAGATAACCCGGCGGTAGTACGGTTTGGGTGCCGGTTTCATAGAGCATGGCCAGTGTTGCCAGGCTTATCTGGCTAAACAGGCGTTCGGAGCCACAACCTGGAAAATAGAAGACGGCATCACTGTCGTCGGTGACTTTGGCAGGGTCTCGTACTATGGGGACGATTTTATCGTCTTCCAGTTCCAGCATGGCGCGTGTTGTTTGTTTCGGTACGTTTGCCGGCATTGGTTTTTTGACAAAATTGACAATTTGGGTGCCGGTGCGCATTTTGCCGGTTGTTGATGCCGGTGCTTTGTGTTTTTTGGCGGGGACTAATTTGTTAAACCATCGATACCCGAAGCGCTGTGCTTTATACCCCCATTGGATCATGTATTTTTGCAGCAATTTTATGCTGGTTGGGTCGGTAATGTTTAAAAACAGCATGGAAGCCCGTGTGCCCAGGTTGGTGTTCTTTTTACCATGAGCCTTTAGTAGGTTGCGCATGCGGATGGATACATCGCCAAAGTCGATATTGACAGGGCAGGGTGACAGGCATTTGTGGCATATGGTGCAGTGATCGGCCACGTCGTTCATTTCATCAAAATGGCGAATGGAGATGCCGCGCCGGGTTTGTTCCTCGTATAAAAAGGCTTCTATGATCAGGCCGGTGGATAATATTTTATCCCGTGGCGAGTATAATAAGTTGGCCCTGGGTATGTGTGTGTTGCAGACCGGTTTGCATTTGCCGCAGCGCAGGCAGTCTTTAATGTCATTGTTTAGTTCGCCCAGGTCACTGGCTTCCAGTATTAACGCCTCTTGCTGTAGCAGTCGTAACGAGGGTGTATAAGCCTGCTCCAGTGTGTTGTGGTCAAGCAGCTTTCCAGGGTTAAAATGCTGCTTTGGGTCAATGCGTTTTTTGTAAGTATCAAATGCCGCGATGGTTTCCGGCTTTAGGTATTGGATTTTGGTAATGCCAATGCCGTGCTCGCCGGAGATTACGCCGCCTAAGGATTCGGCAACTTCCATTATGTGGTCAACCACGGTTTCGGCTTCATGGAGCATTGCGTAGTCATTGGAGTGTACGGGGATGTTGGTGTGGACATTGCCATCCCCGGCATGCATGTGGGTTGCAACAAATAAACGGCTATTGCGTATTTCGGCATGTATGCTGTCAAATTTCGCCCGTATGGTCTCGAGCTCCTGGCCGGAAAATATCTCTTTGAGGACTTGCTCAACGCTGCGGCGATATGACACTCGTAGTTCACGGCGTTGCAACAGGCGAAATAGTGTATCGGTGCTGCCTGTTACTACGGCTGGATCGGTCAGTGTTTCACTAATGAGTTCTGAATCCAGCAGGGTGCTATGTTGGTGTGCCGTATCGTCAATATGGGTTAATAACGATGACCACTGATGTTTGATTTTTTCCAAATGTTGTTTGGCAGTGGTTAATTTGCTGTTGAGGATGGCGTTGCCTTCTTCGCTGGCTTCGTATTGCGGTAATTGAATCGTATCCATTGCTTCGTCGGATAAGAACGCCAATACCGCGTCAATCATGCGAAGTTTATTTTTGGTGGAGAGCTCTATGTTAATGCGTTCGATGGTTTCGCTGTAGTCGGCCAGCCGGTCCAGTGGAATCACAACGTCTTCATTAATTTTAAAGGCATTGGTGTGAGCGGCAATGGCGGCGGTACGAGCGCGATCGAGCCAGAATCGGTGCCGGGCTTCGGCGCTAACGGCAATAAATCCTTCGGCATTGCGGGCGTTTGCCATGCGTACTACGTGTGATGCTGCGCTGGCTACTTTGTCGTCGATATCACCGGCAATGTCCAGTAGTAGTATCATTTTGGGCAAGTCGCGTCGGGCGGCCTTGCTGGTATATTTTACGGCACGTATATAACGCTCGTCGAGGTGCTCCATGCCCGCAAGCTGGACATCGCCCAAACTGTCGATGTAGTTTTTGGTTTCCACAATGGCTGGTACGGCCATGTGCATGTCTGCACCAAAAAATTCGAGGCAGACGGTGCGAATATGTTTTTGTTTGCGGTGTAAAATAAAGACCGCCGAGGTGATTAAACCATCGCAACCTTCTTTCTGTACGCCGGGTAATCCCCCCAGAAATTTGTTGGTAACGTCTTTACCCAGGCCAAGTTTGCGCAGTTCCTGGCCGGGTATGGTTAGTATTTCCGATTCTCCGATGGGGGTGCTGCCGTTTTGTTGAAACCGGGATATGCGAAATTCAACGGTGGGTTGTTCGTGAATTTTGCCTAAATTATGATTTAGCCGCTCCACTTCAAGCCAGGTGGCGTCCGGGGTAATCATGCGCCAGGAAACCAGGTTGTCGAGGGTGGTGCCCCATAACACGGCTTTTTTACCGCCAGCGTTCATGGCAATATTGCCACCAATACAGGAGGCGTCTTGTGAGGTGGGGTCAACGGCGAAAACGTGGTCGTGCATTTCCGCGCGCTCTGCAACGCGGCGCGTTACCACGCCGGCACCGACTTCGATGGTCGTTACCGGGTGCTCGACACCCTCAAGGGTTCGCTGGGTAACGTCCCCCAGTTGGTCGAGTTTTTCTGTATTAATGACAGCGCATTTATCATGCAGCGGAACAGCGCCGCCGGTATAGCCGGTGCCGCCACCGCGGGGGATAATGGCTAATCCCGCCTCAATGCAGGCCTGAACAATGCCGGCCATTTCAGTTTCGGTATCAGGGGTGATTACGGCAAAGGGGAATTCCACCCGCCAGTCAGAGGCATCGGTTACATGTGAGGCACGGGCATGGCCGTCAAAATGAATATTGTCTTTACGGGTGTATTTGGACAGTCGGCGGGTCACTTGTCGCCGCAATTCCCGTTGGCTGGGGAACCAGGCTTCGAATTTTTTAACCGCGGTTCTACAGGCATTGGCTAATGAGAGGGCATTGGTATTGCCCTCAGCCCGGGCCACGACCTGGTCGAGGCGATGATGCAGGGCATGGGTGAGGCTGGCATGTCGTTTGGCATTTGCCAGTAAATCGTCCTGGATATAGGGGTTTCGTGTAATAACCCACATATCACCCAGCACTTCGAATATCATGCGAGCGGAGCGCCCGGTACGTCGGCTGGATCGTAATTGATTAATGATTTCCCATTGTTCTTTGCCAAGAAATCGTATCACTATCTCGCGATCGGTGAATGATGTGTAATTGTACGGAATTTCGCGTACGCGTTTAGTTTGTTCAAGTGTCATGAATTACCGTGTCTATGCGTTGACAATAAAAGGGAATGCTGTGTTTTTTTATAAAAGGAGCGAAAATTAATCAAAATTATCGTTATTGTGCCGTTTTTGGTAAAATCAACATTCTGACTGATGTATTTGTGGTTGCTATTATCACACACCTCGAATTTCGGTATAGGCTTAATTCTTGCCTAACATCAGTCAGCTTAACCGGTGCGGCGTTACGTCTTTGTGTTAATTAGCTAGAATACCCAGACCAGCGTCATGGCCGGAGTACCAAGGCCAGGACGCTGGCCCACATTCCATGGCCCAAATTTCATGACCCAAGCCTAATAACCCTTAGGTTATCGCCGCTGCAGTTTTCTCTATTTTCCCCGTATTATTCACCCGGCATTGTGGGGTAGGGCGTTAAACACTCAATACAGTGTTATTGGCAAACGCAGTGTTATCAGCGTAGGCGGGTTAGCGCAGCGCTAAGCCTGGTGCGGTCTACGCTGTGTGGCTCGTTAAGGGTTTTTAGCTTGGGTTCAATTGGCTCGATTTAGCATAATGTCACTATTTTAACGTATTTTGTATAATATGCTAATACTACGATGGGTATGCCAATGCACTAAACTGGCCTTAGCCGGGTTACGAGGCGACGGTGGCACTGGCTGTCCAGGCGATAATGGCGTAACGAGCGGTTTTGCCGATGGCAATTAATATGACCGTTAAATAAATGTTGGTTTTTAAATAACCGGCGGCCACGCACAGGGGGTCACCGATAATGGGTAGCCACGATAGCAATAGTGCCGGATAGCCATAGGTTTGGAGGCGTTGAATGGCGCGTTGTTTGTTGGCGGTCATTTTTTTTGCTGGAAAACGCCAGATGATGATGCGCCCCACTGCATAAGATGTCATTCCACCTAACGTATTACCTAAGGATGCGACAAAAACCAGGGTCAGCAATGAATATTGCTCCGTGGTGATCATATAGGCCAACACGACCTCTGACCCACCGGGAAACAATGTGGCCGAGATGAACGATGATAAGAACAGCCACCAAATGTCTATATTTTCACTGAGCATTGTTTTTGTTAGGTCGGGCTTTTATTTAACATTATTTTGGTTTTATTTAATGCTGTTTTGCTTTTATTAAGCACTGGTTTTATTAAGCTCTGGTTTATTTGAATACGAATTTCATTAAACATTGCTTTGACTAACCATCGATTTTGTTGCGCCAGTTTGGTTAGATCGATGGGGCAGAATAATCTCGGGTGTATCAATCGTTGGGTGTTAATGTGAGATTAATCGATGTCAACTCGACAGGAAACCCGATGAGTATAGTATAAAACGCTACAGTGCAGTGTTGTGCATACCATGTTGTATAATCTATGTCGTGCAAGCTATTTGGTGCAAAGAATGTGGTGTAAAATATCGAGCTATGCTGTTTAAGGCTTTATCGTGAGGCATTAATGCCCGGTGGTTGTTTTTAACATTAATATTAGTATTAACATTAATGGTTGAACCGGGACTATTGTGCTTCAGTGGTTATGCCTGGTGCTAAGTATTTTTACCGACGTTGGTGCTTATTTACTGCAGTGAAAAGCTACAGTGAACAACTAAAGTAGAAAAACTACAGTGCAAAATAACAGTGAAAAAAAAAGCGACCGAAGTCGCTTTTTAAATTTGATTTTTATTATTATTGTAGCATCAGTGATTTCCTCCACTGAATGGTGGCAATCTACAGGTTGACTGCCGATGAGTCAATACCATTGGTTGAATTAAGGTGAAAAATTGTTGTTACTTTTTGTCGGCGAATCGGGTGTATACCTGTCAAGAATATTTTGGTTGGTCTGCATTAACTTAACAGACTGATACCAGCTGCTTACCGGGCAGCAACAGGTGCTGATAACGCGAATATAACTGGTTGATCTCAAATAATTAATACGCTGATGTTAAACGCCAGGAAAATTTGTTATTAACCTGTTATGCAAATCATTGGGCTGAGATAACGTAATGATCGTTTTATGCGTGACCGATACGGCTATACCCGTGGCGTTTAGTATCGTTGATGCATGATATTGGTGTGATGTTCATGAGGTGTCAGTGCGGTGTTATAACAGGGGATGCGTATATTACTTGTTAACGTAACCGGCATTGTGTTTGGATGCTGCGTTGCTCCGGTTTAGAAGTTGCATTAATATGCCTGACGGTACTTACGTATTAACGATTGATTTTTTGGGAAAATAATAAGTGCTTGATAAACTAAGATTGCATTTGGCGGGTGCCGATGCGTTACCGCTATTGGCATTGTTGGGTTTGTGCAGTGGCCTGGTTGCAGGAAGTGTGATCATTCTACTGCGTCTGCTTATCGAATATATTCAAAGTGGTTTCCTGCCCAATGGCGACCCGGAAAACTATGAGGCCCTATCCGTGGGGGTTCGATTTGCGCTGCCTGTTCTTGGTGCGTTGGTGATTGGTTTGTTGTTTCAGTATGTGGGTAAAGACGCTATTTCGATGGGTGTTATTCATGTGCAGGAACGGTTGGCTTATCATCAGGCGAATTTGCCGTTTAAAAATTTCCTGATGCAGTTTATTGGCGCCACTATCAGTATTGTGAGCGGTCACTCTGTTGGACGCGAAGGACCGGGTGTTCATCTTGGTGCGGCCAGCGCCAGTTTTATGGGGCAATGGCTCAAATTGCCGCACAACACCCTGCGTATTTTAGTTGCGTGCGGTGTGTCGGCGTCAATTGCGGCGTCATTTAACACTCCTTTCGCGGGCGTCATATTCGCGATGGAAGTCATCATGCTGGAGTATACCATTGCGGGGTTTACGCCGATTGTGCTGGCGGCGGTGAGTGCCACATTTCTTACTCATACGGTGTTTGGAAGCCACCCGGTATTTACGGTACCGGCGTTGCAAATGGCCACTTATACGGAGTTACCGGTGTTGTTGGCGATGGGTGTGTTAATTGGTGCATTATCTGCGGCGTTCATTGCGTTACTCAAATTTACCATTGTAAAAACAAACCAGGTTGCGGTGTGGCAGCGCTTAACACTGGCTGGGGTTGTGACGGGTATTTGTGCTGTTTTTGTACCGCAAATTATGAGCATTGGTTACGACACGGTAAATCAGGCAATGTTGGGGGAGCTCGGCCTTATGTTGCTGCTACTGATTGTGGTGCTTAAATTGGTTGCCACTACCGTTGGTTTAGGGTTAGGGCTGCCTGGTGGTTTAATCGGTCCGACCCTGGTCATCGGCGCCGCCGCCGGTGGTGCAGTGGGCATTGCAGCGGATGCGGTGTTACCTAATGGGGTGGCCTCCGCCGGTTTTTACGCCATGATAGGCATGGCGGCAATGATGGGGGCAACGCTGCAGGCGCCATTGGCAGCACTGATGGCTCTGCTGGAGTTAACCGTTAATACAAATATTATTCTGCCGGGTATGTTAGCGGTGGTTGTGGCGGGCATTACCAGTAGCCATCTTTTTAGGCAGGAAAGCGTTTTTGTGATGCTATTAAAAGTCAAAGGACTGGATTATCAGCATAGTCCAATCGCTCAGTCATTGCGTCGTATTGGTGTTGCCAGTGTGATGACGCGTTCGTTCGTATGTTCCGAGCAGTCAATTCGCCGGTCTGCGGCGCAGGCTATTTTGCAGTCAGAGCCGGAATGGATCGTTGTCGAGAAAGACAATCAGCCGTTGGTGGTTATGCCCTCGGCGGATTTGGCGCAGTTTCTTAGCATGAATCAGCAGGATGTTATTGATTTAATAGAACTTCCTGGTAAACGCACCGATTGTGCTCTGGTCGGAATTCGGGATACTTTACAGCGCGCGTTGGCGTTAATGGATCAGCGTTCAATCAATATTGTCCTGGTTGGCAAAACCGATGGTTCAAATAAAGCGCTAATTCATGGTATTGTGACCCGGCCTATGATCGAGACACATTATCGATATAAATAATTGCGACAATATATGCCCGTAGCGTTTGAGGTTTAGGTGTTAAGAGTGCGTGCTATTGACACCTAAATCTTAATCGCTACGGGTATAGTGGCTGGTATTGTTTGCAGTCGCATTTATCGCGTGTAGCGATGGTGCGTCGCTACAGGATAGCTTTACCTGCGCGCAATGGGTGCCAGCAGTTAGCGATTGCTGTGAACGAAGAACATTAATAACAGCGATTAACAGATGTTATTAATGGAAGTTATTAATGGAAGTTAATAATAGACGTTACTAATGAGAATTTTGGTGCGGTTAGTCGCGGTATGTGTTTGGTCGAATGTTCGATTAAGTGTTTAGTCATGGCGTTATTGACGGCTTTTTTAATGGTGCTATAAATAAATCCGAGTGCGATGCTGTTATTGAATGCCATCTATACCCAAAGCGTTTGAGATTTAGGTATTTAGTGCGCGTCATATTTTTGTTCTGGCACCAAAAGTAGGTTCTTTAAGAAAGCCGAAATGACGAGTAATAGCTGGACTATTGCGAGGAATTTCAAAGCTTCCGCATCCTGCTCACGCCCCTTGTCTACATCCCTGTAGACAACGCTGCCAGGAGAAAAATAGGGCAGCAATAAAGCCTAAATCTCAAGCGCTTTGGGTATATTATAGATGACGATGTTTATGTCGCATGGCAGGCAGTATCAAGCCCCGTTGAAATGATGGTGGCATTGCGTGTTGTAGTTTCATTCGATGTGTTTGGGAACAAATAAGGGAGGAGTGGCGTATGCCATGGATTGTTGCGTTTCATATTATTTTTATGGTGACCTGGTTCGCAGGTCTGTTTTATTTGCCACGCTTATTTGTCTATCATGCTGATTGTACCGATGCACCCGGCAATGAGCGGTTTAAGGTGATGGAACGCAAGTTGTACATAATGACCAATATTGGTTTTATAGGTACGGCGGTGTTTGGCCTGATTCTGGTCTTTGCGTATGCCTGGAGCGCTTATGCATCGACCGGATGGTTTTGGGTCAAAACAGTAATGGTTGCGATTTTAATTGTGTTCCATTTCTATTGTGGCAAACTGGTGAAAGACTTTCGGGAGGAGCGTAATATCCGTAACCACAAATTTTACCGCTGGATCAATGAAATACCGGTACTTCCTTTGTTCGTGATTGTTATCTGTGTGGTGGTTAAGCCATTTTAATGGTGCGGGTCGCTATCATTATCTGATTTTTGGTCAGGCCATTCTAAGCGGGGTTTTTTGTTGTGGTAATTCGGTTGATGTTGTTTCACCGCGTACCCCTACGGCATAAAGCCAGCCTTCGGCGTCTACCAGCTGGCGTCCCCAATGGTAAAAGAAACTGGCGCGCCAATTACAGGCAGCCTGGTTGGGCTGGTTTGGGTATAAGTCCAATAACTGTAATCCACGTTTCAGGTCAAAATACATGTCGGTAAAGTCGTAGGCAAGACTTTCACACATATGGAATTTGACATCATCTTTATCAAAGTCAGGCCATCGATTATGGTCACTTAAAAAGAATTCGTGTAACTTCATAAACAGCTCGCAACGTATGTCGTCACTTTCTGCCTGATGGGAATAGCTGTATAGCTCCGGGGTTTCCAGCAATACGATGGTGGCATGTAGTTTTGGTAATAATCGACCCATGCTTTGAATCCATTGGTCGCCAATACTATCGGTTTCCAGGTTCTCAACTAGCGTGCAGTATTCCCGGGCAATACATGCCATACCTGATAAGGTCGACGGTGGCCTGTTGTTCATAGGTACATCCTTCCTCGAATTCATACAGTAAAGTGTAGACGACATTTGTGGGTGGGTGGCGGGTAATACTTGTCTGGGAGGTAATAGTTGTATCACAATGCGCGTTTACAGCTTTATTTTTTCCACGAATGTAGTATGTTTATATAAAGTGCTTCTAAGAGTGAGTTTCTATTTTTTATATCCAGAAATCCGTCGTTATTTTCCATTCGAATCGCATTTCACCGATATATTACGACTTCATGGAAATAGATATTACGCTATTCAACTACTTACAGTGCTAAACTAGTGCTTTGCCGGGGCGATATCGTTTTGCCCAATGGGTGCTGGTCAGCAAGTGATGGTTGGTGTGCTGGTGTAAACAAAAAAGGGAAGTCTCTATCAGGGTGTCGCTAACGCGCATTTGGCCCCGCACGGCAGACAGTGACGGGACGGTGGGTTAGCTATGTTATTTATAATAATGCGTTAAGGTTTGTAGCAAATAGGAGAGTGTATGAGCGGTAATTCCTCCATTCCTGTGGTGATGGTATTCGCTGGTACCGACCCCAGTGGTGGTGCTGGTGTGCAGGCCGATATCGAAACCCTTGGCAGTATGGGGTGTCATGCAACGCCAGTGATTACGGCAGTTACAGTGCAGGACACTGTGAATGTTAAACGCATTGAACCCATGGATGCGGCATTGGTTGTTGAGCAGGCGCGCGCAGTACTTGAAGACATTCCGGTCTCGGCGTTTAAGATTGGTATTGTTGGTAGTGTGGAGATCGTCGAGGTGATTCACACGTTGTTATTGGATTATCCGGATATACCCGTGGTGCTCGACCCCGTTATAACCGCAGGCGGTGGCAGAAACCTGGCGGACGAAGATGTTTTGGATGCTATGGTGAATTTGTTATTTCCCGCCGTGACCGTGCTTACCCCCAATAGTCATGAAGCAAGGGCATTCGCCCCCGAGGCTGATACCCTGGATGCTTGCGCGCAGGAAATATTAGAACATGGTTGTGAATATGTTTTAATCACCGGTACCCATGAAAATACCCCCACCGTGGTAAATAATTTATACTCCGAACAGCAATTGGTGGAATCGTTTAACTGGGAACGATTGCCGAAAAGTTATCACGGTTCAGGTTGTACCTTGTCAGTCGCCATTGCGGGCCTGCTATCGCATGGCCTGGACCCGGTTAATGCGATATATGAGGCCCAGGAGTATACCTGGGAAACGTTAAGTAATGGTTACCGTATCGGTATGGGACAATGTATTCCCAATCGTTTATTCTGGGCACATGGCAACGACGAAAATGAGTCAGAAGAAGAGGAGGACAAGGCGGAACGACGCTAGGCAATGGTTGTACGGTTTATATGCCATTACCCCCGATGATGCGCGCTATTGTGCCGATACGTTGGCTCTGCAAACCCAGGTAGAACAAGCCATTGCAGGTGGCGCGTGCGTGATTCAATACCGCAACAAATCCCTTCAATACACTCAGAAATTAGCACAGGCAGAAACGATTAAATCAATTTGCCGTGCTAATCAGGTGTGCTTTATCATTAATGATGATCTTGAGTTGGCACAGGCAACTGACGCTGATGGTATCCATTTAGGCAAAGATGACAGTGACTTAGGCGGTGCCCGCAGGCGCTTGGGTGAAAAAGCGATTATTGGTATATCATGCTACAATCGGCTGGACTTGGCGTTGGCAGCGCAAGCACAGGGTGCCGATTATGTTGCCTTTGGGCGCTTTTTTCCGTCGCAAACAAAGCCTGATGCGGTGCAGGCCGACCCCGACTTGCTACGCGAGGCCAAGGCACAACTGCGTATCCCCATTGCAGCAATTGGGGGTATTACGGCCGAGAATGCGCAGCCGCTTATTGATGCCGGTGCCGATATGCTGGCCGTAATTCACAGTATATTTGGCGATGAAAATGTCATACAGTCGGCCTCTAGGCTAGCGGCGTGTTTTGACAGGAATTTACCGGATGGGCCATCAACCGCTCGACCCGGTTAAGCAAATTCATCCGTAGAGAAAACAAAAATAGTAAGGGAATAGTAATGACGCGATCACATGATTTATTTGAACTGGCACAAAACGTAATACCGGGTGGCGTTAATTCGCCGGTGAGGGCATTTAAAGGTGTTGGCGGTGATCCTGTGTTTTTCAAACACAGTGAGGGTGCTTATTTAGTTGATGAAGATGATAACCGTTACGTTGACTATGTGGGGTCATGGGGACCAATGATTGTTGGTCATCAGCACCCGGACGTTATAAAGGCAGTACAGGCAGTTGTGGCGCAGGGAATTGGCTACGGTGCACCGACGGCGATTGAAACTGAAATGGCTGAGCTGGTTTGCCAATTAGTGCCCTCAGTGGAATTGGTGCGCATGGTCAATTCAGGGACCGAAGCCACCATGAGTGCGATCCGGTTGGCGCGTGGTTATACCGGGCGCGATAAACTGGTGAAGTTTGAAGGTTGTTACCACGGGCATTCTGACTCATTACTGGTTAAAGCGGGCTCGGGCGCGCTGACATTAGGTGTGCCCACGTCGCCAGGGGTGCCGGCATCGCTGGCCGAGCTTACCATTACCCTTAACTACAATGATATTGACCAAGTGCGTCAGGTTTTTAAGGAAATCGGTGATCAAATCGCCTGTATCATTGTTGAGCCGGTTGCCGGAAATATGAATTGTATTCCACCAGTACCAGGTTTTCTCGAAGGCTTGCGTGATGTTTGTGACGAGTACCAGGCCGTGCTGATTTTTGATGAGGTAATGACCGGATTTCGTGTTGCGCTAGGCGGCGCACAGCAGCACTATGGTGTGACGCCGGATTTGACAACCCTTGGCAAAGTGATCGGGGGTGGATTGCCGGTAGGTGCTTTTGGCGGTAAAAAAGCAATTATGGAAAAAATAGCGCCCTTAGGGCCGGTTTATCAGGCAGGCACGTTATCAGGCAACCCTGTTTCCATGGCGGCCGGTCTGGCAACACTTAAATTGATCAGCCAGCCGGGGTTTCATGACGCGTTGGCTGAAAAAACCAGCCGCTTGTGCGAAGGTTTCAAAGTACGGGCCAAGGCAGCAGGCATTCCGCTGAGCACGAATCAGGTTGGTGGTATGTTTGGCTTATTTTTTGTCAGCGCGGAAACCGGCACTGAAAACATCACGTCGTTTTCCCAGGTTACGCAATGCAACATTGAGCGGTTCCAGGCGTTCTATCATGGCATGTTGAAAGAAGGGGTGTACCTCGCGCCTTCAGCTTACGAAGCGGGCTTCGTTTCCGCGGCTCATGGCGATACTGAACTGTCGGTAACCCTTGATGCTGCTGAAAAAGTATTTAAGTCGTTAACGTCCCCCGCTAACTAATCACGGTTGCTAAAGCAGTGTACGATAGCGTGGGTTTGTGGCGTCAGCGTATCCTTAATGTCTTGGGATACGCTATTCGGTGTGTTTATTTAACCTGGGTGGTGGTGCTGGGTGCGTTGATTGCGCCCAATGCTTTGGCCGCAGATTCAGTCGGTAATGGCTCTGGCAATAACGCTGGTAATAGCTCTGACAATAGTTCTGGCAACAACAAAGCGACGTCAATCGAAGCGGTATCCTTTGCTGACCTTGCCGTATTTCCACGTCATAAAGCCTCGGCGGTTGTGGTGCCGCGTAATGTCTCAAAATTAAGCGCAGAGGTTCGTGCGGCCATTGTGGAAATTCCGGTTGATGTGGGAACTGTTGTTAAGAAGGGTAGCGTGCTGGTGGAGTTGGACAACGCTGAATATCAATTGGCGTTACAGCGAGAGAAGGCCGGTGCAACAAGCCTGGAAGCAAGAATAAAATTGGCGCAATATCAGTTGCAGCGTGCCCAGAAACTGCAAAAACAGCAGGTCGTGGCAGAAGAGTTGCTTAAGCAACGGGAAACAGATCTAGCGGTGTTACTGGCCGATAGAGCCAGTCAGAAAGCGGCGATACAACAGGCTGAGCAAAATGTGAACCGTTGCCGCATCCGTGCTCCTTTTGACGCGGTGATCGTGGACAAGCTCGCTTATGTTGGGGAATTAGCCAGCCCGGGGACGCCATTGATACGTCTCGTCGATGCAGAAAAAAGTGAAGTGTCCGCCAAATTACAAACTCACCAGGTGGAAATAGCATTAGCCGCGAAAAACCTGCAATTCGTCGTGCGCGATAAACAATACCCGCTCGCTATTCGCGCCGTGACACCGGTGATCGATTCTGTTGAAAGAACACAGGATGTGCGTTTGGTGTTTACTGCAAAGCAGACCTTGCCGGGAACCGCCGGAGAGCTGGTGTGGCAGGATAATACCCCCCATGTGCCTGCAGAATTGATGGTGCGCCGTAAGGACGGACTAGGGGTTTTTGTGGTTAAAAATAAAGTCGCGGAGTTTGTATTGCTTACCGATGCAGTTGAAGGCAGGCCTGCCAGGGCGAGTCTTTCCAACGATGATCTCATTGTGACAAAAGGCCGCTATCGCCTGGGGCACGGGGACGCGGTCAGGTTGCGTTAATGTTCCTTGAATGTTCTGTGTAAATGATGCCACTTGATCAATGGATTGATAAAGATTAATCAATGACCTTACTCCATAAGTTATTGCAGAACCACGTTCTGGCTAACGCCACGTTTGTAGTGGTGTTGGTGGTTGGTGCGTTGACTTACCTGCAAATGCCGCGTTCTCAGGACCCTGAAATAAATTTTAACTGGATTAGCGTGGTAACAATCATGCCGGGCGCTTCCGCTACCGACATTGAAAAGCTGATTACCGATCCGCTTGAAGAGGCCATACAGCAGGTAACCGACATTAAGTTTGTTTCCAGTACCAGCCGGGAAAGTGCGTCTGATATATTGGTGCGTTTTAATGACATTAGCAAGCAAACATTCGATAAGCGGCTTAATGATTTGCGGCGCGAAGTACAAAGTAAGGCGAACGCTGAATTCCCCGACGCGGCGGAAGACCCCCACATTCTGGAAATTACCTCCGCAAACTCATTTCCCTCTGCAACCCTGGTCGTTAGTGGCAATGCAAAAGACGATGTGCTCAGGCGGGTTGCATTAAACATTAAGCAGGATATAGAGCGAATTCGTGGGGTGGATGATGTTAATACCGCGGCCCTGGTTGAGCCCGAATTGCAAGTGGAGTTTTTTACCGAGCATCTCCGCGCCAAGGGTATTACACCAACCCAGTTGGCCGACACGATTAAGGCGTTTTTTCGGGATACGGCTGCCGGCGATCTTAAAGTGGGTAATCAACAATGGCTAGTGCGTTTAATCGGGGCTGATGCCGATCCGGGGTATCTGGCACAATTGCCGGTTATTGGCGCAAAAGGCGAGGTCAGTATCGACACGCTTGCGCGTGTCAGTCGTGGGCGTGAAAATGCCAGCCAGTCGGTGACCGTTGAGGGAAAACCCGCGGTAATGCTTTCGGTTACCAAGCAGGCATTTGTCAATACCTTGGATCTGATTGACGACATTGATCATTATATTGAGGAAAAAAACAAGGTTACCGAGCAGTTCGGTATAACGGTGACATTGTTGGATGACCAGAGTGTTGCAACACGCACTGCTATTGGCGTAATGCAGAGCAATGCCTTACTGGGGTTGTTGTTGGTTATGTTAGTCACCTGGATATTTTTAGGGGCACACATTGCCTTTTTTCTGGGGTTGGGCATTCCCTTTACGCTGGCGGGTACATTCTGGTTGTTGAGTGTCTTTGATCAAACCATCAACCAAAGCGTGTTGCTCGGGGTGGTTATTGTATTAGGGATGTTGGTCGATGATGCCGTGGTTGTGGTGGAGGCCATTTATTATCGCATTCAGCGCGGCGCTCAGGCGCTGCAGGCAGCGATAGATGCGTTACGTGAAGTATTTAGCCCGGTCACCTCATCGGTGATGACCACCATGGCGGCCTTTTTACCGTTAATGCTGCTGCCCGGTATTCTGGGTGATTTTATGTTTGTTATTCCCTTTGTGGTTACCCTTGCATTAGCGTTGAGCTTGTTAGAGGCTTATTGGGTGTTGCCGGTTCATGTGGCCATGATGACCCCAAATTTAACGCGACCATCTCGAATTCAAAAGCTGCGTGTCGGCGCGACTCATTGGTTGCGAATTACTTATTGCCGGGTACTGATTAAGGTGCTTCGTCGTCCGAAAATGTCATTGTTGGCCGTTGTGTTGCTATTGGGTTTTGCCGCTGGTGCATTTGCCATGGGGATGGTTAAAGTTCAGTTCTTTGCGTTTGATCCCATCCGCTTATTTTATGTTAACGTTGAGATGCCGCCGGGCACGACATTGCAGGACACCCTGCGACAGGTGGAAACGGTTGAGAAAAAAGTACGCAAACACCTGCTAGACGGGGAGATGCGGGGAATTGCCGCCACCGCCGGACAAATGTTTACTGAAATGGCGCCCTTTTTTGGTGACCAGTATGGTCAGTTAACGGTGAGTTTAAACCCCGGTGCGCCTGGCATGCGGGGTGTCGCTGAAATTATTGACAGTATGCGTGCAGATGTACTCGATACACTTGGTTCTAACAAAATGTCATTTTTAATTATGGAAGGCGGGCCCCCTAAAGGAAAGCCGGTCAGTGTAAAAGTGCGTGGTGATGATTTTGAAGCCATTGGTGCGGCGGTGAACGAGCTCCACGGAATTCTAAACGCAATTGACGGGGTTTCAAATGTTAGTGATGATGACAGTCCTGGCAAGCTGGAGTTGCTGTTAAAGTTTGATACCGATGCCATTCGTGATGCGCAACTCAACCCTGCGGATATCGCCCGCAATATTCGTCTGCTGTTTGATGGTGAAATCGTTGCCAGTATGCAGCACCAGGGGCGAAAGCTGGACGTGCGGGTTCGGGCGATTCCCAAGGAATACCAGAATATTGACAGCGTGCTGGAGCAGGCCATTGCACTCCCCTCTGGTGGTGTGATTGCGCTGGGTCAGTTGGTAAAGGTCGACACCCTATTGGGCAAAGGGAACATTCGGCATTACAATTTCAAGCGCACGGTTACGGTTGAAGCAGACCTGGACAAGAATGTAATCGACACTGTCGCGGCCAATGCCCAAATTTACCAGGCCTGGGCGGGTATTGCCGCCGCACACCCCACGATCAACCTGGATTTTTCGGGCGAGCTGGATGACATACAGGAAAGTCTTGACGCCATGCTGGTGCTGGGGTTGTTTGGAATTGGGTTGATTTACCTTATTCTTGGTTCGCAATTTAAAAGTTATTGGCAACCCTTTATGATACTGTCCACCGTGCCCCTGGCATTTACCGGTGTTACCCTGGGGCTGGTGGTGTCGCAAAATCCGTTGAGTTTATTCACAATGTACGGTGTGGTGGCATTAATAGGCATTGCCGTAAATGCCGCGATTGTCATGATACATGCGGCAAACCAGCGTTTGGAGGCTGGTATGACAGTGTTGCACGCAACAATTTTCGCCGCACGTCGCCGCGTTATTCCCATTGTGATTACGTCACTAACAACCATTGCCGGGTTATTTTCTCTGGCGGCCGGGTTGGGCGGTAAGTCACTGCTTTGGGGGCCGGTTGCGTCCGCTATTGTTTGGGGCTTGGCATTCTCCACAGTACTGACGTTGTTTGTTATCCCCCTTTTGTATCGCACCTTTATGCAGCGATCACATAAGATCACGCGGGTATCATCTTGAAATATTTTTCCATTGGCCATGCAGGTGTCGTTGATGGTTATCTCAAGCCTTCTCCCATAGTAAATACATTCTTAATGACAGTTCAAACCGATTGCTGATCGCAGCAGAGCTGGCGCATGGATTCATCAATTATTGAGCCTTTATTAGACTGGGTTGCCCGGCATGAGGTATTTGCCGGGTTCGTCATCTTTTTTGTGGCGGCGGCGGAGTCACTGGCCATTGTGGGGATTCTTGTTCCTGGCATTGCTTTTATGCTGGGTATTGGGGCTTTGGTTGGGCTGCAAAGTTTACCGCTTGCTTCCACCTTGCTCTGGGCCATGGCGGGTGCCGTCGCGGGGGATAGTCTGAGTTACTGGCTTGGAAGGCACTTCGATAAGCAACTACTGGCTATTTGGCCCCTTTCCCGTTATCCCCAGTTGATTCCCCGTGGCGAGCGTTTTTTTAAACGCCATGGGGGCAAGAGCATTTTGTTTGGACGATTTGTCGGGCCATTGCGCCCGATTATTCCCTTTGTTGCAGGCATGATGCACATGCCACCAGGCCGTTTCCTGTTATTCAATATCGTCTCTGCCATATTGTGGGCCCCAGCGGTGATATTGCCTGGGCTGGTGTTTGGGAAATCCATTCATCTGGCCTCAGATGTGTTGGTGCGTTTAATCATTGTTGTCGCCGCAACCATTATTTTGTTCGGCATTGTTGGCTGGGTGATACGTAAGCTGTATTTGGTACTGGCAGCGGAAACAATTGATACCTGGACGGCATTTTTGGTACGGCATATGGGGATGACTGGTTTGGCGAGTATTTTTTTATTTGCCGTGCTTACCGCGTCTGTTGGTGTACATTTGTTCAAGACAGGGACATATCAAGGTATCATTGTATTTAAACAGGATATTCAGGCTGAGCGTTGGTGGAATGAAACGTGGCAGAATATGCCGGTTTTTCAGAACAATAAAATTGATGGGCAACCCATCAGTATCCAGAGTTGGGGAACGCTAACCGATTTGCGCCAGCGTCTGTTGGCGATGGGGTGGGAAGATGCAGAGCCACTGACGGTAAAAAATGCGCTTAATTATTTTTCACCCACGCTTAGTGCAGCGAACATGCCCGTTAGATCATACCGGTTCCAGGGACGCAGAGAATCACTTTTAATGCGCGTTGGCACGGGGTCGTCTAACCAGGTTGTGGTGATTCGGTTCTGGCAGGCTCAACCGCATCACGCGTTAGCGGGAGAGCAATTATGGTTGGGGTCGGTCGATACGGTAACCTTGCTGCAGTTATATGGTGGAATTAATGTCCCTGTTCAGGGTAATGAATTTCGGCAATCGTTGGTGGCGTTTAAGAATGACTTTATGCTATTAAATAAGCCGGCAGACATTAAATATACGCTATATGAGCGTGCACCGGTATTTGATGTTTGGCAGGGAGAGGTTTTATTGCTAAAACTGCATTAACCTGGTTTTGTCTCTCATCATAATTTTCGTGCGGTTAGCACTCCCCCCTGGTTTGGCTCTGGTAGGCGGCAATATTGTAATAACAGCCTTTGCGTTTTTTGAACTCCTTTTTCGTTTTAGAATTAATATACCCAAAGCGTTTAGAATTTAGGTGTTTAGTGGCGTCATATTTTTGTTCTGGCACCAAAAGTAGGTTCTTTAAGAAAGCCGACATGACGTGTAATCGCTGGGTTATTGCGAGAAATTTCAACGCCACCATGAAATAAATAGGAAGCACACTTAACACCTAAATCTTAAA
>Ga0316204_10005598_pt1 | contig 20455 bp, 18 predicted proteins | sample 6monrhotite_MG_2_FD_205661 | JGI IMG/M metagenome (GOLD analysis project Ga0316204, IMG submission 205661) | Microbial mat bacterial communities from mineral coupon in-situ incubated in ocean water Damariscotta River, Maine, United States -... | ecosystem: Environmental > Aquatic > Marine >...
CTCCCAGGTACACGGGTAATCCTGCCCGGCTTTTAATAAATTTGATGGTTTGCTCACCACTACATATTGACATGGGTGGAGCTAAATGGATACCCCTTATATTTATACACTATTGGAGTTTTTTCTTATGGATAAGCCTCGTCAATCATCACCCTTTATCTCTTCCGTTCGTGATGCAATCCGCTTACGCCACTATAGTAAGCGTACCGAATCCAGCTATGTGGATTGGGTTAAGCGCTTCATTCGCTTTAATGACTATAAGCACCCCGCAGATATGGCTGAGGCTGAGGTGGCGCGGTTTCTCTCTCATCTTTCACTCAACCGTAATGTGGCACCAAGTACACAGAATCAAGCACTCAATGCGCTGGTTTTTTTATACAAGGTGGTGCTTGATAAACCCCTGTAACAGATGCCTGGTATTGTGTGAGCAAAAAAGAAACAGAAACTCCCCGTTGTTTTAACTCAAGATGAAGTACGGCGTATTCTCAGCCAGTTAGAGGGGCCTTATTGGCTTGCAGCGTGTTTGTGTATGGCTCAGGGCTACGTTTAATGGAGTGTCTGCGGCTTAGAGTGATGCATCTGGATTTTGATCATCGTGCGATATATGTGATTAACGGTAAAGGCGCTAAGGACAGAGTCGTCACATTGCCGGATGATCTTATCTCTCCGCTGAAAAGCCACCTTGAGCAAGTCAAGATCACACACCAGCGAGATCTTGACATGGGGTTTGGCTCGGTCTACTTGCCCTATGCATTAGAACGAAAATACCCTAATGCTGCGACTGAATGGAGCTGGCAATACATTTTCCCGGCAAACTCAAGAAGCTATGACAAGCGTGAGGGTATCGAGCGGCGTCACCATCTGTATGAGCAAACCATGCAACGTTTGATGAAACAAGCCATCCGCACCGCCAACATCAAAAAACCCGCCTCTTGCCATACCCTACGCCATTCGTTTGCAACCCACCTTTTAGAGCGCGGCATGGATATTCGTACGGTGCAGGAGCAGTTGGGACATAAGGATATTCGCACTACACAGATCTATACCCATGTATTGAATCGAGGGGGCAATGCGGTGGTTAGCCCGCTTAATGGGGTGTTAGATCGATGAAATGGGGTCGAATCACCTCATTAGACCCGACTCCATCACTTTCAAAGCCACTCACTTTAGCCCATCTTCAAAGGGTTTTAACACTCCCTCTTCCAGGTAGAGTATACGGTCCATGCGCCGTGCCAGTGCGTGATCATGAGTGACGACTACGAAGCTGGTATTGAGTTCTCTGTTTAACTCTAGCATTAGGGCATATACACCTGCTGCGGTACGTGGGTCGAGATTACCCGTGGGTTCGTCTGCGAGTATGCAGAGTGGTTGTGTCACCAAGGCGCGAGCGATGGCGGTTCTTTGTCGCTCACCACCCGATAGCTCACCGGGCTTGTGATTAACCCGTTTCGCTAACCCAACACGATCTAGCAGTGCGTGTGCTTGTTCAGCAGCTTGGGCTGGTTTTACACCACGAATGCGAAGTGGCATTGCGACATTTTCTAACGCGGTAAATTCTGACATTAGATGATGAAATTGGTAGATAAACCCTAGGTTTTGATTACGCAGTTTGCCCCGTGCCGCTTCACCCAATTCTGCGATATTTTGGCCGTTGATAAAGACTTCACCATGGCTGGGGAGTTCTAGGCCTCCCAATAGGTGTAGCAGTGTGGATTTGCCGGAGCCGGAGCTTCCGAGAATAGCCACTTGTTCACCAGCCTGAATATTGATGGTGACATCTTGCAACACTTTTACGGTCTCGCCGACATCATCAAACTGCTTGGAGAGATTGCGGCATTCAACAACTCCGTTACTCATGGCGCAATACCTCTGCTGGTTGGGTTTTAGCCGCACTCCAGGCGGGATAGAGGGTCGCCAATAGGCTTAGTACAAACGACACTGCGGTAATTTTAATGGCGTCATTCCAATGTAAATCGGAAGGTAGCTCGGTAATGTAGTAGACGCTGGCATCGAGGAATTTGATGCCTAACAGCGACTCTATAGCAGGCACCAGGCTCTCTACATTGAGAGCCAGTGAGACACCGCCTAATAAACCAAGGGTGGTGCCAATAAAGCCAATAACGCAGCCTTGCACCATGAAAATCAATAGGATGGTGCTGGGTGTGGCACCTAGCGTTCGTAGGATGGCGATGTCAGCTGATTTGTCGGTGACCACCATCACCAGTGTGGAGACAATATTAAATGCGGCAACGGCGATGATTAGCGAGAGAATCAAAAACATCATGGTTTTTTCGATCTGAATAGCACGGAAAAAGTTAGCATGTTTTCGGGTCCAATCACTCATGTAGTAGCTGCCCAGCTGCCCTTCGACCAGTTCACGGGCGACCATGGGGGCTCTGAACATATCTTCCAGCTTTAGGCGCAGTCCGCTCACTTGTCCGGTCATTTTATAAAGCTTGGCAGCATCTTCAATATTCAATATTGCTAAGGCGCTATCGTATTCGTACATGCCCACTTCAAAGATGCCGACGACGGTAAAGCGCTTCATACGCGGCATAATGCCTGCGGGTGAGATGTTTGCTTTCGAGACAATCAGGCTTACTTTGTCACCCAGTAGCAGGCCTAAGCTGCGAGCAAGGTCTACGCCCAAAACAATGCCATATTCGCCCGGTTCGAGACGACTGAGCTCACCCGCCACCATTTTTTCTGCTACTTCGGAAACTTCACTTTCATGGTCGATATCAATCCCCCGTAGCGCGGCGCCACTTACTTGGTCGCCATTACTGAGCATCCCTTCCCCTTCAATATAGGGTGCGGCACCGACCACTTCGCCGTGCTGCCTCGCGATATCAGCGAGTACTTGCCAATTATCTAAGGTGTTGCCATGGCCGGTAATAGTGGCATGGGAGGCCATGCCGAGAATACGCTCACGCAGCTCTTTTTCGAAGCCATTCATCACCGATAGCACGGTAATCAATGCGGTAACGCCAAGGGCGATACCTAACATAGAGGTCAACGAAATAAAGGAGATAAAGTGATTACGACGTTTGGCGCGGGTATAGCGCAGGCCTATAAACAGCGGCAGGGATTTAAACATGAGTCCTTAACTTTAATAATTGGGCAAACGCCCACGAAACACATTGTAACGATGGCCTGAGGAGAATCGCAATAGCCGTTAGCATCATTAGGCGGTAATGTTTGATTTAACCACTGTTCGGCGGGGTGCTATTAACCATCGCGGGTGGGACAGGTTGTGCTGCTCGCTGATTACTAGGGGAGGAACTGATTAGGTTCGCCAGGCCTTGCTGACTCTGCGCCAACGTCACGGGCTGGTACATCCCTTGAGATAGAAACTCTTCCATACGAGGTTGCATGACAATGGACTCATCTATACGTGGATCGGTACCGCGGTTGTAGGCACCGACGCTGATCAAATCTTTATTTTGCTGATATAGCGAGTAGATTTGTTTGAAACGGCGGGCTGCTTGTAGCTGCTCATCAGGGACAATTTCGGTCATTACCCGGCTGATTGAGGCTTCTATATCTATCGCCGGGTAGCGGCCTGATTCAGCAATATGGCGAGAAAGTACTATATGACCATCTAGGATTGCCCGTGAGGCATCGGAAATGGGATCTTGTTGATCATCACCCTCTGCCAACACGGTATAAAATGCCGTGATTGAACCACCGCCAACGTCTCCGGTGCCCGCGCGCTCCACCAGTGCAGGCAGTTTGGCAAATACTGAGGGCGGGTAACCCTTGGTGGCGGGTGGCTCGCCAATCGCGAGGGCGATTTCACGTTGCGCCTGGGCGTAACGGGTTAGCGAGTCCATTAATAGCAGTACATTTTTGCCCTGATCACGAAAATACTCAGCAATCGCCGTGGAGAGTGAGGCACCATGCAGTCGCATCAATGGCGATGCATCGGCGGGTGAGGCCACTACCACCGAGCGCGCCATGCCTTCTGGCCCTAAGCTCTTTTCGATAAACTCTTTTACCTCACGACCACGCTCACCAATCAAGCCCACCACAATAACATCTGCGGTGGTATAGCGGGTCATCATGCCTAACAGCACACTCTTACCGACGCCACTGCCAGCAAAAAGGCCGATACGCTGCCCCTCTCCCACGGTCAACATTGAGTTAATCGCCTGAACACCCACATCCAATGGCTTATCGATTGGACGACGCGCCAAGGGATTCATTTTGCGCCCGGTCAATGGGACTCTTTCCCGCGCCTGAATCGGCCCTTTGCCATCAAGAGGATTACCAGCACCATCCAACACCCGCCCCAGTAGTTTCTCACTGACGGGCACTTCGTAAACTTTACCTGTGGGAATAACCCGAGCGTTGGGTTCAATGCCACGAATATCATCGGTCGGCATCAAGAATAGTTTTTCGCCTGAAAACCCCACCACTTCAGCTTCAACCATGCTGTTGGGGCCGACGATGAGACAGCGACCACCGATAGGCGATTGGCAGCCAACAGCCTCTAAGGTGAGGCCGACAATACGAGTAAGCCGCCCCTCTACTTGTAATGGTAGCGGAGCATCTAAGCGCTCATGATGTTGTTTGAGGCGTTTTAGCAGGGTGTTGGGGGAATCCACCACCTCATTCACTGCTGGATTCTCCGCGCTGATCACCGAGTACTCGAGATATAATCTCACCAAGACGCCCTTCAACGGTCGCGTCAATTTGTGAATTTTCACTTATCACCTTAAGTCCGCCGCGGCTCAAGGTGGGGTCTTCAACGATATGCCAGGGGCTTTCGCCCTCGGCCACCAACAAAGTCTCTTTGACTAGCAGGGCGTCTTCAGGGTGAAGGTGCAGCTTTATTTGTCGGGAGTTCATCGGTAGCGCGGCTAACGCTTCACGAGTAACGGCAATAATTTGTCCTGGCTCACTTTTAAGTTCACGGCGAATCAGGTGTTTGGCGACGGTAATGACCATTGAGATCAACTCGTCAACCACCTCATCATCCAGCGTTTGCAGTGGCTCAGAAAAGCTTTGTAGAATGGCCTGAAACTGCTCGGTGTGTTGTGCGCTCTGTTGGCGAGATTCAGTGAGTGCTTGAGCATGCCCTGCTTCTCTGCCTTCTGCTAGTCCTTTTTCATAAGCCTCTTGATAGGCTTGCTTCTGTAACTCTTCCAGCTGTTGAGCGGTTAACACCTCCATTGAGTGACGGCTTACCTCTTCAACCTCAACCCCCGACTTACCCTCTTGCTCTTCCCGCTCCTGCAGCACATGAAAAGCGTCATGACTGCTCTCCATTTCCTGCAAGGAAAAAGCTTGTACCGACACACACTCTGACTCATCAAGGGCGCGAGTCACGACAACATCTCGCCCTTTAGACATACTGTTCACCACCGCCACCGCCTAGAATCAACTCTCCAGATTCAGACAAACGACGGGCTGTGGCGAGGATCTCTTTTTGCGCCCCTTCTACTTCACTCAGTTTAACCGGGCCGCGCACCTCTAAATCATCCCGCAGCATCTCGGCGGCGCGCTTAGACATATTCCCCAAGATTTTGTCTTTAAGGGCCTCATCTGCCCCCTTCATTGCCAATATCAAGGCATCACTGCTGGTTTCACGTAATAGTACTTGCATGCTACGGTCATCCAGTTCGATCAAATTCTCAAATACAAACATCAAATCTTCAATTTGTTGTGCTAAGTCTGGGTCTACATCCTTAATCGCATCGATAATATCGCCTTCTACGGCACTGTCGACAAAGTTGAGAATATTTGCGGTGGTTTTAACGCCACCAATCGATGATTTCTGGATACCTGCCGCGCCAGAGAAGTGCTTCTCCATAATACCATTAAGCTCTTCCAGAGCGCTGGGTTGTACGCTATCCAGGGTTGCCATACGCAAGACTAAATCCACCCGATCACGATCAGGGAACATCGATAACACTTCTGCTGATTGGTCTGAATCAAGATAAGAGAGCAAAATACAGATAATTTGAGGGTGTTCGTTACGAATGGTTTCGAATATCGCTTTTGAATCCATCCATTTAAGTGTCTCCAAGCCTTCGGTAGCGCTTTTATCGGAGATGCGATCCATCAAATTTTTAGCCTTCTCTTCGCCTACTGCATTGACTAATGCATTGCGGATAAAGGCATCGCCGCCCAAACCTAGGGAAGTTTGGGTGCCAATAACGTCTGAAAAGCTTTCCAATACATCACCTATGCTATCAGATGATACTGAGCCCATTTTTGAAATTTTAATGCCAATTTTTTGCACCTCTTTTGGCCCCATGTATTTGAGGATATTCGATGCACTTTTCTCACCGATTGCCAAAAGAAAGATTGCTGCCTTATCAAGACCATTCATGCTTATGCCCGCTACTCAACGCTGTACTTTTATGATAAATGATAATGCTTCAAGAGCATTATTATACGAAGCATATCACTCGTCACTAATCCTCATTAACTACTTGTCGTCCTCATCCATCCATCCCTTGACCACTTCTGCAACTAATTGCGGCTCTTCTTCAATAATCTTACGAATTTCGGTCAACTGCTCATCATGGCTTCGCTTAGGCAGAGACAACAATTGCGCGGCCTCATCACCTCCCGCTTCAAGTAAGGCTTGACGTTGTTCAGCCGTAAGATTTTCTAGATCTGCGCCGTCCAAGCCCTGTAGAGTCGCGGTAGGACCTCCCCCTGCTGTCTGTGCGCCTGCCTCTGATTCTCCCCTAACATGGGGAACTGGTGCGGGGAATAAGCCTCGCATTATTGGACGCAACACGCCTATGTAGATCAACATTAAGGCGAGTGCAGCCACCAAGTATTTACCTAGATCATAGACCCAAGGCTGCTCCCACATCGGTACCTCTGGCAGATCCTCAATCATCTCTGGCGAGCTAAAAGTTACATTGCTGAAGCTAACACTGTCGCCACGCTGCACATCAAACCCCACCGCATCCTTCACTAAGCGTGTCATACGCTCAATCTCTTCGGGTGAATGGCTACGGGACTCGCCATTCGCCAAGAGGCGATCATCGATCACTACGGCTACTGAAAGTCGCTTGATGCGCCCCGGGGCGATGCGGGTATGGCTAATCGTTTTATCTAATTCATAATTTGAGGTAGAGCGTGTTTTACTATTGGCTGAGGTAGTGGCTGCACCATTGTCTCCTCCTACAGCTCGCTCAGGTGCCTCGCCATCCCCAGGGGGCTGGTTAGTCAACGCACCAGGGATGCCGCCGCCGAGTAAACCATTGGTACGCTCCTCTGAGCGCTGTTGGCTACGTAATGCAGGAGCATCAGGATTAAACAGCTCTTGGGTCTGTTCTGTAATAGTGAAATCAACATCCGCCACTACTTGCGCCTGTACACCCTGGCGGCCGACGATCGGTATTAGGATATTATTGATACGGTCAGAAAAGCGCTGTTCAAGACGCTGCACGTACTCAAGTTGATCGGTGCTTTGTGCTAGCTGGCTGGATTTTTTTGAGCCAGAGAGCAACCGTCCTTTTTGATCAACCACCGTGACGCTGCTGGATTCCATATTTGGCACGCCAGATGCGACAAGGTGGGTAATCGCCTCAATTTGAGCCTCCTCAAGATTACGCCCCTGATGCAGATTAACCGCGACTGACGCGCTAGGCTTTTGACGATCACGAATAAAGACCGAGCTTTTGGGCATTGCCAAATGTACCCGGGCACTCTGTACTGCATTTATTTTGGAGATTGAGCGTCCCAGTTCCACTTCAAGAGAACGGTGGTAGCGGGCGGTTTCAATAAATTGGCTGGTGCCAAAGCCGCTCTCTTCTCGGAGTGCTTCAAAACCCAGACCTGTACCACGCGGCAGACCTTCTGCCGCTAATTTCAAGCGTGCGTCATACACGCCCTCGGCGGGCACCATAACGGCACCTGTGGCGGGGTCAAGCTTATATTGCAAGCCCTGCTGTTGAAGTGAGTCGACTACCGATTGCACATCTGCTTCTGAAAGGTTGCCATACAGCATGCTGTAATTTGGCTGCATAGACCACAACACCACGGCGAAACCCAGCGCAATACTGGCAGCAAGGCCAACCATCATCGCCAGTTTCTTCACCACATCACTCTGCAACCCCTGCTGTAATGGGTTGACCCCCATAGCAGGCTGTGTGGTTTCGGTTAATTGTGTATTGCTTGCCTCAGCCATGTTTGATTACTTCACATAAAATTTGAGAAATTGTGGTACAGCTTTACACCGACATCGACATCACTTCTTGGTAGGCTTGCACTACCTTGTTGCGGACTTGGGACATCGCTTGAAAGGCAATACTCGCCTTTTGCATCGAGACCATCGCATCCGCCAAGCTAACATTTGGATCGCCCATTTCAAACGCGGTGCTATTCGCCTTGGAGATCTGTTGTAGCTCATTCACCTTATTTACCGATTGTTTGAACAAATCAGCAAAATCACCACCCGCTACTTTCGATGATTCGTCAGCCTGGGAGCCTTGTGCTTGCAGAGTATGGTTACGCATTTCCGCCAACACACGGGAAATATCATTATTACTATTGATACCGTTCATTTTATTACGCCTCCAAATCGTTTAATTACGCCGGAATGGCAATGCCAGCTTCACGCATCTTAGCCATTTTGTAACGCAACGTACGAGGGCTAATACCTAATGTTTCCGCTGCAAATTTACGGCTGCCACGCCCCCGCTGTAGCGCATCAAGTATCAAACTATACTCATGCAATTTCACATCGCTACCAAGTGTCACCTTGTCATCCTCCACCGGCATTTCAGCACTGGCGGCAGTCATGGTGGTCACTGCTGCGTCAACACTTTCATGGTGAATATCTTCAGCGGAAATCATCTCTGATAGCTGTAAAATCAATGCCCGCTGCATCACGTTGTCCAGTTCACGTACATTACCGGGCCAGCTATGGTTAACCAGTTTAAGTTTGGCCGCCTCACTCAATATAGGCGTAGCGCGCCCTTGTTTACGCGCCATGCTTATTAATATTCGCTCAGCGATGGGTACGATATCCGCAGGACGCTCACGCAGAGTCGGTAAATTAATCGGGAACACATTCAGACGATAAAAAAGATCCTCGCGAAACTTATTTTCTGCCACATACTCACGCATATTACGATTCGAAGTAGCCAGTACCCGCACATCTAAATCAATGGTTTTACCACTCCCTAAGCGCTCCACCTCACGCTCTTGAAGCACCCGCAGCAACTTAGCCTGTAGAGCTAAATCCATTTCGGTGATCTCATCCAATAAAATGGTGCCGCCTTGGGCTTGTTCAAACTTTCCCGGTGACGATTTGTAAGCGCCAGTAAAGGCGCCCTTCTCGTAACCAAACAGCGTCGCTTCTAGCATATTTTCAGGAATCGCCGCGCAGTTGATCGCGATAAAAGGCTTGTTTGCACGGGGAGATTGATCATGAAGGTAACGTGCCAGCACCTCTTTACCCACCCCGCTCTCTCCGGTAATCAAAATGGTGGCATCCGATTGCGCGACACGCGCGGCCAATAATTTAACCTCTTTAGATTTGCTATCTTCCGCAACAAAGTCACCATGGCTACTCGCCGTCCCGACAAAGCGGCTCACCATATTAACCAGCACCTCAGCTTCAAATGGCTTGGAGAGATAATCTATCGCCCCCTCTCGCATCGCTTCAACCGCTTTAGAGATAGTGCCATGGGCGGTCATCAACACCATGGGTAGATTGGCTTTGCGCAACTTCACATGCTTTAGTAAGGTATGTCCATCCATCTTATCCATCTGCACATCGCTGATCACCATCGCAATCTCTTGGCTATCCAGAAGAGTTAGCGCTTGATAGCCATCTTCAACCGCGATTACTGAGTAACCTGCCAACTCCAGCGTGTCACTAATCGCCTCTCGCAGAGCACGATCATCCTCTACGACTAGCAGAGGTGCTGAATCGCTACACGGCGCTTGCTGATTTTTTTGTTGATGTGCAATGGTGTTCATTTTTTGACTCCTTACCGGGTCTGCTTCACACTTTGCGTAATCTTTTGCGAACTTTGTGCCAACTCTTTGCCAATAAGCGGCAAACGTATGCCAAAGCGGCAACCCTGACCCACCTTAGAATCCAGCCAAACGTCGCCGTGATGGGCTTGGGCCACCAATTTAACCACCGCCAGCCCCAAACCAGTCCCTGCTGCATGTGAAGTATAAAATGGCTCAAAAATACGCTCTTGCAGCCCCTCAGGTATACCGGGGCCATCATCTGTCAAAATAATGTCGACACTATTTGCAGGCCCAGGCTGAACAGCCAATGACAACTCACCTTCTCCTGACATAACTTGCAGTGCATTGTCGATTAAATTTTGCACGGCGCTCTGCAGCATCTTTTTATTACCTAACAGCCAACCGTCCTCAACCCCTTTTGTCACCGACAACGTAACATCGCTCTCAGCCACACTCTCTTGAGCAGCTTGGCTTAAATCATCCAGCAACGCCTCAAGAGAAAAGGCATCCTCTGCCACAATCCCACCTCGGGCAAACAACAGCATGTCATTCACCAGGGTTTCTAAATATTTAACTTGGGAAATCACCCGATCAGTGATCTTGCTGCGACGTGCTTGATCCAACGAGGGGTTTTTTAGATGGGAGCTGTAGAGCATAACCGATGAGAGGGGGGTACGAATTTGATGCGCTAGAGCTGCGGCCATTTCACCCAACGCCGCCAAACGTTTATCCCGTTGCTGTGCACGCTGAAGTTCACGGGTTTTAGTGACATCATGGAGCAGAATGACTTGGCCGGGGTGACTCCCCAATGGTGTAGTAGAGATATTCACCACACGCCCATCTTTGAGTGAAATATCATGCCCATCATCGGCTTTGGGGGCAAAAGCGCGTTGAATAATTTTAGTCCAGCGCTGGGCCAACAACGGGATACCAAGCATATCCTCCGCCGCAGGATTACACTGTATAATCAGGCCTCGACCATCGAGAATAACCACGCCACCCGGCAGCGCCTGAAGAATTGCGGTCAGTCGATCGGCTTGATATAGGTCCGGCTCTAAAGCTTGGCCATTAGGCTCTTTATTTATCGAATGAGAGAGGTTTTGAAAACTTGCTTCAAGATCTTGATAAGAGTCACTAAGCTGCTCAAACATATGGTCGCAGCTCTCTATCGCCTCCATCAAGTCCGTTGGTTCAATCTTATTATGATTCAACATGCCCTAGCCTCGCCCCGTTAATTTATTACTAACGGAGGCTAAGCAATGTCCATGCCTACCAATATTTTTATTTAATTACAATAAGTTATATAATCAGCATAAGTTTGACGACGGGATTATGACACCTCTTCATCACGCTGAATGCCATATTTACGCATTTTTTCCACTAAGGTAGTACGCCGCATCTGCAAAAGCTTTGCGGCATGGGCAACCACGCCATCAGTTCGCTCTAGGGATTGCTGAATAAGCGAAGATTCAATATCAGCCAGGTGCTCTTTGAGGTCTAACCCCTCCTCGGGTAAAACATCCCTATCGCCATAACTTTGTTCAGCGTCAAAGGCTGCTAGCTCCGCCATTACATTTTCAACCACATCCTCATCGAAACTGGGCGGTGCAACATAACGCTCATCCCCTTTACTGATACGGAATTTTTCTGGTAAGTCATCCACATCCACCACACCATAAGGGTAGATAATCACTAAGCGCTCGACTAAATTAGACAACTCTCGCACATTCCCTGGCCAGCGGTACTGGCAGAGCGACATGATCGCTGCGGGTGTTAGGCGGACAGAACCCCTTTTTTGCTGTTCAAGGCGTGAAACCAGCTCATTGACCAGTAACGGAATATCCTCCAAACGCTCACGCAGTGGTGGCATCTCAATGGGGAAGACATTTAAACGATAGAACAGATCCTCGCGAAACTTCCCCTCACGAATATTATTTTCCAGGTCCCTGTGGGTTGCCGCAATAATGCGTACGTTGGCATGCATAGTCTTATTGCTGCCGACTCTTTCAAAGGTGCGCTCCTGCAATACTCGCAGCAATTTCACCTGCATCGGTAGGCTCATATCACCTATTTCATCCAAAAAGAGCGTACCACCCTCGGCCATTTCAAAGCGTCCCTGACGTGCGGTGATCGCCCCAGTAAAAGCCCCTTTTTCATGTCCAAACAGCTCACTCTCTAACAATTCACTGGGTATTGCGCCACAGTTAACCGGTACGAAACTCTTCTCACGTCGATTGGAAAGTTGGTGCAGATTCTGCGCAACCACCTCTTTACCGGTACCGGATTCACCCAATATCAGCACCGTCGCCTCAGAGTCCGCCACCTGTTCCATGAGTTTTCGCACCTGCATAATCGCCGGGCTGCTACCAACCATGCCACGAAATGGCTGAGACGCCTGATTTTGATTACCCCGGCTGGCACGGTACATTTGGGCACGATCAAGCGCATCGGATAACTGAGGGTATTTAACCGGATAGCTTAGGTTTGCAAACATCAGGTCTGACTGAGCTTTGCTAAGATTCACGGGGTATTGTCGATCAGTTAACACAATCACCAAAGCATGTTTACTCTGCTCATCATCCCAAGTTTGCCGTTTTATCTGCTGCAGCAATTCCTCAACCTGCAGCGCGCCTCCTGAGGCATCCAGCAACACCACATCTAAGGTAGTGTCAAGAGCCTCTTCAACATGCTCAAGATCCACCTGCTCAACATTAACGTAATCGATAAATTCTAGAATGCTGCGCAGTTGATCACGTTGCATTGTATCTTGAGAGATAAGAAGAATAGAGAGAGCTTCGGCCATAGGGTACGATAATCTTGAGTAATTCACGCAGTAAAGCACGTCATATATTGAATGTCAAAAAAATGCCGCTATTTTTTCACAACATACAAAACCCGCCCTAACCCTCTATTTTATAGACAATAATCCATAAAATCTCACTCTCGCTGTAAACTCCTCAACGGCGGCTGTTTTAGTATAAAACGTGTACTCATCATTCCCACTAGCGCAATCACGAACGCCGATGCTAATGGCGCGCCGATCCACAGCCAAGGTGACGGCAAATAAGCCAGGTTAAAGACCTTGGCAGCAAGCAACATCGCCGCACCTGACGCGGCTAACACCGCAATACTCCCTGAGATCATCCCCAAACTCGCAAATTCAGCCAATAGCCCTTTTTGCAGCTGAGCACGCTGTGCACCCAGCGTGCGTAGCAGTGCGGTCTCTCGAATACGTTCATCCAATGTCGCCTGTATAGCGGCGTACATCACCATCAAACCCGCGATCAAGGTAAAAACAAACACAAACTCCACCGCCATGGTCACCCGCTCAATGATACGCCGTACTTCAGCAATGATGGTCGAAACATCTAGCACAGTAATATTAGGAAACTTTTTCACCAATTCATTAAGTAACGCGTAGTGCTCATTCGGCAAATAGAAACTGCTGATATAATTGCTAGGGTATTGATCCAATAGCCCAGGGGGAGCCACCACAAAAAAATTCACTTGAAAACTATCCCACTCCACACTCCGCAGACTACTCACCGTAGCCTCTACCGCCTGCCCCGCAATCATGTAACGCAGGCTATCGCCAATCTGTAGGCCAAAGGCCTCTGCAATCCCCTGTTCAACGGAGAATTGTGCTGGCTCATACCCTTCCATTTGCCACCATTCACCACTCATAATCGTGTTACTAGCAGGAATATGCGCGCGCCAAGAGAGGTTAAACTCACGCATTAAGAGCCGTTTTGCCCGGTCATCAGGGTAATCATCCACCGATACTTCTTGGCCATTAATGGCAACTAAACGCCCTCGTACCATAGGGTAAAGTGGGACATTTCCCACCCCATGTTGAGCAAAGAACTGTTCGACCTCCGCAACTTGATCAGGCTGAATATTAATCAAAAAGCGATTCGGCGCATCATCCGGTAGACGCAGTTGCCATTCACTCAGCAAGTCACCCCGTACCATGGTCAATAGCAGCAAGGCCATAATGCCCAAACCAAAACCACTCACTTGCACCACGCTAGCAGTGGCACGCCGTGAAATATTCAGCAAGCCAAAACGCCACGCCAACCCTACTTGCCCATTGAGTCGGCCGATGCCCAACACCATCAACCATGCCAAGCCACTGAGTAGCAGCAAAGTCGCGGCAACCCCCAGCATCGCATACAGGCCCAACACCACGTCGCCCACCTGAATCAGTAACAGCAGCATCAACGCACTAACACCTATCAGTAACACCAACCATCGCTGTACACCGCCACCCTGAAGATCACGACGCAACACCCGCAACGCGGGTATCTGACGTAACGCTAAAAAACGCGGCAGCGCAAAGCCAAACAATGTCACTAACCCAACCAATAAACCGATGCCCGCTGGACGCAATGACGGCGCGGGAAGCTCCCCGCCTAACAACGGCGCAAAGGCATTTACCAAGCCTGCTTGAGCGACATAACCCACAATAGCCCCAGCACCGCCCGCCAATACACTCACAATCAAAAGCTGTGACAAAAAGATCGCGAGAATTTGCGACTGCCCCGCACCAAGACAACGCAGCACCGCACAGTGATCAAAATGGCGCTCAGCGTAGCGATCACTCGCCATTGCAATCGCGACCCCAGCCAGCAATACACTCACCAAAGCGGCTAAACCAAGAAACCGTCCAGCACGCTGCACCGCCATGCGGACTTCAGGACGTCCATCTTCCACATCGAGCATGCGTTCACCCGGTTGTAGCTGCAGCTGCAATTGTGCTTTGTGCTGTTTTACCGCTTGCAGCTCCCCCGCCATCATCAATTGATAGCGCACTCGGCTCGCGGGCTGAATCAACTCAGTTGCCGCTAAATCTACACTGTTAAGCAATACTCGGGGAGAAAGTGCGAAGAGATTGCCTGCCGCGCGGGCGGGTTCATTGCGAATCACCGCGACAATGCGCAGGCTAATAGCCCCAACGCTCAGCATATCGCCCACTGAAAGCGAGAGATCACTCAGTAGCTGCGGCTCCACCCACACCGTTCCTGACGTTGGAATTCCTGTGGCATCCTCAGCGGTTGCGAAGGGCTGCTCACTTATCTTCAACTCCCCTCGTAATGGATAACCGGACGAGACCGCCTTAATCGCCGCCAGTCGCCCCTCGTCATCCCCCATAACCATAGAGGGAAACTCATAACCCATCACCCACTTTAGGTCCGCTTCAGCGGCTTGTTGAGAATGTTGAGATGAAATAGGATTATCTGATTCCAGGATCAAATCCCCGCCCAATAAAGCATTAGCTTGCTGATTAAGCACCTGCTCTACGCGATCACTAAAGACACCTACCGCGACGACAGCCGCCACCGCCACTAATAACGAGAGCCAGATGACTCGCAGCTCACCACTGCGCCATTCACGGCGAAGCATACGCAAGCCTAATTTAAGGCTACTCATGGTTGCGACCACAGTTGACCATCCCGCAACTCCAATCGTCGTTGGCAGCGTTCCGCTAAGCCATTGTCATGGGTGACTAAAATCAATGTGGTCTGTTGTTCGCGGTTTAACTGAAATAGCAGTTCAATAATACGCTGACCGGTAACACTATCCAGATTACCCGTCGGCTCATCTGCCAAGAGTAATGCAGGAGTGGATACAAAAGCCCGTGCAATCGCTACGCGTTGCTGTTCACCACCGGAAAGCTGCTTAGGGTAATGATGCAAACGCGGCCCCAAACCAACCCGTTCTAAAACCTCGGTCGCACCTGCCAACGCATCCTGCCGCCCCGTCAACTCAAGCGGCAACATCACATTTTCCAAAGCACTTAGATTATCCAGCAACTGGAAAGACTGGAAGACAAAACCCACACTTCTAGCACGCAACGCAGCTCGACCATCCTCATCAAGTTGAAATAGTGACTGGCCTGCAATCACCACGTCACCCTCACTGGGCTCATCCAAGCCAGCCAACAATCCCAACAGAGTCGATTTACCAGAGCCTGAAGCACCAACTACAGCAACTGTTTCACCAGCCACCACATTCATTTCAACATTATGTAAGAGTACTAACTCCCCTTCAGGACTACTAACACGCTTTCCCAAACCCCGAGTTTTTAATATGCTATCTACCATCACTCTCTTACCCTTGGTCATTATGTCTATTTTACGTCGCGTCATTCGCACGATTCAATTCAGCATTTTGCTGCTATTGATGTTTAACGTAGCACAAGCGACTCCACAGCCCACCATTCTGGTACTCGGAGATAGCCTCAGTGCCGCCTATGGCATCCCTCCTCAACTGGGCTGGGTATCGCTACTGCAACAACAGCTACGCGATGAAGCGTATCCGCATCAAGTCATCAACCTCAGCATTAGTGGAGAGACCAGCCAAGGTGGACTTAGTCAGCTCCCTCGGGCGCTGGCCCAATATCAACCCCAGCTGCTAATTCTCGCCCTCGGGGCCAATGACGGTCTACGCGGCAGTTCCCTTAAACAACTCCATCAAAACCTTACGAGCATGGTCTCGCTCGCCAAAGCGAAGAATACTAAGGTACTTCTGGTTGGCATGGCGCTACCACCCAACTATGGTGAGGCTTATAACCAAAAGTTCCGTAATAGCTTCACGCTGGTTGCCGAGCAACAAGACGTTGCTTTAGTCCCTTTTCTTTTACAAAAGATGGCTTCACAACGGGATCTTTTTCAAGAGGATAATCTACATCCTATTGCAGCAGCACAGCCTCTACTACTCGAAACCGTATGGCCTAAACTAAAACCCCTGTTATAACACGTGCCAATCAAGCATCTGTATCCATTTATCCAAATCAACCATACCCTTTGAGACCCGCCAAGAAATAAGTTAATTGACAGCCACAACGCTCGCCTGATAAGTTGGCTATAACCTAATAAATTTGTCAGTTATTATTTCAATGCAAATCAATAGACTCAATCTCAACATGATTTTCCTACACCGCAGTGTACTTGTGGTCGTGCTATCAGTCGTGGTGGTGGTCACAGGCGTTTCGCCGTAGCGGGTTTGCAATAACAGCATATTTAAAAACCCCCTCGGCAAAATGCTCAGGGGGTTTTTTTATGCTCCAAAAGCACGTTGAAAAACGCAATACACGGGTTTTTCACATAGCGAATAAGAGGAACAACGTATGCGATTAAATGGTGCACAAATCATTATCAAGCTATTAGAGCAGCATGGTATAAAACACGTCAGCGGCATACCTGGCGGTGCCAATCTACCCGTTTATGATGCATTCGTAGACAGTAATATTGAGCATATCCTGACTCGTCATGAACAAGGTGGCGGCTTTATTGCCCAAGGCATGGCACGGGTCAGCGGTAAAGTAGCGGTATGTATGGCCAGCTCGGGCCCTGGCGCCACCAATCTTGTCACAGCGGTGGCTGATGCCTACCTGGACTCTATTCCATTGATCGCCATTACCGGCCAAGTCCCTAGCAGCATGATCGGTACCGATGCTTTTCAGGAGTGCGACACCTATGGATTGATGCTCCCCATCACCAAGCATAATTGGCTGGTACGTTCCGCCACTGAGTTACTCGAGGTTATACCAGAGGCCTTCCGCATCGCCGCAAGCGGCCGACCTGGCCCGGTCTCCATTGATGTACCTAAAGATGTACAACTTGAAGAGATCGAGCTAGATGCCCTGCCACCCTGCCTGGCACAGGAGCAAATGCCCAATGCTAATGACGCTGAATTAGCCCATTTCAAACAGCTGTTAACAGAGGCACAGCGCCCCATGTTAATGGTCGGTGGAGGGGTTATCCATTCAGGCCAGGCCGAGCTACTCAGACAGTTAGCCGAACAGCAAGAAATGCCCGTTGTTGCCAGCTTCATGGGACTCGGAGTGATCCCTGCTGAACACCTGCTCTCGCTCGGCATGCTGGGTATGCACGGTGCTCAAGGTACTAATATGGCTCTAGAGGAGTGTGATCTGCTAATTGCTGCGGGCGTACGCTTTGACGACCGAGCGACTGGCAAGGTCAGCGAATTTTGCCCACAAGCTAAAATTATCCACATCGATATTGATCGCAGCGAATTAGGTAAAATCAAACAGCCGTGCCTGGGTATCACAGCCGATGTCTGCGATACCATCAGACGCCTATTACTCATCGCCCCGCCTCAGCAACGCATGCCATGGCGTGAACGCATTGCCCACCTTAAACAACATTTTGGATTAGGCAGTAGCGATGGCTTTGAACTATTCACACCCCAGGGCTTAATAGCTGAACTCGGCAGACAATGTAATGAAGAAACCAACATTATCACCGATGTCGGTCAGCACCAGATGTGGACTGCGCAACTCTTTCCATTCCAGCGCCCCCGCCAATGGATCAGTTCCGGTGGACTAGGCACCATGGGCTTTGGCCTACCCGCCGCAATCGGCGCTGCTCTGCAACAGCCGGAAAGGATGGCTCTGTGCATCAGCGGTGATGGTAGCATTATGATGAATATCCAAGAACTCGATACGGCAGCAGAGCACGATCTCAATGTAAAGGTCGTGGTTATGAATAACAATCATCTCGGCATGGTACGTCAACAGCAAAAACTATTTTATAAAGCACGTTTCAGTGGCATCAATAATCGACGCCGCGTCGATTTAGCACTTATTGCAGAAGGCATGGGGGTACGCGGCATTGACCTTAGCGATGCACCCAACCCCCAACAAATGCTAGCTGAGGCGCTTGCCACCCCCGGCCCCTGCCTTATCAATGTACCCATATCAGAACAAGAGATGGTCTTTCCTATGGTGCCCGCGGGCGCTGCGAATCACGAAATGATTGTGGAGTAAGATCATGACAGATAAAAATAATAAAGCCGTTTTGGAGCTAAAAGTAAACAATCATCCTGGCGCAATGTCACATATTTGCGGACTGTTTGCCCGCCGAGCCTACAACCTTGAAGGCATTCTCTGCCTTCCATTAGAAGACAAACGCTACAGTTGTATCTGGTTACTGGTAGATGAAGATCAACAACTAGATCAAGTAATCCGGCAGACCGAAAAGTTAGTTGATGTACTCACACTAAAACACCATGTAGACGTCAATCATGATGTTTTTATTGAGTTAGAGAAGGCGTTTCACTTATAAACACTATCTAAATGAAGATACTTGACATCCCCCGCGCTTGTCCCTAGCGTTAACGCCATACTTTGATCAATGGAGAGGCCAATAGAATGAAGAGTTACCCTATAACAATGGTCGGCTGTTTAGCCGTCCTAGCCTGTGGCTTAGCCCAAGCAGCTGAATGGGGCTATGAGGGACAGCAACATAATACGCCACCAAGTCAATGGCACAAGATATCCACCTCATGTGGCTCTATCAAACAACAGTCACCTATCAATATCATTGATAGCGAGGCTCTTGATAGTAATATTAGCGTCACCACCCACTATAAGACTGACTTGGCACCCTACCAAAACAATGGTCATACTGTAGTGATAGATATTTCCAAGCTAAATAGTCGCCGATGGATTGAATTTAACGAGGAGTTAAACGGTGAGCAACTCACTAAAGAGTATGACCTGCAAAAGCTGCATTTCCATACCCTTAGTGAACATAGCTTTAGCGCTACGCGTAAACACACCGCACAGCACTATGCGATGGAGCTACACCTGGTACACACCAACAAAGAAGGTGAGATCGCGGTCATCGGGGTACCAATACGTGAAGGACAACATAACAAAGCTCTAGCTGAACTATTCGATAAGTTAGCACAAGGCTACCAACAAGGAGGGGTCAATATGTTCCCAGATGTCGATGCGCTACTACCTAAAAATAATAAAAATGCATTTATCTATGACGGCTCACTCACCACGCCGCCATGTGAAGAAGGCGTAAAATGGATTGTTTTTGCTGAACCTATCGAAATGTCGAGCAGGCAGATTAAAACCTATCGTAGTTTATTTAAAGAGAACGGTGAGCACTACTATACCAATAGACCCACCCAAAAATTGAATAGCTTAATGACTAATATGTTGAAGTGGCGCAAGGTTTACATTGGCACCGTGAATTAACAAAAAGGCCCACAGAGCAAAAATTGCTCTGTGGGCCTTATTTTTATACACAGACTATCTTCTGTGCAAAGGTCTCTAAGCGTTAAATGGATGACGCAAAATAATGGTCTCAGCACGATCTGGCCCGGTTGAAATAATATCAATCGGCGTTTCACATACTTCTTCCAAACGTTTCAAATAATTACGGGCACTCTCTGGCAGCTCGTCAAACTGAGTCACACCAAAGGTTGAAGTATCCCAGCCTGGCATCACTTCATAGATCGGCTCACACGATGCAATCGCATCCGCCCCGGACGGTGGCGTATTACGAACTTCACCCTGATACTTATAACCAGTACAAAGACTTATACTCTCTAAACCATCCAAAACATCAAGCTTAGTGATACATAAGCCAGTCATGCCATTTATCTGAATGGCACGGCGCAGTGCAACGCCATCAAACCAACCACAACGACGTTTCCTGCCTGTAGTGGCTCCAAACTCATG
>Ga0316204_10005599_pt1 | contig 20453 bp, 14 predicted proteins | sample 6monrhotite_MG_2_FD_205661 | JGI IMG/M metagenome (GOLD analysis project Ga0316204, IMG submission 205661) | Microbial mat bacterial communities from mineral coupon in-situ incubated in ocean water Damariscotta River, Maine, United States -... | ecosystem: Environmental > Aquatic > Marine >...
GAAAAGAACAGATGTGGAAACAGGTATGCGCCTGAAGTGCGCAAACGTGCTGTGCGGATGGTGTTTGAGCATCAGGGTGAATTTGGCAGCCAGTCAGCGGCGATCACGTCGATTGCGCCCAAGATTGCCCCTTGGATCGAGTGAACAGGCAGGTCCGTGCGACCATGCCAAGCCAACTCTGGGTGTCCGCGAAGACTACGCACGGCATATTCGGGATGGCGAGGGGCGTAGCGGAGGGCATCGATACGGAACGGGCGCACCTGGCAAGACGGAATTTCCGGCCAGTTGGTCCGATGATGATATTCTGGAAGCCATAAGGCAAGTCGCGGGAACGGGCACTGTTGATCGACCTGCGCATCGTGGAGGCGATTTGGTCGAAGTTGGCGAGGTAAATGGCGTCACGATCGAAGTTGTCGTACAACCAAACGGCGACGTGCGGACGGGCTCCTCGGCCACGGCCAGTTCGTTGCGGGTGATGTGGAAGGGCGTGCGCTCCCATCCGTTCGTCGTCTTGACCTCGATAAGCCGGGCGAGCCCGTCCGGGGCGAAACTCGCGATGTCGTAGCCCGCGCCATCGCCATCCTCCTCCGACACCCAGCGTACCTTGCGCGCCAGATCGTCCCGTCCTGCCGAGCGCAGAGACGCCCGTTCATGCGCCAGCACACGTTCCTCTCCCGCGCGACCGAGGGCCCGGTTGCGCTCGTCCCGGCCCGCCACGTCGAACTTGCGGGCGATATGCAGCATCTGGTCCAGCTCCTGCGGCGGCGGCTGGTTCGACAGCGTCGGCGGCGGCCCGATCCAAATCTGCGCCGCCTCGCGCAGGCCAGCGGCGGTTTGCAGCCCCGGTTGGCGCCCGAGCCAGGCCGGGTTTAGCGCCAGCCAACGCGCCACGGCATCCACCAAGGTCATCTGGAAGTTGAACGCGGGCTTGTAGCCGGGGATCCAGTCCTCGCCGAGGCCCTTCATCACCGCACTGATGTTCTGGTGCTTGAACTCGACGGACCCCTCGGACCGGTCGTTCAGCAGCGGGAGGAGTGCGCGGCGGTGTTCGGCCTTGCTGTAGCGGCGCGCGGAGATGTCGTCGGCCAGCATCGCGAAGTAATCCGCGACGATCAGGTCGTTCTCTTCATCCGTCCAGGGCCCGTTCGACATTGCGCCAGGCTATGGGCACGAAGTGTGTTTGTCATCAGAGACTTCCGGCAGGGTTTTCGCTGCTGTCGCTGGCGCCACGCGCCGGTGCGACGGCCTCGTGATCGGCCGCCACGGAGCCGTCCTTCTGGCCGCCCTGCGCCTTCGTGTCGGTCTCCGTCACCGGATTATCTCGCGAACGGGGCGAACCCATGAGCGCGGCAACCCATTGGAAATACGAAGATGTCTTACGCCGTCCCGTGACCGTCGAGGGGCGCTCGAAGAGAGACACAGGCCATTCGGAGACCCATTCTCCGTCAACCGCTCAGTCTCTGCAGGGCGGACGACCTTGCCAACGCCCTTTGAAACAAAAAGAAAAAAGGCCCCAATCGGGGCCCTTGAACGCATTCTGTATCTGAATGTGGCGGAGCGACAGGGATTCGAACCCTGGAGACGGTTCCCCGCCTACACACTTTCCAGGCGTGCGCCTTCGACCACTCGGCCACCGCTCCGTTGGCCCTGCAATACCGCGTCACGGGGGCGGGGTGCAAGGGGGATTGGTGCGGAAAAATGGCCAATCGGGTTCGGCGGTTGAGAACTACAATTGCATATCATGGTGTCCGTTGTGTATACATAAAGCCCAGATCCGCGGAACTCCCATGCCGAACCAGACTGACGTCATCATGAACACGCTGTTCGACTGGATCGACACGGGGCGCTTGAACCCCGGCGATGAGGTCGATGAAGCGACGCTGATCCAGACGTTCAACGTATCCCGCACCCCGGTTCGCGAAGCGCTCATGAAGATTGAGGCCACGGGTCTTTTGCGTCGATTGCCGCGCAAGGGGGCGGTGGTGTTCAAGCCAACGCTCGAGGAATTTCTGGCTATTCTTGAAGTGCATGCGACGCTGGAAGGGCAGGCGGCGGGGCTGGCCGCCCGGCGGTTGTCAAACGACAGTGCCGTGTATTTGGAGGCCGCGACCAGGGCCTGCGAAACGCATCAATCGACCAAAGGCGACGCGGATCCGGACGGGTACTATCAGCTGAATCTGCGGTTCCATGCTGCGGTTGCACAGGCGGCCGGGAACACATTCTTGTTGGACATGATCAAGACAAACGCCCGCAAACTGATGGCCTATTACCGCGCGCGATATCGCTACGCGGGGTCCATTGCGGCGTCTGCGCAGGATCACCGGGAGATTGCGACCCTGATCACCGCCCGCGATAGCGTCGGGGCCGAGGCGGCGATGCGCCGGCACGTGCAGTTTGACCAGATTACGGCAATGGATTTGCTGGCGGCGCTTGGCTGACGCCGCGCTTGACCGGCTCAAGGCCCTGCGAAGGCACGTTTTTCTCTCGGGTTATCTTTGCGCTTCGTTCAAACGTCGCACACGCGCGCTTGGTTAAAGAAACCGACGATCCAGCGCGCCATTTGATCATCCTGAACCGGCCCGCCCAGGCCGTCCCGCGCTGTATCCAGCACAGTCTGATCGACGTCGCCTGTCAGTTCGGCCAACAGCCCGGCCATAAAGCCTGAGCTTAGTTCCGGATGGTATTGCGTGCTGAAAACGCGCGGGCCGATGGAGATATGGCCATTGGGCACGGCGTCGGTTCCCGCATGAACAACTGCGCCTTCGGGCGGCACCAAGACCTGCTCTTTATGGGCGGCGATCAGGGCCATGGGGCCCGCGTGATCCATCCACGGGGCGGGGGTGTGGTTGAGCGTCTCGTATCGGCCCAAAATCCAGCCGCTCGGATTTTTACCGACGGTTCCGCCCAATGCTTTGGCAATCGCTTGATGGCCGAAGCAAGCCCCAAATACCGGTATATTCTGGTCAACCGCGTCTGTGATCAGGTCAAGCAACCGCGCGACCCAGGGGGCCGGATCATTGACCGACGCCACGCTGCCCGAAATCATGATGCCGTCATAGCCCCCGATCCCGTCCGGGAATTCACCGGCCGACACGTTGAAATCCGAATACCGCCAGTCTGGGGCGTGTTGGCGCAGCAGCGTTTGAAATTTCGCGCATTCCGGCGGATGGCTTCGACCGAATTCGCTCTCATCGGTGTTGGTGTCAAGAAATGCGATATGCATGCATTTTCCATTTGCATAAATTGGAGTTTCACAAATATACATTGAAAAGCCGCATAGCAAGAGAGAGTTGCATGACAGTCTGGACCCCAACCGACGACGGATTTGCGGATTTGTCGTCGCATGACACCTTCGCCAAGGGCGCACCGCACAACACTTTCGCGCGGCTGCGGCGCGACGAGCCTGTCAGTTGGACGGACTGGTCAGGCGGCAAGGGATTTTGGTCGATCACCCGCAACGAAGACATCATGGCGCTGAACAAGCAGCCTGATCTGATGTCTTCGGCGCAAGGGATCCGCATGGAGGACCAGACATATGAGGAATATGTCGCCCGGCGCACCTTTCAGGAAACCGACCCGCCAGAGCATACGGTGATGCGCATCAAGGTGGCCAAGGCGTTTTCCAAACCCGTCATGGCGCGGTTCGAGGATCAGATCCGCGCCTTGTGCGATGAGATATTGGACACCGCGTTGGACAAGGGCACGTTTGACGCCACCAAGGACATTGCGCGCCAATTGCCGATGCGGATGTTGGGCCAGATACTGGGCACACCGGACGCGGATTTGCCCTGGTTGGTCCAGAAAGGCGACGCGTTGATCGCCAATACGGACCCGGATTTCACCGATCACGTCCTCGACAAGATGACAACCGATGACTACCGGCTCATGCCGTTCAATTCACCTGCGGGCGCAGAGCTTTATGACTATGCCAAGCAGTTGATGGCCGACAAGGCCGCGCGCGGCGATACCGACGGGATCTTGCATTTGATGTTGAAGCCCGGCCCGGATGGGTCGGTCATCTCGGAAACTGAATTTCGGAATTTCTTCTGCCTGCTGGTTGCGGCGGGGAATGACACCACGCGCTACTCCATCGCGGCGGGCATTCATGCGATGTGCCATCAGCCGGAACTTCTGAGCCAAATGCAGGCCGGAGAGATCTGGGACACCGCGCCGGATGAAATCATTCGCTGGGCCACGCCGGCCATCTATTTCAGACGCACCGCAACCCGCGACCATGACATGCATGGCAAGACCATTCGTGCGGGCGACAAGGTGCTGTATTGGTTCCTTTCGGGCAACCGGGATGAGGCTGTGTTTGATGATCCGATGCGCGTCAACCTTGGGCGCACGCCCAATCGCCACGTAAGCTTCGGACAGGGGGGGCCGCACGTCTGTCTGGGGATGTGGCTGGCGCGGCTTGAAGTGCGCGTGCTGTTTCAGGAACTTGCCAAACGCATCACATCCGTGGAACCTGCGGGGGAACACAAGTTCCTGCGCTCGAATTTCGTGGGTGGGATCAAGGAACTGCCGGTCAGCGTGAAACGGGCTTGATCGGTGCAAGAATAAAAGACCAGGGAGGAATGGAAATGCGCGATCGTCTTCGCCCGATGTGGTGCGACCAGCTCAGCGTCATGCGCGGCAAATATCTGCCGCAAGAAAAGATCGGGGCAGGGGCCACACGCTTTGCACAGCCCTGTTTTGCGGTGCATTACGACAAGGACCTGATCATCGACGCCCCGGGCACGCAATGCCTGGACGGCCTGCCGGATATGGAGCTGCGCTGGGGCGCGGACGACATCCGCAAAGGGTGGGAGCCGGGCGTGCATGTGGTCACCGGGGACCTGTTTGACACCAAAGGCACGATGATCCCGATCGCCGGGCGCACCGCGCTGAAAAACGCCATCGCCGCGTGGAAAGCCCATGGCCTGACGCCGATGGTGGGGATTGAGCTTGAGGCCTTTGCCCTGGTGCGCGATGAGGACGGCAAGCTGCACCCCTACGACGTGCCGGGCGGCGTGGTCTACGGCACCGGCCCATTCAATGACCCCAATGGCATTGTCGATGCCATCTGGGAAGCGGCCGAAGATGCCGGGTTCAGGTTGGAGATGATCACCACCGAATACGACACCCCGCAGTTCGAATTCACCCTGGTGTTCGATGAAGCCCTGCGCGCTGTTGATGACATCGTTCTGTTCCGTCAACTGGCGCGCGAAGTGGCGTTCAAAAAGGGCGTTCTTCTGACCTTCATGCCCAAACCGTTAGAGGACAAGGGCGGCTCGGGCATGCATATCAACCTGTCTTTCCAGGATGCGGCGGGCGAAAATGCGCTGGCCAGTCCCGAAGGCGGCATTGCCGGCATGAACGATCTGGCGCGCGGCTGTATCGCGGGCTGGATGACCCATCACAAGGGGCTGGCCGGGTTGATCGCACCGTCGGCCAATTCCTATGCGCGGCTGCAACCTGCATCCTTGTCGGGCTTTTGGTGCAATTGGGGCGAAGACCATCGCGGTGTGACGGCGCGCGTGTCGTCCGAGGCCGGTCCAAAGGCCCGTTTGGAACACCGCATGGCCGATGCGGCAGCCAACCCTTATGCGTCCGTGGCGGCCGTGCTTCAGGCCGCGCGCCTGGGGTTTGAGGCGGGGTATGAGCTGCCCGCCGCCGAAACCGGCGACTGTTTCATGGAGCAATCTGCACCGCATGGCGTGGCAGAAAATCTGGCGGGGGCGCTGGATGATCTGCAGGCCGATACCGCGTTGGTCGATGCAATGGGGGCTGAGTACTGCGCCCATCATCTGCACATGAAACGGACTGAAATCGAAAAGACAGCCGAGATGACGCCCGAGCAAGTGCGTGATTTCTATGTCTGGTTTGTGTGAGGCGCATCGATGAAAGCAACTTGGATCCTGCCCGACGGCACCGAAAAATCCAGCGACGTCCCAGCCGGCCACAACTTGATGGAGGCCGCTGTGGCGGCCAACATCCCCAATGTGATCGGTGAATGCGGCGGCACGCTGTCCTGCGCCACCTGTCACGTCTATGTCGAAGAGGCGTGGCGCGCCAAGATCGGCGAGGTCGGTGATTTCGAGGACGCCATGCTGGATGTGACAGAAGCCGACCGCACCGATGCGTCGCGCCTGTCGTGTCAGATCGAAATGTCTGACGATCTGGACGGCATCATCTTGCGCGTGCCTGAACCGTGACAGCCGGCTGCCACGTGGGGGTTTTGAAAAGCACGGTGTAGCGCAGGGCAAAGAACTGGGCAAAGCCCGGCACCCCGGATGCCTGTGTCAGCGACCAAGACGTGCACGCCATGTCGAGCTGCTTTGCGGATCGCCGCCAAGCCCCGTTTCGCGACAATTATTGCGTTTGAATGCCGGTTTCAGTCTGTTTAAGCCCCAATTCACAAGGCAAAAGGGGGCGAACTCGGACAGATACGGAAAGGCCGGACCCTTGCAGAAAACCGTCGTCAACAGCTGGAACGAATGGGATCCCTTGAAGCATGTAATCGTCGGGCGCGCCGATGATTGCCACATCCCGCCCGAAGAACCGGCGCTGGACGCCAAGGTACCCGAAGACAGCGACATGCGCGGCCAGTGGGGGCGGCGCCCGCAGGAAACCATCGACCGTGCCAATGAGTTGTTGGATAACTTCGCAGCGATGCTTGCGAAACGCGGCGTTCGCGTGGATCGCCCGACGTGCATCGACCACTCCAAGCCGGCGACGACCCCTGATTTCCACACCGACAGCCAGTTCGGCTGCATGCCGCCGCGTGACGTGCTGTTGACGGTGGGATCGGAAATCCTCGAGGCGACGATGTCGTATCGTTGCCGCTGGTTCGAATACTTGAACTACCGGCCCTTGATGCAGCAGTTCTGGAACGAAGACCCCAACTTTCGCCACGAAGCCGCGCCCAAGCCGCGTCTGACTGATGCTGACTATCATCCAGACTATCTGTCCGAAAAGATCGGGGTCGAAAAGCGCCTGCAATGGGCGGCCGAAAAGTTCTTTGTCACGACCGAGGAAGAACCCTTGTTCGACGCCGCCGACGTGCTGCGGTTCGGGCGTGATCTGGTCGTGCAGCACGGGTTCACCACGAACCTGAAAGGCATCGAATGGATCCGCCGCCACTTCCCCGAACACCGGGTGCACGCGGTGAACTTCCCCGGTGATCCCTATCCGATCCACATCGATGCGACCTTCACGCCACTGCGTCCGGGCCTGATCCTGAACAATCCGCAACGCCGGCTGCCCGAAGACCAGCGCAAGATGTTCCGCGACAACGATTGGGAAATCGTCGATGCGGCCCAGCCTGCGCATAACACCCCGCCGCCGCTGTGTTATTCCTCAACCTGGTTGTCGATGAACGTGCTGGTTCTGGACCCCAAGACGGTGTGTGTCGAAGCGTCCGAGGTGTATCAGATGGAGCAGATGGACAAGCTGGGTCTGGAAGTCGTGCCGGTCGAATTGCGCGACGCCTACGCCTTTGGCGGCGGGCTGCATTGTTGCACGGCGGACGTCTACCGCGAGGGCACCTGCGAAGACTACTTCCCCAACATGTAAGCCGTTGAGGGGCGGTGCGTGCACAGCACGCACCCTACGCTTCGGCCGGGACAACCGGGTAGGGTGCGTGCTTGCACGCACCTTTGCTCAGCCTGCAAACCTGGCTTCAGGTGATCACATCTGGCGCCGCGCGCCCGGTACGGGCGGCAATTCCCGCCAGTGCCTCGGTCGCGGCTATGACAGGGGCGAGTGCTGCCTGCGGGTCCTGCCCAAAATCGGCCGGATCAAACCGTTCCATATAAACCCGAAGTGTCGCGCCCTCGGTCCCGGTGCCCGACAGACGCATCACCACCCGCGCTCCGCCGGTGAATGTGATCTGCACACCTTGCTTTGAGGCAACAGAGCCATCGACCGGATCGGTATAGCTGAAATCCTCGGCGGCCTCGATTGTCAGCTCGCCGGCGCTTTGGCCCAAAAGCCCCACCAGTTTCGCCCGCATGTCTTCCATCAACGTGTTGGCGATGGTGCTGTCCACGGCCTCATAATCATGGCGTGAATAATAGGTGCGCCCGAATTCGGCCCAGTGATCGGCCATCATGTCGGACACTGACTGCTTGCGCACGGCGAGGATGTTGAGCCACAACAATACCGCCCACAGCCCGTCTTTTTCGCGCACGTGGTCCGAGCCGGTTCCAGCGGATTCCTCGCCGCACAGCGTCGCCATGCCCGCATCCAGCAGGTTGCCAAAGAATTTCCACCCGGTCGGCGTGGCATAGCAGGGCATCCCGCGCGCTTTCGCGACACGGTCCACCGCGCAGGACGTCGGCATGGAGCGCGCGACGCCCTTTAGCCCGCCCGCGTAGCCCGGTGCCAGATGCGCGTTTGCGGCCAGAACCGCCAGGCTGTCCGACGGGGTCACGTAACAATTGCGCCCGACGATCATGTTGCGGTCGCCGTCGCCGTCCGATGCCGCGCCGAAATCTGGGGCATTGGTGCCGTGCATCGTGGTCATCAATGCCTTGGCCCAGACCGGATTCGGATCCGGATGGCCCTTGCCGAAGTCGGGCAATGGGACCGCGTTAACCACGCTGCCGGATGCGGCCCCAAGGCGGCGTTCCAGGATTTCGGTGGCATAGGGGCCCGTGATGGCGTGCATTGCGTCGAATTGCAGTGTGAAGCCGCCCCCGAACAGCGCACGGATCGCGTTGAAATCAAACAGCTTCTCCATCAGGACCGCGTAGTCTGCCACCGGATCGACGATCTCGACAATCATGTCGCCAATGCGGGCCTCACCGATCGCCGCCAGGTCGGCGTCTGGTGCGTCGGCGATGGCATAGCTGGCCAACTCGGTCGTCGCCTTGAAGATCGCGTCGGTGATCCCTTCTGGCGCCGGGCCTCCATTGGCGGTGTTGTATTTGATGCCGAAGTCCTCATCCGGGCCGCCGGGATTGTGGCTGGCAGACAGGATCACGCCGCCATCCGCACCGCGCACGCGGATCAGATTCGAGGCGGCGGGGGTGGACAGCAGGCCGTTCTGGCCCACGATCAGCCGCGCGGCACCCGCCGCTGCGGCCATTTTCAGGATCGTTTGAATGGCACGGTCATTGAAAAATCGCCCATCCCCGCCAACCACCAAGGTCTTGCCCGCCACGCCGCCGATCCCGTTCCAGATGCTCTGAACGAAATTCTCCAGATAGCCGGGCTGCATGAACACTCGGGTTTTCTTGCGCAGGCCCGAGGTGCCGGGCTTCTGGCCGTCGATTGGTTGGGTGGGAAGCGATTTGACCTGCATGTTTCTATCCGTTTGAAGAGCCGATTCGACCGGCGCGCGCCATGATGTCGCCTGTCTGGCGCAGGCTTTGGGCGGAAATGAGGCCTGAAATGGGGACAGGCAATCGACGACACCAATTGGGGTGCTCATAGACCGTGCCGGGCAAGTTGACCTGTTCGACCGCGCCCGCCAGATCTTCGCCTTGAACGGCCACCAGGTGGGATGCACAGCGCGCCAGGAAGCTGTGCATTTGCTCCAGCCCGGATCCACCAGTCAACGCATCGAACGCCGCCACCTCGGAGGCGCGCTCAGCGCGGGCCAAACTCTCATCCGCGACCTCGCCCAATTGCGCCCGCCAGTCAATGTCGCGCCCTTGTCGCCAGCCTTGCCAGGTCGGCAGATCATGGGTGCCCCAACTGGCCAATGCGGCGGGGGAATATGCGTCGGCGGGCAGGAAATCACCGGTATCGTCCCAGTCGCGTTCGAACATCGCCACGCGGCAGCCCATCACGCCCGATTGCGCCAGCGCGCCGCGCAGCCCTTCGGGGATCGTGCCCAGATCTTCACCGATGACATAGGCCCCGGCGCGGCTGACCTCGATCCGCAGCACGGCCAACAACTCATCGCGCGGCATGGTGACATAAAGGCCGGGCAGATCGTCCGGCAGCCAGAAGCTGCGATCCATGCCCAGAATATGGTCGATGCGCAGCACGCCACAGAAGTTCAGCTGTTGGCGCAGGGTTTGGGCAAACGCCGCATAGCCGGTTGCGCGCAACACATCCGGGCGCATCGGCGCCAACCCCCAGCGTTGCCCGGATGGGCCCAACAAATCCGGCGGCGCACCCAAGCTGACGCCTTGGGCAAAAAGTCCGCGTTCGGCCCAGGTTTCGGCGCCCGAGGGGTGCGTGCCAACTGCGATATCCAGATACAGCCCGAACCCCATGCCAGCGTCTTTTGCCCGCTGATGCGCCCCGGCAAGCTGGGTTTCCGCCATCCATTGGGCCCAGGCGTGGAACCGCAGCCGTTGGGCGCGTTCGCGGGCGAAGCTTTGCACCTGCGGGCTGTGCGGATCTTGAAAATCGGCGGGCCAGCCCATCCAGTATCCGCCGTGTACCTCGCTCAACGCCTGATAGGTGACAAAGAGTTCCAGCGCCGCGCCGCCATCACCGCGCCAGGCCTCGAACTCCGGATCCCCGGTGAAGCCGGAAAACGCGTCTTCCAGCGCTGCGCGGCGGGCGCGGATTGTGGCGGTGTAATCGATCAAATCGCCGGTATCTGGCAGGGTATGGCCGGTCTCAACGTGCAACGTATTCAGCCGCCGCCGGTGGCTGGGCGCGTAGGGGCTGTAGTTGCCCGGATCGACGGGGAAGCCCGCATGAATGGGGTTGATGCCCAGAAAACCCGCGCCAGTCTGCGCTAGCCCTTCGGCCAGATCACCGAGTTGGGCATAACTGCCCATGCCCGCGTGTGTGTCGTCCCAAAGCGCAAACAGCGGCAGGGTCACGCCCCAGCGGCGCGGGGGGGCGGGCAAACTGTCCGGCGCGGCCAGCAGATGCACGGTCCAGCCATTGTGCTGAATGCGGTGATATCCCACGGGCAGGGGGGGCAACGGGCCCTCGCCGTGCAAATCTTGCCCGGCTTCGGTGGTGATCATCCATGTGCCGGGGCCCCATTCCTTGGGCTGGTTGGCGGAGATTGCCAGGCTGGTGACTTGACGCATGTGGGCGGGCAGGGCGGCATCGGCGTTGCCATGGCCCAATGCCGCCAGAACCGCGCGACGGCTTTCGGGCGGTGCTTCCTGCATCCGCCCCGCGCCATCGCGGTACACCCATGTCAGACCGGCCTTGCGGCAGGCGTCGTCCAGGTCGTTCATGCCACGCCTTCCAACACCAGGGCAGACACCGAATGTGCGGGCACCGTCACCGTGCCCGACGTGCAGCGTTCGGGGGCGGCGTCCGGCGCCGAGGAATTGATGCGACGAGACCAGGCCATGCCCTCTGGGGCCTCTGGCAGGCTGAGGTCCAGAACCCCGCCCGCGTTGAAGGCCAGGAACACCGCAGTTTCCAGATCGGCATAGGCGGGTGTGTCGCTTGCGGTGCGCATATCGACACAGACGAAGCTTAGCGCCGGGTCTTCCCAGTCGGTGGCGGTCATGCGGCGACCATCCTTGTGCCACCACATCACATCGGCCTGTCCGTCGGCGCGCGCCTTGGAGTGCAGGAAGTAGTTTTGCCGCAGGATCGGATGGTTCTTGCGAAATGCGATCAGCCGTTTGGTGAAGGCCACCATTTGCGTATCGGCCTGTTCCCAGTTCAGCCAGGAAATATCGCTGTCCTGACAATAGGCGTTGTTGTTGCCCTTCTGGCTGTGTCCAATCTCATCACCCGCCAGCAGCATCGGTGTGCCCTGACTGAGCAGCAACGTGGCCATCAAATTGCGCCGCCGAAGGTCCCGCATCTCCAGGACTTGAGGGTCGTCGCTTGGCCCCTCATGCCCCATGTTGTCTGAGTAATTCTCGGAATGCCCGTCCCGGTTGCCTTCACCGTTGGCGGTATTGTCCTTTTGCGCGTAGCTGACCAAATCCATCAGGTTGAACCCGTCATGGGCGCTGATGAAATTGACGCTGCTGGTGGCCGCGCGCCCGGAATGGTCAAACTGCATGGCCGACCCGGTGATGCGCGCCGCCAACTCGGGCGCGGGCTTGAAGTCCCGCCGCCAGAAGCGTCGCACACCATCGCGGAACTTGTCGTTCCATTCCATGAACGGATGCGGGAAGGCGCCAAGCTGATAGCCGCCCGGGCCGATATCCCAAGGTTCAGCAATCAGTTTCACGCGGTTCAGCACCGGGTCCTGCCGGATCGCTGAAAAGAACGCCGAATTGGGCTGAAAGCCGTTGTCATCGCGCGCCAAGGTGGAGGCAAGATCGAAGCGGAAGCCATCCACATGCATCACCTCGACCCAGTAGCGCAGGCTGTCCATCACCATGCGCAGCACCATCGGGTGATCCATGTTCACCGTATTGCCGCAGCCGGTATCGTTGATGTAGTGGCGCGGATAGGGGGCAAGGCGGTAATAGCTCTTGTTGTCGATCCCGCGGAAACTGAGCGTTGGGCCCAATTCGGACCCTTCGCACGTGTGGTTGTAGACCACGTCCAGAATGACCTCGATCCCGGCAGTATGCAGGCGCGCGACCATATGCTGGAACTCGTTGATCTGCCCATTGGACAGATACCGAGGCTCGGGCGCGAAAAAGCCCAGCGTCTGATATCCCCAGTAGTTCGTCAGCTTCTTTTCGATCAGCCAGCGATCATTCAGAAACGATTGCACCGGCAACAGTTCGATCGCCGTGACACCCAGATTGGTCAGATGCTCCAACGAGGCATCCGATGCGATCCCCAGGAACTTGCCCGGATTGGCGCAATCCATCAGGTGCGAGTACCCTTTGACGTGGGCTTCGTAGATCACCGATTCATTGGCCGGGATCGCGGGGGGGCGGTCATTGCCCCAAAAGAAGCTGGGATCTTCGACCACGCATTTGGGCATGAACCGCGCGCTGTCGCGGGTCGAATACGTCAGGTCCAGCGTTTTGGCGCCGGGGTTGTAACCAAACAATGCATCCGACCAACGTGGATGGCCGGTAATGCGCTTGGCATATGGGTCCAGGACCAGCTTGTTGGGGTTGAAGCGGTGGCCATCTTCAGGCGCATAAGGGCCGTGAACGCGGTAGCCGTATAGCTGGCCGGGGCACAGACCGGGCACCCGTCCATGCCAGACCCATCCGGTACGCTCTGGCAGCATCAGGCGGTGCGTTTCGCGCATCCCATCGGGCGAAAACAGGCACAATTCGACGGCTGTCGCGTGTTCGGAGAACAGCGCGAAATTCACGCCGTCGCCGTCGAAGGTTGCGCCAATCTTGTTGTGGCGGCCGCGTTCGATGGTCAGCTTCATGCTGTCTCCTTGTTCGTATCAGCCAGGCGGGCATACAAAGCGGCGTAGACCGGTGCGCTTGCCTCCCAGCCAACAGGATGTTTCATGGCGTTGCGCTGCAATCGTTGGAAGACAGGGCGTTCCGCGTATAGGTCACACAAATGTCTGAGCGCACCTTCAAGCGCCGGCACGTCACCGGGCTGGTGGGTGATCCCCGTGGCGCAGCCCGCGGCCAAAGCGGCCCTGTTGGCGTGGATCACGGTGTCGGCAAGCCCGCCCGTCCGCGCGACCACCGGCAGCGCGCCATATCGCAGACCGTAAAGCTGGGTCAGCCCGCAGGGCTCAAACCGAGACGGCACCAGAACCGCGTCAGCGCCGGCGAACATGCGGTGCGACAGCGTTTCGTCATAGCCGATGCGCACAGCAACCCTGCCAGGATGCTGTGCCGCTGCGGTCAGCCAGGCGTTTTCCAGCCTGCTGTCGCCTGACCCAAGTAACGCCAGTTGGCCACCGTTGTCGATCAACGCAGGAAGCGCCTGAAGCAACAGATCCAGCCCTTTTTGGTCGGACAAGCGTGACACCACCACACATAGGGGCCCACCTACCTTGTCGAGGCCAAATTCGGCCTTGAGCGCCCGGCAGTTTGCCGATTTTCCGCCAGGGGCCGAAAACGGGGTGATGTCAGGGTCCGTGCTGGGGTCCCAGGTGCGGGTGTCGATGCCATTCAGAATGCCGGACAGATCGTTGACCCGTGCCCGGATGATCCCGTCCAACCCCATGCCAAATTCCGGCGTTGCCAGTTCGCTGGCATAGGTCGGGCTAACCGTGGTCAGCGCCTGCGCACCCACCATGCCCGCCTTCAACGCCGAGATGTGGCCGTAATATTCGAACCCTTCCACCGTGAACCCATCTGCCGGAAGGTCCAATGCTTTCATACGTGTAGGCGCGGTCAGACCGTGAAAGGCCATGTTGTGGATGGTCAGGATCGTGGGCACCGTGACGCCATGCGCGGCCATGTAAATGGGCACCAGCCCGGCCTGCCAATCGTGCAAATGCACCAGTTCAGGCTGGAACCCCGCCACGGCACCCCCGGCGATCAGGGCCGCGGCCTTGCACAGTGCGGCAAAGCGCAGGTCGTTGTCTGGCCAGTCCCGGCCACCACTGTCCAGATACGGCGAGCCGTCCCGGTCGAACAACTCAGGTGCGTCCAGCACCAACAAATCCAGATCCCCAACCTTGGCCGCGACAACGCGTGCCTTGGTGCCCAGAAGATCAGGAAGATCCAGCACTTTTCGCGGGCGGTGCAACGCGGTCATCACACTGCGATAGCCGGGGATCAAGGTGCGGATAGCCCATCCCTGACCCTCTAACGCGCGGGGCAGGGCGCCAACCACATCGGCAAGTCCGCCGGTTTTCACCAAAGGCGCGCACTCAGACGCGACCGCAAGAAGTGCGCGCGCCGTCATAGGTGTTCCGCGCGCCGATCAAGCATGTCTTGCGTGATCAGCGTCACGCCCCCTTCCGAGACGCGGAACCATTTGGCGTCTTCGACCGGATCGTCACCAACCACCAGCCCGTCAGGAATGATCACCCCGCGGTCAATCACGACATCCTTCATCCGTGCGTGGCGGCTGATCGTGGCATAGGGCAGGATTACCGCCCGATCCAACGTCGAATACGAGTGCGAGCGCACGCCGGTAAAGATCAACGAATTGCGCACCTCGGTGCCCGAGATGATGCACCCGCCCGAGATCAGCGAGGACACCGCCACGCCCCGGCGGCTGTCTTCGTTGTGGATGAATTTCGCTGGCGGCACGCTTTCGGAATATGTCCAGATCGGCCAGTTGCGGTCCCATAGGTCCAGATCCGGGTCGAAATCGGTCAGGTCGATATTGGCCTTCCAGAACGCATCAACCGTGCCCACATCGCGCCAATAGGCCGGCGCACCGGGTTTGTGGCGCACGCAGCTGTCCTCGAACAAATGCGCCATCGCCTTGCCGTTGCGCACCACCGTCGGAATGATGTCGCCGCCGAAATCGCGGCCCGAATTGGGGTCGTTGGCGTCGTCCATCAGCAATTGGCGCAGGAACTTCCAGCGAAACACATAAATGCCCATCGATGCCAAGGACTTCTCGGGATTGTCGGGCATTCCCGGCGGATCGGACGGTTTTTCGACGAATTCGGTGATCCGTCCGGAATGATCCACAGCCATGACCCCAAACGCCGAGGCCTCGGCCCGGTCCACGGTCAGGCAGCCCACGGTCACATCGGCGCCATTGTCCACATGCTCGCGCAGCATGATCTCGTAATCCATCTTGTAGATGTGATCACCGGCCAGAATGACAACATAATCAATGTCATAGCTGTCAACGATGTCGATGTTGTGGAACACGGCGTCGGCCGTCCCCTCGTACCAACCGGATTCGCTGACACGCTGGGACGCGGGCAGAATGTCCAGGTATTCGTTGCGTTCTGCGCGAAAGAAGTTCCAGCCGCGCTGACAATGCCGGATCAGAGAATGGGCCTTGTATTGCGTGGCAACGGCCATCTTACGAATGCCGGAATTCAGCGCGTTGGACAGCGCGAAGTCGATGATCCGCGCCTTGCCACCAAAGAAGACTGCGGGTTTGGCGCGGTTGTCGGTCAACTCCTTCAGGCGGGACCCACGGCCACCGGCCAAGATAAACGCCATGGTCCGATTGCTCAGGCGGTTGGTCGGTGTCGTCATTGCAGGTCCTCCGGAACCAGAAAGAGCGTGGAAAGGGGCGGCAAGGTGATTTCGGCGCTGTAGGGCTGTTCGCTGTGCGCCGAAGCTTGTGCATGAACCCCCCCAAGGTTACCGCGATTTCCCCCGCCGTAAAGCGCGGCGTCGGTATTCAGGGCCTCAGACCAGGTTCCGCCTTGCGGCAAGCCCAGCGTCCAGCGGCGCTCAACCGGGGTGAAGTTGCTGACCACGGCCACCGGACGCTGCCCGTCAAACCCGTTGCGCACCCAGGAGAATACGCTTTCTTCACGCGCGTCCCTGTCGATCCAGACAAAACCCGCCGGATCGCAGTCCAAGGCGTGCAGCCCGGGCTCTGCGCGGTAGAGGGTATTCAAATCCCGCACAAGCCGCTGCAACCCGGCATGGGCGGGATCGTTCAGCAGGCCCCAGTCCAGTTGTTGGTCATGGTTCCATTCATGCCCCTGACCCAGTTCGCAGCCCATGAACAACAGCTTTTTGCCCGGATGGCCCCACATGTAGCCATAATACGCGCGCAGGTTGGCCAGCTTGGCGGTTGGATCGCCGGGCATCTTCTCCAACATGCTGCCCTTGCCGTGCACCACCTCGTCATGGCTGATCGGCAGGACGTAGTTTTCGCTGAACCCGTAAACCAGGCCGAAGGTCATCAGGTCGTGGTGGTATTTGCGATGGATCGGATCTTGTTCGACATAGCGCAGCGTGTCGTTCATCCAGCCCATGTTCCACTTGAACCCAAAGCCCAGACCGCCGTCATGCACCGGGTTGGTCACGCCGGGCCAGGCGGTGCTTTCCTCGGCCACGGTCATCAGCCCCTGGGGGCCTTCGCCATACGCCAACGTGTTCATCTGCTTCAGAAATTCGATGGCCTCGTAGTTCTCGCGCCCACCGTCCTTGTTGGGAATCCACTCGCCGGATTTGCGCGAATAATCGCGGTAGAGCATCGATGCCACGGCATCAACGCGCAGCCCGTCCAGATGGAAATCGCGCAACCAATAGACCGCGTTCGAGCACAGGAAGTTGCGCACTTCGGTTCGGCCGAAATTGTAGATCAGCGTATTCCAGTCAGGGTGATACCCCTCTCGCGGGTCCGCATGTTCATACAACGACGTGCCATCGAACTGTGCCAATCCATGCGCGTCCGACGGGAAATGTGCCGGAACCCAGTCCATCAACACACCCAGCCCCTTGGTATGAGCGGCATCGATGAAGGCGCGGAAATCATCGGGTGACCCATGGCGGCAGGTCGGTGCGTACATCCCGGTCGGCTGATACCCCCAAGACCCCCCAAACGGGTATTCGGTCAGCGGCATCAGTTCGATATGCGTAAAGCCCATGTCATGCGCATAATCGACAAGGTCCTGGGCCGCCTCCAGATAGGTCAGGGCGCGCCCGTCGCGGTAGCGCCAACTGCCCAGGTGGGCCTCGTAAATGCTGATCGGCGCGTTGCGATTGTTGCGCCCGCCGCGGCTATCCATCCAGGTGTCATCGGCCCAGGCGTGGCGGGGTGCGGGCTGCACCACCGACGCCGTTTCAGGGGGATGCTGCGCGCCAAAGGCGACCGGATCAGCCTTCAGGATTGGTGCGCCATGTTGCGGCAAGATTTCGAACTTATAGGCTTCACCCGGTTTGACGCCGGGCAGAAAAATCTCCCAAACGCCCGATCCAAGCTGGCGCATCGGTGCGCGTCGGCCATCCCAGGCGTTGAACCCGCCAACCACCGATACGCGCCGTGCATTGGGGGCCCAGACCGCAAAGTGCACGCCGTCAACCCGTTGATGGGTCATCGGATGGGCGCCAAGCGCCTGCCACAACCGTCGATGCGTGCCTTCGCCGATCAGGTGGATGTCCATGTCGCCCAGCACACGGCCAAAGCGGTAAGGATCCGCATACTCCCAGCTTCGGGTGCCGTCACTGCCACGCAACCGGTAGCTGCGTTTGCGCCCGATATCGCCCGAAAACACGCCGCCGCCGATAGGTGTCAGGGCAATTTCACCGCTGGTTGTGAGTGCGCTCAAGGTTGTTGCGAAGGGATCAAAGGCAACAAGATGCCCGGTTTTGCCCCGATGCTTGGGGCCAAAAACGTCGAAAGGATCAACAACTTGCCCAGTTGTGATCCGCTCCACATCATCTGGTGTCACCCCACCAGAAAGGGTTTTGTTCGCCCTGACCATGCGCATTTTGTGGCGCAGGACAGGGCGAAAAGCAATGGTATAGTTAACCTAAACGGGAATGGCCGGGACATATTGTTAGCCCTACCACCCGTCTTGTCGTTCAGATCATCGGCTTGATGTTCCAGACATCGTTCATGTAGCCTTGGATCGTGCGATCCGAACTGAACCAGCCGCTGCGCGCGGTGTTCAACGCGGCCATACGGGTCCAGTTGTCTTGATCGGCCCAGGCCCGGTCAACGTCACGCTGCGCATCCCAGTAGCTGTCGAAATCGGCGCAGACGGTGAAGTAGTCATGCGTGCGCAGGTTTTCGACCAGCGCGGCATACATGCCCGTATCCCCGTCCGAGAATTCACCGTCTTCGATGGCTTTCAGGGCGCGCTGCAACCGAGGGCTGTCAGCAATCGCATCGGCCTGGTGGTTGGCGTTCTGGCGCAGGGTCACAACTTCATCGGCGGTCATGCCGAACAAGAAGAAGTTGTCAGCGCCCACCAACTCTCGGATTTCCACGTTGGCGCCGTCCAGAGTGCCGATGGTCATCGCACCGTTCAGGCTGAACTTCATGTTGCCGGTGCCCGATGCTTCCTTGCCTGCGGTGGAGATCTGTTCAGACAGGTCGGAGGCCGGGATCAGGCGTTCCGCCATCGTGACGTTGTAGTTGGGCGGGTACACCACGGTCAGCAGATCGCGTGTTGCCTTATCGGCGTTGACCACACGGGCCACGTTGTTGATCAGGTGGATGATTTCCTTCGCCATGACATAACCGGGGGCCGCTTTGCCGCCAAAGATCTTGACACGGGGCACCCAGCTTCCGGCCGGATTGTCGCGGATTTCCTGCCACAGGGCGATGGTTTCCAGAATGTTCAGGTGCTGACGCTTGTATTCATGGAAGCGCTTGACCTGCACATCGAACATGGCGCGCGGATCGACGCTGATGCCCATCGTTTTGCCGATCCACTCAGCCAGATCGGCTTTGTTCTGCGCTTTCACATCGGCAAAGGCATCGCGGAAGGCGCGCGTCTCGATGGCCGGTTCCAGTTCAGCCAGACGCTCCAGGTTGTCTTCCCAGCCGTCGCCGATCGTCTTGGTGATCAACGCCGACAGACGCGGGTTCGCGCCTTTCAGCCAGCGACGCGGGGTTACGCCATTGGTTTCATTGACGATACGGTCCGGATGCAGGGCGTGCAGATCACTGAACACGGTTGATTTGACCAGGTCCGTATGCAGGGCCGATACGCCGTTCACGCGGTTGGCCATGATGAACGACAATTCGCCCATTTTGACCTCGCCCTTTTCGACGATGGTCGATTTGCGGGTCGGGTTCTGGCGTGCGTGCAGCTCGTCAATACGCTCGATCAGCTGCATGTGGCGCGGCAGTACCCGGCTCATCAGGTCCTCGGACCACCGCTCAAGTGCTTCGGGCAGCAGGGTGTGGTTGGTGTAAGCCAGACATTGACGCGCGGTGTCCACGGCGTCTTCGAACGCCATGCCACGCTCGTCGTGCAAGGTCCGGACCAGCTCCGGGCCGGCAATCGCCGGGTGGGTGTCGTTCATCTGGATGGCGACCTTGCTGGGCAGGGCGCGCAGGTCAGTGTGCTCGGCAGAGAAGCGGCGCAGGATGTCGCGCAAAGACGCCGCCGAGAAGAAGAATTCCTGCTTCAGGCGCAATTCCTTGCCGCGTGCGGTGGTGTCATCCGGATACAGGACACGGCTGATCGTGCGGGCCAGGGCTTCGGGTTGCGCTGCGCCCTCGTAATCGCCCTTGTTGAATGCTTCCAGGTCAAACGCACCGGGGGCTTCGGCCCCCCACAGGCGCAAGGTATTGGCCCATTTGCCCTGCCAGCCGATCACCGGTGTATCATAGGCCTTGGCCAGAACCGTGTCTTCGGGCGTCCAGACGGCTGACCGGCCTTGCTCATTCACATCGCCGCCAAATCCGATCTGGAAGGCGGCCTCAGGGCGTTCAAATTCCCAGCCATGACGCTGGCGCAGCCAGGTTTCGGCGGTTTCAATCTGGCGGCCGTCGGGGCCAAAGCTTTGACGGAACAGACCATGTTCGTAGCGGATGCCATACCCATAGGCCGGGCAGCCCAGCGTTGACATCGAATCCAGGAAACAGGCGGCCAGTCGGCCCAGCCCACCGTTGCCCAAGGCTGCATCGGGTTCGTCGTGCAGCACGGTCGAAAAATCATGGCCCAGTTCGGTGACGGCATCCCGGGCGGCTTCGGTCAGCCCCAGGTTCATCACGGCGTCTTCCAGCAGGCGCCCGATCAGGAATTCCATCGACAGGTAATACACGCGCTTGCTTTGCGCCGCATAAGTGGCGCGGGTCGCGCGGAACCA
>Ga0316204_10005600_pt1 | contig 20445 bp, 28 predicted proteins | sample 6monrhotite_MG_2_FD_205661 | JGI IMG/M metagenome (GOLD analysis project Ga0316204, IMG submission 205661) | Microbial mat bacterial communities from mineral coupon in-situ incubated in ocean water Damariscotta River, Maine, United States -... | ecosystem: Environmental > Aquatic > Marine >...
GTCAGCAGCAGGGGGGTAGAGTAACTGAGGTGTAAAAGTGATATTTCTGCTGGAAGTTAAGGAGGAAGAGAGAAATGAATACAAGCAATAAACGCTATTGGATTGGCGTAGCGTCCAAAGAGCATGTAAAAATAGGCGTGGCAGGTGGTTTCAGCCAGTTGTGCCATGGCAAGGCTCAGCCGTTAAAGCGAATGGCAGTGGGCGATGGCCTTATTTACTATTCATCAAAATTTGGCGCCAATAGGCTATGCCAGCAATTCACTGCTATCGGCACTGTGATTGGCAGTGATGTGTATTCATATGAGATGTTTCCCGGCTTCGTACACTATCGCCGCGATATTCAGTTTATTGATGCGCAAGATGTAGCAATTCGACCGCTTATTGAAACACTTTCGTTTATTAAAGATAAAACACGTTGGGGCTATGAATTGCGTTATGGGCATTTGCAAATACCACAAGAGGACTTTGAGTTGGTTGCGGCAGCAATGCTAAACACTGCTGCCATCACGTTGTCAGTAGAGGGGTATAAGCTTCTTTTGCCAGATGTTCCAGGCCGTCCAAACAAGGGAAGACAATGATAAAAATTAGTATTTTTTACCCCAACACAGGCAAGTTCGATATGGAATATTATATAAACATCCATATGACGCGCTCAATCCTGTTACTCAGTGAAGGTAAAGGTTATCGCGGAGTGTCAGTAGAGAAGGGATTGGGTGGTGCAACAGCAGGTTCGGCAGCAACTTATATTGCCATGTGTCACTTCCTGTTCGATACACTTGAAGACTTCATGGCGGTATTCGGGCAGCATGCAGAGGAACTAAGGGGCGATAAGGCAAACTATACTGATATAGAAAATATTATTCAGATCAGTGAAGTTGTAATAAGCCAATAGGGAGAACAGTGCGCAAATCAGAACGACTTTTTAAATTAGTGACCTTGCTACAAGGCCGACGCACTACTATTACTGCGCAAGTATTGGCAGAAATACTAGGTGTTGCGATGCGCACGGTGTATCGCGATATTCAGGCACTAGTGCTTTCCGGTGTGCCAATCGATGGCGAGGCGGGAGTGGGTTACCGATTGCGAGCTGGCTTTGATTTGCCGCCACTGATGTTTAAACCGGAAGAACTGACAGCCTTGCTGGTCGGCAGTCGCATGGTGCAAGCTTGGACCGATCCCGACTTAGCGCTGGCCGCAAAACAAGCAGAAGCCAAGATTCTCGCGGTGCTTACGCCGCAGATGTTGATCGGCATATCGCGCTTACCCTATCGTATCCCAGTGTACGAACGTCCTGAGAGTGGCACACATCATATTTTGCGCAAAGCGTGCGAAGCGCGTCAAAAAGTTTCTATTGTGTATCGAGACATGAGTGCTCAAGTGTCAAAGCGCAGTTTGTGGCCACTCGGTATGGTGGGATGGGGAGATCATTGGACTTTGCTAGCATGGTGTGAAAAGCGCGATGCTTATCGCAATTTTCGTTTCGACCGTATTCAAGACATCAGCCTGTTAGCCGAGCACTATCCTCAACATGCAGAACGAAATTTGGAACACTATTTGACCTGTATTGTTGGCCTAGAGGATGAGCAGAAGCCCGCTTAAAGGCTGCGGATTTTCTTTAGCAGCGCCGTAGTAGAGCGTTCATGCAAGAAGGGGATGCTATGCACACTACCGCCCCAGCCTAATACCTCTGTGCTGCCGACGATATTTTCTGGCTTCCAATCACCACCCTTGACCAAAATATCTGGCTTGCTGGCAAGGACTAAATTTAACGGTGTGTCTTCTTCAAAAAGTACGACTAAGCTCACGGACGCTAAAGCAGCAAGCACAGCCATGCGATCTTGTTCAGCATTGATCGGACGATCATCACCTTTGCCCAATCGCTTAACCGATGCATCACTATTCACGCCTAAGATGAGAGAGGCTCCTAGCGCGCGTGCTTGGGCGAGGTAGGTCACATGACCGCGATGTAGCACATCAAAACAGCCGTTAGTGAATACCAAAGGGCGTGGCAATTGAGCTATCTTTGCGGCCAGTGTAGATGCCGAGCAGATTTTGCTTTCGAAAACTGGGGAGATGTACACTTTAGTCAATATAGGCAAAAGCACGAATTACTTTTCTTACGTAAGGCGTAGTGCTGGCAATTTCAGACGCAGCATTTGCCTCAGCATGAGTTACCAGACCCAACAAATAAACAACGCCTTTAATGGTTGCGATTTTTATGACGCCTGCATTAATAGTTTTCTTTTTGCCAATGTAATACTTGACCCTGCGCGTGATGCGAGCATCAGAACGAAGCGTCTTTGAACTGGATAAAGCGCCCACGGAAATTTCATTAGTAATTTCCTGTACATTAGGCACGGCGCGAATAATGTGCTCAACGCCAATTTTAATGTTTTTATTTGGGGCTTCCCCAATAACCAGCACACGGCGATTGTAGCTGGTTATTGTAATATGCGAGCCCTTATACTTTCGCAGAATACGTGCTGAAGCGGTGGTTTCGATGGCGGTATCAATAGTCTCCATGCCAACAGAGTATATGCCAGCCGAGTTCTCACCAGCACTGGTGAAGGTTCTAGATGAAGAGCCTGCACAACCTTGTATTGCAACGAGTAGAGCAGCAAGAAATAGGTAAGCCGTATAACGCATTATTCTCCCCCTAGTAACAAATAGTCGATTACATCACACAGGCAATGTAGGGCCAATAAATGCACCTCTTGAATGCGCGCCGTATTTTGAGCAGGTACGCAGATGTGGAAATCGCCGGGTTCAAGCACCGGCCCCATATTTCCACCATCACGCCCGGTTAAGGCAATGACCACCATGCCGCGTTCATGCGCAGCGTGAATTGCTTCAACGACGTTGGCCGAGTTGCCGCTAGAGGAAATGGCGATTAACACATCCTCTGCCATGCCAAGGGCACGAACCTGCTTAGAAAATATTAGTTTGTAATCATAATCATTGGCGATGGAAGTGATTATGGAGCTATCCGTAGTCAATGCAATGGCGGGCAATCCGGGGCGCTCGACTTCAAAGCGATTCACTAATTCGGCCGCGAAGTGCTGGCTATCAGCAGCGGAGCCGCCGTTGCCGCAGGCCAGTATTTTGCCGTCGTTCAGTAGACAAGTAACAATAGCTTGCGCCGCTTCGGAGATGGGCTGGGCCAAGACATCCTTGCTCTGCAATTTAATTTGCGCGCTGTCGTCAAAATGTTTGCTGATTCTGCTGGTAAGGGTCATAAAGCTTATATTGCCTAAAAAATTACGTAAGTACGAATATTACCCGATTCAAGCCTCGAAGGCATTCTTGACCCATTCAATGTCCGTACTTTGAAGCTCAAACAATGAATCTTGTGGCTGAACAGCTGTTTGGATTCGCGCAGCAATCAAAACAGCATCGAAGCGGCACGCAGGAATACGAGTAAGCGTGGCGAGATAATGCTGTGCGGTGCGTATTAATTTGGTTTGCTTGCGTTGATCAATGCTCGCAGCAGCGCCGCCGAACTGTTGGCTACTACGCATACGTACCTCAACAAACACCAGCACATCATGGTCGTGCAGTATTAAATCAATCTCACCGAAGCGGCTACGATAATTACGGCTAACAAGTTTCAGGCCGCGTTGCTGCAAATATCGGGCAGCAAGCTCTTCGGCTTGAGCCCCTTGTTTCATTGTGCCGGTGGCGGGGCGGTATTTTCTTGTTCAGCTAGTTTTGCTGCCGCCTCAGCTTCAGCCTTGGCTTGGGCTTTTGCGGTATTAATTGCATACAGCATTTCAGGTGTAAGTCCGAGTCCTTGTCTGAAATAGGCGGGGATACCCTCACGTTGAAATTGCTGTCTATCTAAACTAATCCGACCAGTAACGCCATCTAAGGGGGAGTCGTTGTCAGCATGGTCGTAAAGCAGCTTATAAACGAGGCGATAAGCATCAATACCTAATGCGTAAAAGCGATCCATTTCAGGACTAAGCGGCGTGGCGGCGCGCGGGTAGATCATCACGGCAGGATGATCGGGTTGCAACAACCATGGCATATCTACAAAACGAACATCATTAAGATCAAAACCATCTAACTTGTTTGTATTGCCGATGAATAACTGTGACGTTCCATACACGGGTATCGTGGGATTCAAATAGGGCCGGATCAAACGTGCTTTATTATGCGCGGCAGACAAAAAAACCACATTGCCAGGGGCAATCGGTGGCAGTGTCGGACGGACTGGAGGTAACGGCTCTCCTGTGTCAGAAACGGCAGATGCGGGCTGCGGCTCCATTCCTTCTGGCCAAGGCGCGACAGGTAGATTGGTCAGCGCAGAGAAATCACCGTTAAAATGAACTTGGGCGTTGATAGAGCCACCGCTAAGCAACCATTCTTCCGTAAAAGCTGCGGCAAGGCGTTTAGAAATTGCCGTGCCAGTGTTGATTACAGTTGCATCGCTCAGTCCAGCAGCGGCTGCGAGGTGAGCAATCTGGCGTGCCTCGTTTTCGACAGAAAGCCCGAAATAGTAAAATTTATAAGAAGTGCTGAGTGTTTCAGCGGTGTTGAGGGCCAAAGTGGGAACCGAGATGTTAGGATAGTCGGCGAGTGCGCTAACACCGTTACGCGTAAGTGGCCCGACCACGGCTAGAGCGCCATCGGCAACCGCTTGTTGATACAAAGAAATAACCTCAGCAGCCTCGTTGCCGCAAGGGTATACCCTGACTGGCAACCCTTGTTGTACGGTCGCTGCAGCGATAAAACCTTGGTGAACGACCTCTGCAACCTCTGCAAAAGCGCGAGATTTGAGTGGTAGTATTAGCGCAATGTGCGGAGCCGGATTGTTTGGAAGAGGTTCAATAAAGCCAGCCCGATCCATCGGTATACTGTGGGTTGGCAGATCAAAAGTACCATCAAACGCCTCTACTCCAAATTCATCTGGAGTGGCGTTGGCACTGGCGCTAACGTATAGTGCGGCCAGAAATAGAATCCTGAGGAAATAACGTTGCATAGTGGCCAAAAACAAAAATTAGAGTGCGCATTATATGTAGTCGCGACCCCGATTGGAAACTTACGTGATATCAGCTTGCGTGCATTGGACGTGCTGACCTCGGCAGATGTCGTGGGCGCAGAGGATACACGCAACACTTCACACCTACTCAATCACTACGGAATTAGCGCTAAGCGACTAATTGCACTGCATCAGCACAATGAGCGCGGAGCCGCCGAAAAAATAATTACCTTGTTGCAACAAGGTCTGAGTATAGCACTGGTGACAGATGCGGGCACGCCTGCAATCAGCGATCCGGGTGCGGTACTGGTTGAGGCGGTGCGGGCAGCGAACTTTCGCGTCATTCCTATTCCCGGCGCAAGTGCCGTGGTTGCAGCAATATCAGCCTCTGGGCTGGTCTCACCACATTTTTTGTTTTACGGATTTCTGCCAAATAAACCCACGGCACGGCGCACCGCGCTGCAAGTATTAATTGATCATCCGTATACCTTAGCGTTCTATGAAGCACCGCATCGTATTTTGGAAAGTGTCGCAGACTTGCAAACTGTATTTGGCGATGAACGCGAAATTGTACTCGCGCGCGAAGTTACAAAGCTGTTTGAAAGTATTCATCGCTGCCGCTTAGGTGATGCAATGGACTGGCTGAAGAGCGATCCCAATAATCAACGCGGCGAATTTGTACTGCTGGTATCGGCAGCGCAAGCCAAACCGGAGGGCTTGAGTAGCGAAGTAGAAAAGACCCTGTCAACATTATTGGAAGACCTAGCCCTTAAGCAGGCGGTACAATTAGCAGTAAAAATCACTGGCGCGAACAAAAACGAGTTATACCAACGCGCACTTGACCTTAAACAGGAAAAGTAAATTTCATCTCCGGTTTTCGAGCCACAGGAGACAGAGCGAAATGATAGATTACAATCTCAACAAATCGAAAAACATAGCCTTTGGCAGAGTTGATGAAACACTGCTGAGAATAGCTTGTGGGCACGAATAGATGTTAAGCGCCTTCCCAAAACAATCCGTTAGAGCATGTGCTTTGTATTGCGGGGCAGCACTGCTGCTATTGACCCTGCTCGCAATGAGCGACAGTGCGCAGGCGCAATGGATAGAAATTGATCGTAGCAATATCCAAATTACGTACGTCAACCCAAGCTTAATAGATGGTTCAAGACGCGGAAAAATCTTGTGGTTAATGTCGAGCTACAAAACCCCTAAACATTTTGGCGGAAAAAAATTCCAGTCAATGTTGTCACAGTATGAATACAACTGTAGCGCCGAGGAATATCGAATACTTGCTTACTCCCTCCACTCCGGAAAAACAGGGGGAGGCAAAGAGCTGCAAGCGGATACAAACGTAGAAGAATGGAGAAAAATTCCGCAGAGAAGCGCTGACAAAACTCTGTTTGAAAAGGTCTGCACCCCCGACGCGGGCTGGAGCAAGATTGGTGATAGCAAGACCATGACAATCTACGCCAACCCATTCACCATATCCAAAGATGACAATCTAGTTGAACTATGGGAGTTGTTCGACCTAAAAGCCCCCCAAGGAGGAAAAGAAAAATATTTATCAGTTAAACATCGGGCGGAGTACGACTGTAGAAGCAAACTCTACCGAACCCTAGATGTTGAATATCATACCGAAAATATGGGAAGAGGCGATGAAGTATCGAGTGATGGCAGAACCAAGAAATGGGAGCTTGTCACCAAAGGTAGTGCCGACTTCCTGTTCTGGAAGATTGCCTGTGGAAAGTAATCTAGCTTTATAAGCATAGCTAGAAATTCAGTAGGAGCGTGCCCTGCACGCGATAAAACTATGAGCTTCCCCTGACACAAATCAAAGCTCACTTAAGCCCGTAATAGGCAACTCATCCAAAGGCCGGTTAAGCGCCTCCAGTACTTTCAATGCCCCATAAGCATCGTTTGCCGCGTAGAGCAATTGCTGCGGAGTGAGCTGAACTTGTGACCAATTTGAAGTGGTAGTCTTCTTCGATTTAGGAAAGCGGCGCTGAAACAGCAAACCCACCGCCGCCCTAACCCCCATCGACTTATTGTAGCCATCTTGACTAAACACCCGGTTAAGATCGAGCACCGCACCCAAATGAACACCAAACTTGGCAAAGATTTGCCCACTGTCCGATTGCAGTCCGAAACCCACCTTGAGCAGTTTTTCTGATTGCAGCAACTCAATTAAAAAGGGCCGACACTCGCTGCGGTGAACTTGAAAAAGAAACGCCTTATCGCGCAGCGCAAACTGCACCACATGTGGCCCTTCGCTAACCTCGCCCGTGACAAATGTAGGCTTGGACTCAGTATCAAAACCCGCCACCCCAGCCGCCATAATTTCGGCACTAGCGGAAGCAAACTCCTCTGTGCAGGTCGGCACATGAATGCGTTCCAGCGTTAGACCATCAAAGGCTGGGAGAAGTGCAGTATCGGCTTTGCTTGGGGCGATTTTGGTCATGAGCAGGGTGGGTGTGTTAATCAATAAGTATAGCTGAGGCGGATTTTAATTCACTATTTCATCAAGCATCAACCAAAAGCAGTAGTTCAATTCACGGGTTTAATAGGCATTCAATCACTTGAAATACGTAGGGTGTCAATAAGCGCAGCACATTGCACCAAGTTACGGAGCAATGCCCGTCGCTAACTCAAATCAGCCGACTTAGCACGCAATTTAGCGGCAATATTGTCACCGTGAGGGATATGCAGAAGATCAACAATTTTGCGCATCAAATGGTTTTCATGTGCGCTGATGTGCCCGTCGGCATAGGCAACTTGCCACATGTATTCAATGATACGAATCTTCTCGGGCGCTTCCAGCTCTTGATTGATAATAGACGTAAACTGATGAAAATCAGTCGCGGTCTTTGCAGCGCTGTGCCCAAGTTTGGAAAGTTGTGCCACTTCCGCATCCGACAGCGCAAACCTCCCCTTGAGGATATTCAATATCGTCGCCACCTCAGCGTCGGCACTGTCAGCATCCGACTGCATGACCTCAATTAAAAGCACCGCCGTGGCTAGTTGCAGCGTGTGCTCGGGAGGGCTGCCGCGAGAGTCGGAATCAATGAAGCTAGAAAGAAAAAAATTGAGTTTGCTTAGCATGAGTAATTAATCGACTTTTTAATTGCAACAAATTAAGGGCGCAGCCCGATATTCAAATATCAAGCACATCAGTTGTTCCACAGTTAACACACAGCTCAAAACACAACCATCGTCGTGCTTCACCAATAGTATGAGCCAGTACTTAGCTAAAGGCATTGAGTTCTTAACGTTCTCCGATAAAACACTAGGGAACGCTGATAAATCCGTCATCTCCGCGAAAGCGGAGATCCAGCGCCTTTATTTAACAAGGTTCTCGTTTTTACGGGAAGGACAAATAAATCAGTGCATCCCTAAGCATTTAATTATAGATTAAACCCATCACGAACAGGCTGCCTCAGTTGAAGCGCATCAAGCATTAAAAATACGCACCTCATCCCCATCTTTCCATGCCGGAAACTTCTGCATCAGTATGACGAATGCTTCAGAAGCAGTGAATTCATTTAGCCATGCACGCACAGCGGGATAGGGTCCGTGGGCGAACCACTCGGCATCCACAGCGGCAAACTGGCGGACAAAGGGCAACACAGCAGCATCGGCTAGCGTGAAAGATGAGCCTAGCAAATAGGGCTTGAGGCTTTGCTCAAGCTGTTGCAGGAACGATTCGCCTGCCCTGCGGTAGTCGGTTTGAGTTTGTTCGGGAAACCGCTCTGGGTATTTGTAGCGATCAAGGTTGTACTTGAAAGTAGTGTCATTTTCGTTCAGCCAAGGCAGCGCGGCTTGCAGATAGCTTTCGTCTGGCCCCAGCCATCCCAGCGGATCATTTTGGCGCAGCGCCCACAACATGATGTCCCAGCTTTCCTCGATGACCTTCCCATTTGGCAATATCAGCACGGGCACACTACCTTTGGGAGAAGCGACGAGCATCGCTGCGGGTTTGTCGCGCAACACCACTTCGCGTAATTCAACGCCAACACCACTAGCGATCAACGCAGCCCGTGCCCGCATGGCATAAGGGCAGCGACGGAAAGAGTAGAGGATGGGGAGTGGCATGGTGGGAGTTACGGGTAATTGCTTGGGCGTTGGGGACGAATCAATGGGTTTGGGCTTGAGTTGGAATGTGAGACCTAACCCTCGGCTTTGTTTTTCCGTTCGGCCTGAAGATCACTGTACTGATTTTTTGCATCTTCGGGACTTTTCCAGCGGGTAAAGTGCGGAACATATGCCAGTGCGCAGAATAAATAAATGAGTGCCGTGATGTATCCGACGGTACCAATAATGGGCATGACGTCTGCAACGATACGTCCCATGACTAGGAAAATAGCGGCTTTTACCAAAATAATGGAGCGTACCTTGAACCAAGCCTTGAAAGTAAAGAAGGCGAGCTTCGGAGTTGTCGTCCATCGTTGAACCTAGCGCAATCGTTAATGCACTTTGATGGTGCCGACGTGTTTTTCTGTTGGCCTCACCAATTTTGTGTACCACAATTTGTCCGAATTCAAGAATTAACCAAAACAAGCCAGAACCGAGTACCCCTTGAACGATTACAGGGAGATCGAGAATTTTTTGAATTATATCTATAGTGTTTAAGGAGATGTCGGCTCAGAGGGCGGGGTGTTTTTAGGTAACGCGTCGAGAGTATTGGACAGTCTTACGACCGTGGTTTTAAGTTGTTCGTACTGATTTTGTAACTCAACCAACCGAAGGGAAGGTACATCAGCTTTAAAGGAAGTGCTTGTGGGCTTTTGCAATGCAAATATTGAAACAATTACCGCCACCATCGAGACACCTATCGGTGCCCATAATTGAATTTTCTTCAAATTATCGGTTCGTGATTTCTGTTTGAGGTAAGCCTTAAATCCACCGTTCTTCATTACTTCAATCGCGTGATGCCCTAACCGGAAGTAGTGAATGTTGTCCTTTCCAAATCCGCAGTCCTCACATAGCCCTTTGTCAGTCTCAGCGACCCAAAGCATCATTCTTTTCAACACGTCAGTGTCTGTGGTCACGCCTTCCCTACCAGAAATGTTGCCCGTGTAGAAATATGGTTCATGATGTACGGTAAAATCGATACACGCGTTAAGAAAATCATCAAGTTCCTTAGTTGAGAACGGTATTTTCATACAATTATCCCTTCGTTATGATCGATTGTCGCCCAACGTAAGATAGGCAAACGTGGATTCAAAAACAAAACCCTAAACATCCACCCCATTAATTCTGCGCCATTTGATACCCCAGCGCAACTTTGAACAGTAACAGCATATCCGCCTTTGCCTGCATTGCGCATAACAAGAAAATCCCCGTTCAGCTGTTTGCCTAAACCAGCCCGCGATGGTGGGCCTAGCCGCCTAGTCGCATTATGGATATTGTTGCCGGGAATGCAGCACGTTGGTAATTTCGATGAGTGAAGAGCTAAGCCGGTACACCACCACAAAGTTCGGATGTACGACCATTTCGCGTGTTCCCGCTACTTTGCCATGGCGAAATAAATACGGATGTTGAGGTAAGGCAGAGGTTGCGCGTTCGATTTCTTCGCCCAGATCAAAGGCGGCAGACAAATTTCGTTCCGAGATGTAATTTAAAATTTCGCGCAGTGCTGCGCGAGCTTCAGGCCGCCATTCGACGAGCATCTTGCTCTCGGCGCTTCTCTTCGAGGAGCTGGCGCATTTCGGCCATTACCACATCGTGGGGGATGTTCGGGCGAGGGTCATCCAGCGACTCCTGCACTTTGGCGCGGAACCAGCGTTCGTATGCCTCGGCCTCTTCGGTCGTGGCAAACTCGGACTCAATCGGTGATAGCTGGGTGTTCATGGCGGCAACATTAAACCTAATTTTGCGTAAGGGCAATCTTTTATAGTGGCGGATGCCACGTGCTCAAGACGTGGACTTGTGCGTTTCTAGCCAGTTTTTCAGGACGTTAAGCCTGTTTGTTCTCTGGTAATTGATTCCAAGGCGCAACTTTGAACAGTAACAGCATCCCTGGCACTGCTAGCACTGCGCATAATAAGAAAAAGCCCGTCCAGCCCATCGACTCTACTAGCCAGCCAGTCGCGGCGTTGGCGAAGGTGCGGGGGATGGCCATTAGGCTGGTGAATAGGGCGAATTGGGTGGCGGTGTAGGCGGGGTGGGTGGTGCGCGCAATGAAGGCGACGAAGGCGACGGTGCCTAGGCCGACACCGAGTGCTTCTAAGCCGATTACGATGGCTAGTTGGGCGAGTTCTACCGAGGTGATTTCGCTGTGGTGGCCGATGGATGCCAGCCATGCGAAGCCAAAAATGGAGAGGAGCTGCACGACACCGAATAGCCACAGTGCACGGTTGATGCCGATTTTCACCATCCATAATCCGCCCAGCATGCCGCCGATCACGGCGGGCCAGAGTCCGGCATTTTTGGCGATGAGGCCAATCTGGGTTTTGCTGAAGCCCATGTCCAGATAGAAGGGGGTGGCAAGTGCGGTGCACATGCTGTCGCCAAGTTTGTAAAATAGCAGGAAGGCGAGAATGGTTAGCGCACTACTCCAGCCTTGGCGGGTGATGAATTCATGGAAAGGCTCGATCACGGCTTCGCGTAGAGTTTTGGGTGCGGAGGCGCGGTGCGGCTCTTTGATCAGCAATGTCATTGCGATGCCGGGCAGCATGAACAGTGCGGTGATGATGAAAACTAGATCCCAAGCTAGAAAGTCAGCCAGTATTAATGACAGCGAGCCGGGCACTAGCCCAGCGATGCGGTAAGCGTTCACATACACCGCATTGCCCAGCCCCATTTCGGCATCGTTCAATAACTCGCGGCGATAGGCATCCAGCACAATATCTTGTGTGGCGCTGAGGAATGCGAGCAAGGTGGCGATCCAAGCGATGATGTGCAAATCGTGTTGTGGTGAAAATGCGCCCATCGAGGCGATAACTGCTAACAAGCCAACTTGCGTAAGCAACATCCAACCGCGCCGCCGTCCGAGTATTGGCAGCACATAGCGATCTAGTAACGGTGACCAGAGGAATTTCCAAGTATAGGGAAACTGGATAAGCGCAAATAGCCCGATGGTTTTTAGGTCAACATGTTCACTGCGCAACCAAGCGGGTACGAGGTTGAATAATAGATATAGCGGCAAGCCAGAAGAGAAACCGACAAACACGCAGATCAACATGCGGCGGGTGAAGAGTTGTTGCCAGACGGACATTAGGAAGCCTTCACCACAGAGACACAGAGACACAGAGGAAACCATGCATCAAAAGAATTTAAATGCACATTGATTGTGCGGCGAATACGTAAAAAGTCATTAAATGCAGATGACCCAAAGGTTTCGTCATTGATGAAACTACTAGCCATCTCACTAAGGCAGCAAGCTGCCAAGTGATTGGTTATCCCGCGAAAGCGGGAATCCAGCAAAACAAACAAGCCGCGAAGCGGGCGAAACCTTGATGTTGAACCGCTATGCGGGAATTTTTCAATCAACTGGATTCCCGCTTTCGCGGGAATGACGAGCCCCTGTGTTAATGGTTGGCTCACCCTAAACCCCACGCTGAAAACGATATGCCGCCATGCCGCCCAGTAAATTAGGCAGTAGTGACACCTCATGTTGCCCCGTCATCACGCGGCGCTCAAGGATTTGTACCTGATATGTAGCGCAAAATTTCTCGAAGTCGTCCAAGGTGCACAGGTGGACATTGGGTGTGTCATACCATTGATAGGGTAACTCAATCGACACAGGCATGTGGCCGCGTAACACGTTTAAGCGTGACTTCCAGTAGCCGAAGTTGGGGAAGCTGACGATGCCTTCGCGTCCTACGCGCAGCATTTCCTTTATCAAGGCTTCGGTGTGACGGGTGGCTTGCAGTGTTTGCGACAAGATAACGTAATCAAACGAGTTCGATTCAAAGTCAGCTAGGCCGGAGTCCAAGTCGTTCTGGATAACGTTCACACCGTTGGTGATGCAAGCGACAATCCCAGCATCGCTGATTTCTACACCGTAGCCGCGTACTTTGCGTTCGCGCTTTAGGTATTGCAACAAGCTGCCATCGCCGCAGCCGAGGTCGAGGACCGATGCGCCCTCGGGTATCCAGGCTGCAATGGCAGCGAAGTCGGGCCGCGTGGCGGCAAGTAGGGCGTGACTACTCATGCTGACACCTCCGCATAAACATTATTGAGGTAGGCGTACATCACGTCGAAGTAGTGTGGGTCGGGCATTAAAAATGAGTCGTGACCATGTGCCGAGGTGATTTCTGCATAACTGACGTTGCAGTGGTTATGCAGCAGAGGGCGCACGATTTCACGCGAACGTTTTGGCGAGAAGCGCCAGTCAGTGGTGAAGGAGATCACCAAAAAATTAGCGCGCGCTGCGGCGAAAGCTTTGTTTAAATCGCCGTTGAATGTATGAGCGGGATCAAAGTAATCAAGCGCTTTGGTCATCAGCAAATAGGTATTGGCATCGAAACTCTTAGCGAATTTATCGCCCTGATAGCGCAGATAAGATTCGATCTCAAATTCAACCTCGAAGCCGTAATTAAACTTCCCGCTACGTAATTCACGACCAAATTTATTCGCCATGGCATCATCAGAAAGATAGGTGATGTGCCCCAACATACGTGCTAAGCGCAGGCCGCGTGTGGGCACAACACCCTGCTCATAATAATCACCACCATGAAAATCGGGATCGGTGAGGATAGCGTTACGCGCTACATCGTTGAAGGCAATATTCTGTGCGGTGAGGCGTGGTGCGCTGGCAATGGAAAGCACATGGCGCACGCGCTCAGGGTAGGCCAAAGACCATTGCAATGCTTGCATGCCGCCCAGGCTGCCGCCTATGACAGCCGCAAATTGGTGAATGCCGAGGAGGTCAGCGAGGCGAACTTGCGACTCTACCCAGTCTTCAACTGTGACGACAGGAAAGCTGGAGCCATAAGGCTTGCCAGTATCCGGGTTGACGCTACTTGGGCCAGTTGAGCCATGACAGCCGCCGAGGTTGTTCAGGCACAGTACGAAAAATTTATCGGTGTCGATGGGTTTGCCGGGGCCGATCATGCTATCCCACCAGCCGACATTTTTTTGATCGTCGGCGTAGTAGCCCGCGACATGATGATGTCCTGACAGGGCGTGGCAAATCAGAATGGCGTTGGATTGATCCGCATTCAGAGTGCCATAGGTTTCATATACCAACTCGTATTGCGGCAACACCGCGCCGCTTTTAAATTGCAGCGGGGTGTCGAATTGCGCGCGTTGCGCACTAACTATACCTACCGAAGATGCCACGTAACCCCCAAAAACAAAAAACCCGTTTAGCTTTAGGCTAGAGCGGGTTTACTCGCTTTAGCTGGTATGTTTAACGTGCCCCGCAAGCTGATTCAAATCGGCACGAGTGGGAGTTTCCATATTTTGTGTGGGACTGTCAACAAGCTGAACGCTGTTTAGGCAATTAAATATAAAAGGAGTTGGAGTATTTCGGCTTATTTGTAAGCAATAGGATAGTTTATTCGCTCTGTCATTGATGAAACTACTAGCCATCTCACTAAGGCAGCAAGCTGCCAAGTGATTGGTTACCTCGCGAAAGCGGGAATCCAGTTAACTGAGACATCCCCGCGCAGCGGGTCAATATTAAGGTTTTGTCCGCTTCGCAGGCTGTATCTTTTGCTGGATTCCCGCCTTCGCGAGAATGACGGGTTTTAGTGTAGATGGGTTCCAGAGTTAATGGGTGAGGCTAGTTAAATAAATACGATGCATCTCCGCTTTCACGGAGATGACGGACATATTTGCGCTTGCTTAGAAGTGATACCCAACGCCAAAGGCAACTGCGACTGGATCTAGCTGTATGTCGATGGTTTGTCCGGTCGAGAAGTGTGATGTGGTTTTTAAATAGGTTTTAGTTATAGAAAGGTCAGCGAACCATTTCTGGTCGAAGTCGTACATTGCCCCGATCTGTGCCGTCGAACCCCAAGCTGAATCGACAGTGAAGGTGGTGGGAGCCGAGCTTCCTGTATTGGTCAATGCAGTTAGTGTGCCAGAGCCAGTCTCATTTCTGAATAAGGCATAGGTCAGGCCTACTCCAAGATAGGGGCGGAATTTTGATTTCGCGTCGAAAAAGTGATATTGCGCAAACAGTGTAGGGGGCAATACTTGAACACTGCTAGTTACACCCACACCAGCGATAGACCCAGCACCGTAGAGTTTATGTGTGTAGGGCATGCCTAGATCGAGTTCAGCTGCAATATGTTCGTTGAACAAATAACTCGCGGTAATGATGGGCTGAATGTCGCTACCCACATCAACCTTAGTGTTTGGCAAAGCCGGAGCAGTCATATTGCCGCTTTGAACCTTGGGGGTAATCTGGTTGATGCCAACCTTGACTGACCAAGTTTGAGCATGGCAAGTGACCGCACTCGCTGCAATCACAATGCTAGCGATTGTCAGCATATTTTTCATGAGAGATTTCATATAGTCTCCAAAATTCTGTAAATATATTCTTAACGGCCGTGTGTCAGTTAGATCACAGCCAGCCCTTGATAACCATTTCTTTGGAAACCAAACGCGCCAATAACAAATAACTGTAGGGGGTCGGGTGAATCTTGTCGGCAAACATATAATGGTCAACCACACCCGCTATGAGATTGTTTGAATTACACATCAGCGATGACTTTATCGGGTTCGTTGCAGCAGTTAAATTACATGCTGGCGTGGTGACATTGCTTAAGCCGTAGATCGCTGGATTATTAACTTCGTCGCGACTTACTGAGTAGGTGTCAACGAATGCCACCTTGTCGTTACCTGCAAAGCTGGCTTGTAACTTACTATTAAAAGTTGTCACTAATGTATCGGTCAAAGTCTTTGTTCCGGGGGCGGTAGCTTCGTTCTCAGTTGTAAACGGGGTGTTCGAAATGTCTGGAATATTGAGCACCACTACATATTTTGCGCCGTTGCCGATAATCTTCGTATTTATGTACCCGGCCAGTTCGGTTTCTGCAGTAGTCATGTTCGCTACAACCGTCGTTGCGGCGACGCTGGAGCTGGCACCTCCGCCAACCATTGCACTATAGGTTGCCAATTGGATTAGGACATCGTTTGCACCTGCCAGTACAAAGACAATTTCATTGCCGGAGAAACTGCCGCCGACAGCGGCTAGATGATTGTCAATTTGTGTGGTGATAGGTACGGTTAATTGCCCTAATGCGGCGGAGATGGCAAGTAATTTGTTACCCGGTCCGACTGGATTGGTCACGCGGGCACCGCCTTGAGCATAGCCAGTGCAGCCCGCATGATTAGTCACCGTTATGCCAACACCAAAGACCGAGCCATCCAAACCAGTTTGTGCAGGACATGGTGCCGCTAAACCGAGTTGTGCGGCGATGAGAGAAGTCCAGTTTTTACCTTGGCCATTGATTGTGTATTGACCGCCGCCACCATATGCAGTGATTGTGCTAACGGCATACGAGCCGACATCACTCAAGCTATCGCCGAAAGAAACTTGGGAAGTAAATTGGATTTTGGGCGATTGATTTCCTGCCCCTCCTCCACCGCAGCCAACCAGAACTAAAGCTATCAGCAACGCTGATGCAAGCTTGAACAGACGCATTGATCTTCTCCTTGAGAGGATTTATCGAAATCTGCAACAAACTTTATGGCAGTTAGATAAATATTGCAAATTTCAGTCAGTGCGCTATTTCAGGTTTCAAGGGTGTCTGTATAAATGCTTTATCGACAGTCAGTGCCTGCTTGCCTTTCCTTAAGCTTTCCAGTACCTTTCGCCCTTCGCTAGGGGTCTTCGTAACGAAGTGAGAAACACCCTTTGAACCTGTACGGATAATGCCGTCGTAGGGAAGCATCCGCTGATGCTCCCCTCAACAATCTGGAGCATTACAATGAACGCCAATACCCAATTTCTAGCTAGCACCGCACATGTTGATGAGGCTGCTATCAAATCGTTGCCGAATTCGCGCAAGATTTATGTTGAAGGCTCACGTCCTAATATTCGCGTGCCGATGCGTGAAATTAGTCAGGCTGAAACACCAGCTAACATGGGAGCCGAGGTTAATCCGCCTCTCTATGTGTACGACTGTTCCGGCCCATACACCGATCCTGAAGTGAAGATTGATATTCGTTCTGGATTGGAGGAAATGCGCGCCCCTTGGATTGCCGAACGTGACGATACCGAACCACTGACTCAGCTTACTTCTGAGTATGGACAGCAACGCTTGATTGACCCCGCACTGGCGGAAATGCGTTTTAATCTGACCCACACTCCGCGTAAAGCAAAGCCCGGCAAAAATGTGACGCAGATGCACTATGCGCGTCAGGGCATCATTACGCCGGAAATGGAATACATCGCGATCAGGGAAAACCAAAAACATGAAGACATGTCCGAGATGATGTTACGTCAACATCCGGGAGAGAATTTCGGGGCAAGTATACCAAAGGTGATTACAGCGGAATTTGTACGCAGCGAGGTCGCTCTCGGCCGTGCGGTTATTACGGCCAATATCAATCACCCCGAACTCGAGCCGATGATTATTGGCCGCAATTTCTTAGTGAAAATCAATGCCAATATCGGCAACTCTGCACTTGGCTCCAGCATTCAGGAAGAAGTCGAGAAAATGACTTGGTCGATTCGCTGGGGCGGCGATACCGTGATGGATCTTTCTACGGGCAAGCATATCCACGAAACGCGCGAATGGATTATCCGCAACTCACCCGTACCGATTGGCACTGTGCCAATCTATCAGGCGCTGGAGAAGGTCAATGGCAAGGCGGAAGACCTGACTTGGGAAATATACCGTGACACACTGATCGAGCAAGCCGAGCAGGGCGTGGACTATTTCACCATTCATGCGGGCGTATTGCTGCGTTACATCCCGATGACCGCAAATCGTATGACCGGCATTGTGTCGCGTGGCGGCTCGATTTTGGCGAAATGGTGTTTAGCGCACCATAAAGAAAACTTCCTCTACACCCACTTCGAAGAAATCTGCGAAATCATGAAGGCTTACGACGTGACCTTCTCACTAGGTGATGGCTTGCGTCCCGGTTCAGTCTACGATGCCAACGACGAAGCTCAGCTATGCGAACTAAAGACACTAGGTGAGTTGACCAAGATTGCTTGGAAGCATGATGTGCAAGTCATCATCGAAGGCCCAGGTCACGTGCCGATGCACATGATTAAAGAGAATATGGATTTGCAATTGAAGCTATGCCACGAAGCGCCGTTTTATACGCTTGGCCCGCTAACCATGGACATCGCTCCCGGCTATGACCACATCACCAGTGCCATCGGTGCAGCAATGATTGGTTGGTTTGGCACTGCCATGTTGTGCTATGTCACCCCCAAGGAACACCTAGGTCTGCCGAATAAAGCTGACGTGAAAGAAGGCATCATCGCCTACAAGATCGCCGCCCATGCCGCTGACCTAGCCAAAGGCCACCCCGGCGCTCAAGTGCGTGACAATGCCATGAGCAAAGCGCGCTTCGAATTCCGTTGGGAAGACCAGTTCAACCTAGGTTTGGACCCTGACCGTGCCCGCGAATATCACGACGAGACCCTGCCTAAAGAATCCGCCAAAATCGCCCACTTCTGCTCCATGTGCGGCCCACATTTCTGCTCCATGAAAATCTCCCAAGATGTCCGCGAATTCGCAGCGGCTCAAGGCTTGTCCGAGAAAGAAGCGCTGGAGAAGGGCATGGAAGTGAAGTCAGTGGAGTTTGTGAAGCAGGGTGCCGAGGTATATCACAAGGCCTAGAGTACCCATTGCTGAGCTGATAATGAATATTCAACCCATCCGCAACGACGACGATTTGCGCGCCACATTCAAGCGCCTGGAGAAGGTCTACCAGGCGCAAGAGGGAACGCAACAAGCGGACGAGATGGAGATTCTTGTCACGCTCATCGAAGCTTATGAGCACAATCTGTACACCGTAGCCGTCTGATGAAACTACTACTCGACGAAAGCCTGTCGAGACGACATCATCCTAAACAGTTAGAAGATGTTTGCGCCAAGCCATGTCGGTAGTTTGCCGAACTTACGGATTGGACTGCTCTGCGAGCCGTCGATAATATGGTGCAGCGTGGTATCATTTCCCTATAACAACAGGCAGATAAATCCAAATGCGACTGACTCGGGATCAAGAGAAAATCATCAAAAGCACCGTAGACCGTGTGTTGGAGGCGGAGAGCCGTGTCTGGTTATTCGGCTCGCGCGTTGATGATGCGCGGCGGGGTGGGGATATAGACCTGCTGATCGAAACCGAAGCTACATTTCCCAATCGTGCCAAAATGGTTTGCCGCCTGTATGGCGCGCTGATCTTCGCTCTGGGGGATCGCAAGCTGGACGTTCTGCTCAAGGATGCGCGTACCCGTGATGCCCCGATCTTCAATATCGCAAAACGCACCGGAGTGTTGTTATGAGCCTCGCCTATCTGCCGGAACATGTCGGGCATGCCATGCTTGCACTGGAGTTAGCAGAAAAAGAAGTGGCGCATCTTACTTATACCCACCGCACCCTGTTTGCACAGTCCATTGACCTGAAATGGGTGCAAGCCCTAGCCAAGCGTGAAGACCTCGCGGAAAAGATAGATGCCTTCGTCAGCCGATTTGGCCGATTGCAAGACCATATTGGAGAAAAGCTCATCCCGCGTTTTTGCGCACTGCTGGGCAGTGACCCGAAATCCCTGTTAGACAATTTGGCCTATGGCGAAAAGATCGGCTGGCTCGATAGCGCGGAAACCTTCATCAGCGCGAGAAAACTCAGCAACCTGCTGGTTCACGAGTACATGGTCGAGGCAGAGCTGTTTTTCGAATCACTGCAAGCCGCAGATGAAGCGACTCATATGCTCATCGACGTTGTCGTAAAAATTAGTCAGCAAGCGGATATGCTGGGCATTCGTAAATAAACAGACGAAGCGGAAATTAATTGTTATGGAATGGCACCAGCTTAACGCTGACCCGCGACTACGCAGCGGCACAGGGCGTATCTGAGAAAGAAGCACTGGAAAAAGGCATGGAAGTGAAGTCGATAGAGTTCGTGAAGTAGGGTGCCGAGGTTTATCACAAGGCCTAAGTTACTCTCGCTTTAAATAATAAACGGGCCGCAATGCGGCCCGTTTATTATTCGCAATCATCTCATACGATCAAAATTCTTCTGGGCCAAGCTTTTGATAAAGACCTTTCAGATGTTTCACTGAGATACGAAATTGACTGCGTACTTTTACGGTTGACTTAAGACCGCTCGCATTCATTACCTTTGAACCAGGGTCGAATATAATCAAGCCTTCACACATCGCAAGCAGATAGCGGTTGAAATCCGTGCCTTCCCCCAGCAACACGGGGCTGTAATAGCGATAGGCGGGAGCCAATTCTTTCTCGCTTTCGTAGGAAACATAAGCTGCCTGTGCATGTTTTTTGTTCCATTTAATCATCAACTCGGCAAACGACCAAGCAGCTGCGCAATGCC
>Ga0316204_10005601_pt1 | contig 20443 bp, 19 predicted proteins | sample 6monrhotite_MG_2_FD_205661 | JGI IMG/M metagenome (GOLD analysis project Ga0316204, IMG submission 205661) | Microbial mat bacterial communities from mineral coupon in-situ incubated in ocean water Damariscotta River, Maine, United States -... | ecosystem: Environmental > Aquatic > Marine >...
GCCTTCAAGCTAATAAGAATATGGTCGGAGTGGAGGGATTTGAACCCCCGACCACCTGTACCCAAAACAGGTGCGCTACCAAGCTGCGCTACACTCCGATAAGATGTGGCGTATTGTATAGAGAGGCCCCTAAGCTGTCAACAATAAAAATAATAATTTTCAGTTTTTTATTAAAAGCAAAAAGACAGGCCATATCTACTTTAATTTAAGCCACTCATCCGCAACCCTTGGTAAACAAACAAGCTATTGATTCTAATATTTAAATATTAAAACAGCTCTGAGTCCAACCTATACCTCAGTAAGGTTAAATAGTACTTTTAATAAATGAATATAAAGCAAAATCGGTTATTATATTGACCATAATTTAATTCCACTCTTTAACTAGGGAGACATCTAATGTCAGCAAACATTCTAGACGGTAAAGCCATTGCCGCTGAACTACGTGAATCTATTAAACAAGAAGTTGATACTCAAGTTGCAGCTGGAAAGCCACGCCCTGGTTTAGCCGTGATCATGGTTGGTGAAGATCCTGCGTCACAAGTTTATGTTCGTAACAAAAAAATTGCCTGTGAAAAAGCAGGATTTAATGATGTCTCTGAAGTACTTTCCGCGGACACCCCTCAAGAAGACGTTTTAGCATTGATTGACAAACTCAATGCTGACGAGGCTGTGCATGGCATTATCGTTCAACTCCCTGTGCCAAAACACATTAACCCTGAAGCGATTATTGAACGCATCTCCCCTGCCAAAGACGTTGATGGATTTCACCCCTATAATGTAGGGCGTTTAGCTACAGGCTCCCCTCAGCTTGCTCCGTGCACTCCGCACGGAGTCATGACCATGCTCGAAAAAACAGGCGTTCCTTTAAGAGGGTTAAATGCCGTCATTGTGGGCGCTTCAAATATTGTTGGTGTCCCTATGGCACTTGAACTTCTTAATGCACGAGCCACCATTACTGTTTGCCACAGTGGCACCAAAGATTTAGCCAAAAAGGTATCTGAAGCTGATTTAGTGGTTGTCGGAGTGGGTATTCCTGAAATGGTCAAAGGAGAGTGGATTAAAGACGGAGCCATTGTAATTGATGTAGGCATTAACCGTTTAGACAACGGTTCTTTGTGTGGCGATATCGAATATGAAGCCGCCAAAGAAAAAGCCAGTTGGATCACACCGGTTCCTGGTGGCGTTGGACCAATGACCATTGCAACCTTACTACAAAACACACTAAAGGTCGCTTACCATTTAGATCAGTAGATAGCGCTCAATTCAAAACCTTAACAGCCCCACTATACTAAGAAGACAGTAACTCAATTGAGCTACTTTCTTCCTTAGTATTCTAAGCTCAACGTCACCACTCCCCCCTTTCAGAGCATCCTGAAGTTCAAAGCCAACATTTCTCCCAATGTAAACCAAGCTTTACACAACTATTCAACTTAGCCATTTCAAAAAAACACCGTTGTAAACTTCGCAAGCTCATAACCTATTATTATCACTACGCTTCTGATCAAATTAATATAACCAACGCCTTATAAAAACATGATATATTTAGATATCAAAATTACACAACGAGATAGAAGATGACACTCTTTCAGATAAAAATCATTATAAAACTGAAAAAGAAGCACTTTAATATTACCAAAACAGCCGAAGCACTTAATGTGGTTCAATCTGCTATCAGTCGTCAAATTAAACTTATTGAAGAAGACTTAGGCTTGCCCTTATTTATAAAAAAAGGCAAACGCTATCTAGACTTTACCAAAGAAGGTTACGCTATTTATGACCAAGCACTCAAGATAGAACAAGCCAGTAATAACATTCTCAAGTTTTCACAAGAAGCACTGCAAGAAAAAGTCGGGCGCATCCGTATTGCCACCACTCATACGCAAGCGAAATACTTTTTACCTAAACACTTAACGCGATTTAGAGAACTCTACCCTCAAGTCAGTATCGAAATTGAACAATCTGCTCCAGCCGACTTAATCAAAAAAGTGCTCGAATCCGAAGCGGATATCGCCATATCTACCGAGCAAATCGATCAAGAGGATAGTCTTGTCACTCAATTTTGTTATCAATGGCATCATGCGCTCATACTGCCAAAAGAGCACCCTTTACATCAATATAATAAAGGCAACATTACACTAAAAGAGATTTCAAAATACCCCATTTTAAGTTATGTTCACGGCTTTACAGGTGGGGGAACCATTAGAAATGAATTTAAAAAGAAAAATCTAGACATTAAAATAGGCCTAGCGGCATCTGATACCGACATTATCAAAACCTACGTTAAACTAAACTTTGGAATCGGGATTATTGCCGAAATGGCTTATGACCCTGAATTTGACCACCAACTCTCGTTGATTAGTTTAGAAAAGCAACTGCCGCAATTTGAAACCAAAGTCTCTTATTTGAAAAACGCTTTTCAACCCAAATATCTACAACGCTTTATTGAGTTAATCACTGAACAAAGCAAATCTGACGACTCAATAAATTACCCTTCGTAACAGCGAAGGGGGAAACACAACCTGTAGCCCTCAATAAAACCTAAACACTACTTAGGCCTAAGAAAATCAAGCTCTCGCTTAATCTCTGCCTTCTCCTCTTTCAATCTACTCAGCTCTTCCTGTGCTGTAATATCATCAGGCATTTCTGACAGTCTTTTTTCTAATTGCCAAATTCTAGAATTCGTCTCCCTCAAACTATCACTTCTAACTTTAATTTCAAAACGTGTCTCAAGTTGGGTTAACTCTTCTGCGGAAGCATAGTGGTTATCAAGCCAAAAATAACCCCCAAACACAATGGTAATCAATGTCACCAAAGTAACAATTGGTGAGACATTTCGGCTAGTCCAACTTCCAATATCATTTTCATTTTTTGTATTAAGCTTACTCACCCGACCTACTCCTGATAATACAATTCAACACAGATGCTCTAGATTTTACTCATAACAACGGTAATTTACCATAGTTAAAATTTAAGACAAAGGGCACCCCGTTCTCTCAAGTGGCAAGCTCTAAACTCATTCACTGAAATCCCAGAACTCGCTACGCTCAAACGAAGAACTTGGCTGTAGCGCCGCGGAGAGACAAGAAACAGCTGAAATTTTTGACCGTTCATTTCGTTAAGACCTTTGCACACTTTCGTTCAATGGGGAGTTTGGCTTTTGTGTTTAGCTTCAACTAAAAATTAGAGATACCAATACCAGACCTGATGGCTTTTAAAAGCCCATGATTTTCTAGCTGATAAAACACAGAAATAACGTAGAAAAACCACCCTTCTGTAAGAAACCGCTCTTTCACTTAGTGAAGGACGCGTTTAAACGTTTGAGCTGTTTGAGCGCAGCGAGTTCTCAAACGTCAGCGGGCAAGCTTAGTGAAATCGGTTTTGTCAGCAGGGTTCGTTTTTTGGTTACTTTTTGCCGAACAGGAAAAAGTTACGTGAAGCCTAATAGATTAATTCAAAGGTATGTAAATATTGAAAAGGCTTCTCAATCATTGATGAACTGGTTAAGACTCATTTAATTTTACTCCGACCTATTTACCTCGACCTGTTTACTTAAGGGAAATATGTTAGCTCTAATCCAGCTTCATTGAATGAATGCTTAATACGTATGGTAGTTATAAAATAGCCCTCCCCATCATTTTTGCGAATGTAGATTTCTGTCGAGTCTTTTAAGCCTAAAAGCCCAGTTGGATTTTGGATACTCCCTAGCCGATCAATTGAATCTGACCATTCAACGGGGATTTCTGAACCTTTCGTATCAAATGCTTTTAGGCTAGTAATGGAGGCTTTACGGTGAGATTTATTTAATAAAGTAAAATAAATAACACATTGCGCATGATCACGTTCATTCAAATCTGGATGTAGTATTTTACTAGCAACTAACACTTCATCAGATTTTATTTCATCGCGTATTTTTTTGGATAATCGATAGCTAAAAATTGCGAAACAAGCAGCAATTGCTGCAATTACTACAGAAATAGCAGCAAAAATTGTAGTGTAATCTATCGATTTCACATGGTCTAAACAGGCATTAATTATTTCACAATCCATTAAATACAATCCCTTTTGAATACTAACATTTAGCACCAAGTACTATCGCCTGATTATTAAATATTACAAATATAATCAAGTCAAAATTTTTTCCACAATAAAAAAGCCCCGCTTAGTTAAAACTAAGCGGGGCTTTTAATTAAGAACGTTACAGCGCTAAATTAAGCGACTTTTAACTGCTCTTGAGGAGTTGCTTCCAACGCCGCAATACGATCTTCTAACGGAGGATGAGAAGTAAACAACTGTCCAATCTTACTCTTACCAGAAGAGATACCAAACGCAGCCATTTGGTCTGGCAATTCACCAGGTTGCATAGACTGTAAACGCTTAAGCGCTGCAATCATATTCTCTTTACCTGCAAGGTAAGCCCCACCATTATCTGCATGGAATTCACGTTTACGTGAGAACCACATAGAGATAATACTCGCTAAAATACCGAATAATACTTGAGCCACGATATCCACAATAATGAATGTCCAGCTATGGCCTTCTTGCTCATTCTTAAGAATAACGCGATCCACTACATAAGCGACGATTTTCGCGAAGAAGATTACGAAGGTGTTTAACACCCCTTGTAATAGTGCCATCGTTACCATGTCACCATTGGCAACGTGAGCCACTTCGTGACCAAGTACAGCCTCTACTTCGTTCTGACGCATGCTACGCATAAGACCAGTTGAAACCGCAACTAATGAGTTGTTTTTAGTCATACCTGTTGCAAACGCGTTTGGCTCAGGTGAATCATAAATAGCCACTTCTGGCGATTTGATTCCCGCTTTTTCAGCTTGACGTGCCACAGTATCCACTAACCACTGCTCATCCGCATTACGTGGCTGTTCAATTACTTTAGCGCCCGTAGACATTTTTGCCATCCACTTTGACATCGCAAGCGATACAAACGACCCAGCAAAACCAAAAATTAAAGCAAACATAAATAAATTATTTAGGTTAAGGCTGGTGCCTTCCATGTAGTTACCTACACCTAAAATATTCATCGCCAACATGGCAACGGCAATAACCGCGATGTTTGTTAGTAAAAATAAACCAATACGTTTCATTTTCGAAAACTCCTTACGTGTGTTAGGTTTAAAACTCAATTTTGCACTAAAGGCTTTAGTACAAATTCTTTATATGATCAATATAAGGTTTTTTTATAACCTTTCAAGTTTTTTCAAACTCTTTTTGATGAAATTTTTATTTCAACTTGGCTTTTAACATCTGATTGACCTGACCCGGGTTAGCCTGACCACCTGATGACTTCATGATCTGCCCGACAAAATAACCCAACATTTTCTCTTGCCCCGCTTTATAGGCTTCTACTTGTGATGGGTTGTTGGCTAGCACTTCGTCTACTAAGGCTTCAATCGCCCCCGTATCGGTAATTTGCTTAAGCCCTTTGCTTTCGATAATTTCATCGGCTGTACCCTCGCCCTGCCACATCGCTTCAAAGACTTGTTTAGCGATTTTACCTGAAATGCTGTTATCGATAATACGCTTGATCATGCCTGCTAACATTTCAGCCGACACTGGTGACTCTTCAATGGTTAAACCATCACGATTAATAGCACCAGAGAAACCAGAGGTCATCCAGTTAGCACATAATTTAGGGTCTTTAGCTTCGGTTAAGGCCACGACCTTTTCAAAGAACTCTGCCATCGCGCGAGAACCGGTCAAGACCGCTGCATCGTAATCACTTAAGCCAAACTCAGAAACAAAACGGATACGTTTGGCATCTGGTAATTCAGGCATAACATCACGAACCGCTTGTACATCGGCTTCGGTGATAATAACTGGCAATAAGTCAGGGCACGGGAAGTAACGGTAATCGTTAGCTTCTTCTTTGGTACGCATTGATCGAGTAATGTCTTTTTCAGAGTCGTATAAACGGGTCTCTTGAACGACTTGCCCACCACTTTCAATCACCTCAATCTGGCGCTCAATTTCGATTTCAATGGCTTTTTCAATAAACTTAAACGAGTTAATGTTTTTTAATTCGGCACGTGTTCCCAGTGGCTCACCAGGGCGACGTACTGAGACGTTAGAGTCAACACGGAAAGACCCTTCCTGCATATTACCGTCGCAAATCCCTAAATACATGACTAACTCATGCATTTTTTTGGCGTAAGCCACCGCTTCTTTGGCCGAGGCCATATCAGGATCAGAAACAATTTCTAATAAAGCCGTACCAGATCGGTTCAAATCAATGCCCGTTTGACCAGGCACAATACCGTGTACCGACTTACCGGCATCTTCTTCTAAATGCGCACGCGTCACGCCAATGACTTTTTTAGTGCCGTCTTCCAGTTCGATCTCTAGTTTACCTTGACCGACAATGGGAAAATCCATCTGTGTGGTCTGATAACCTTTTGGCGAATCTGGGTAAAAATAGTTTTTACGGTCAAACACTGAACGCATGCCCAACTCGGACTCTAACGCCAAACCAAGCATAATCGATTTACCTAATACCGCTTGGTTTAACACGGGCAACATACCTGGCATACCCGCATCAATTGGGCAGGCCTGACTGTTTGGCGCGGCACCGTATTCGGTAGAAGCGCCTGAAAATATTTTTGATTTGGTGGTTAACTGAGCATGAATCTCTAAACCGATGACTACTTCCCAACTCATTTTGGTCTCCTACTCAATTATTGATAGTGCGCTGGCACTTGTTTGTGCCAGTCGGTGACTTGTTGGAACTGGTGTCCGATATTCAGCAATTTTGCTTCGCTGAAATAAGACCCAATAATATGCAATCCAACAGGACGCTCATTCGCAAATCCAGCAGGGACGGAGATCGCAGGCAGACCTGCTAAGTTGACAGGAATGGTGTACAAATCTGATAGATACATACTGACTTGATCGTCTGACTTCTCGCCAATATTAAAAGCAGTGCTTGGTGCAACAGGTCCCATAATCACATCACAACTTTCAAAAGCGGTGGTGAAATCATCACGCACCATACGACGTAACTTTTGTGCTTTAAGATAATAAGCGTCGTAATAACCCGCTGAAAGCGCATAAGCCCCCACCATAATACGGCGCTTAACTTCTTCACCAAAGCCTTCAGAACGTGAACGTTTATATAAGTCTTCTAAGTCCGTTGGCTGGTCACAACGATAACCAAAACGCACGCCGTCAAAACGAGACAGGTTGGTAGAGGCTTCTGCTGGTGCTAAGACATAGTAAGACGGAACCGCTAACTCTTTGTTAGGAAGGTGAACTTCAACCACCTCCGCACCCAGCTTTTCAACCTCAGCAATCGCCGCTTTAACGGCTTTTTCAACATCGGCATCCAGACCTTCACCAAAATACTCTGCTGGTACGCCGATTTTCAGCCCTTTTAATGAGTTATTTAACTCACTAGCATAATCAGGACGAGCGCCTTCCGTACTGGTTGAATCACGCTCATCAAAACCAGCCATGGCATTCAGTAACCACGCAGACTCTTCTGCAGAACGGGTCATTGGCCCTGCCTGATCAAAACTAGAGGCGTAAGCGATAATGCCAAAACGCGATACCGAACCGTAAGTTGGCTTAATACCAGTAATCCCACAGAATGCAGCAGGCTGACGAATAGAGCCACCGGTATCCGTACCCGTTGCCAAAGGCGCTAGACCTGCGGCAATCACCGCGGCCGCACCACCAGATGAACCACCGGGCACCGCTCTGTGATCCCAAGGATTTTTGGTTGGTCCGTAATAACTGCTTTCAGAAGAGGAGCCCATCGCAAACTCATCCATATTGGTTTTACCTAAAATAGGCATCCCTACTTTCTTAAGCTGAGTGACCACATGTGCATCGTAAGGAGCGATAAAGTTATCTAACATCTTTGAGCTACAAGAGGTTTTAACACCGTCTGTACAAAAAATATCTTTATGCGCGACAGGAATCCCTGTTAATAACTCGGCCTCACCTGCGGCAATTTTCTTATCGGCTTCTTCCGCCATACTGATGGCCAACTCAGGCGTAACGGTAACGAACGCATTGAGTTCACCATCATATTGATCGATACGGTCTAAAAAGTGTTGAGTTAACTGCACACTGGTGATTTCACCAGAGCGAAGTTTTTCACTCATCTGTTTAATGGTTAAATTGTGCATAATCTGATTCCAATCACTCAATAACTTGTGGGACTAAATAATGAGCTTGCTCAGCAGAAGGCGCAATGGCCTGTAACTTCTCATGCTGATCCACTTCAGTAACAACGTCCGCTCTCAATCTTTGTACCGCATCTAATGGATGAGACATTGGCTCAACACCCTGCGTATCTGCCGCTTCCATTTGTGAGAACAAATCTAAAATATTTGACAGTTTAGCCGCTACGCCATCCACATCTTCTGGTCGCACTTCAATTTGCGCCAAACGTGAGATATATTCGACTTCAGTTTTGCCTAAAGACACACTCTTCTCCTAAATAACAACTCTTAACCTTGTTCAATTAAAAGACTTTTCACTCAGCTCTTTGAGACCAAACAAGGTAATTTATTTAACCGCATAAAATACCATATTTAGAACCGCTTTATAGGATTATTCTTTATCCAACAATCAATTTCAAAGCAACCGGAAGCCTCTTCTCGCCACTAATTTCTTGCAACCTTTTACTCTGTATGGACTTTTTAAAAACTTATATAACATATAGCTTCTACGCCGCCAGTAATTAAGTTAAAATATCGAGATTATTTTTCAGTAAAACTTCATAAAAATTTCAAGGACACCGCTCGATGTTTCGTAAAATCATGGGAATTTTCTCAAACGACCTTTCAATTGATTTAGGAACCGCTAACACATTAATTTATGTACGCGGCAAAGGAATGGTATTGAACGAGCCTTCTGTTGTTTCAATTCGTACCAGCAAACGCGGTGGGAACAGTCGCTCTATTGTGGCGGTAGGTGAAAATGCTAAGCTCATGCTCGGTAAAGAGAACCAAGACATCCAAACAATTCGCCCTTTAAAAGATGGCGTCATTGCCGATTTTGAAGTCACTGAAAAAATGCTGCAATCCTTTATTCGTAAAGTCCATGAAGCCAGATTCTTTCAACCTAGCCCACGTGTTTTAGTTTGTGTGCCTTGTGGTTCAACTCAAGTTGAGCGTAGAGCCATTCGTGAATCGGCAGCAGGTGCAGGCGCTCGTGAAGTATTTTTAATTGAAGAACCAATGGCAGCAGCGATTGGTGCTGGCATGCCAGTAAGCGAACCAACTGGATCAATGGTAGTAGACATTGGTGGTGGAACCACGGAAGTGGCAACCCTTTCTTTAAACGGTATTGTTTGGGCTGACTCCGTTAAAGTAGGTGGTGACCGTTTTGATGATGCCATTATCAAATATGTCCGTCGAAACTACGGCATGATTATTGGTGAAACCACCGCTGAAAAAATTAAAAAAACCATTGGTACGGCCTACCACGAAGTCACTCCTGACACCATGGAAGTGCATGGTAGCAACATTGCCGAAGCCGTTCCTCGTCGTTTTACATTAAACAGCAATGAAGTACTGGAAGCCTTACACGAGCCTTTGTCGGCGATTGTCAGTGCCGTTAGAACCGCTTTAGAAAACACTCCGCCTGAATTAGGGGCAGACATCGCTGAACACGGTATTGTCTTAACGGGTGGTGGTGCTTTACTGAGAAACTTAAGCACCTTACTTTCTGAAGAAACAGGGATTCCAGTCATCATTGCTGACGATCCACTGACCTGTGTAGCCCGTGGCGGAGGTCGCGCACTTGAATTAATGGATGAAAAAGGATTGGATGTTTTCTCTTTTGACTAAACACTCTCTACTCCACCGTGTACGTTTTAATAAAAACCTACGCGGTGCTTTACACTCTGTCAGAGTCAAATTACTCCATTAAAACCAAACCTAACATTTGAAAAACCTCAATACTTAGACCTTAAAGCCCCTTAGCAACCTCTTGGTTGTCTACGTTTTCTAGGAGCAAACCATCAGCCTACAGACTACGCCTCAACAAGAAGGAATGCATTTTGTTATTGCATTTATTCTGTCCATTGCTTTAATGGCGGCTGACCATTACAGCCATTTTATGGGCAACGTTCGCAGCGTTTTGCTAACAACCATTAACCCTATTGAACAAATCGCGACCCTACCCAAGCAAATCTACCTTCTCGCTACAACTGACTTTACCAATATCAATGCGTTAAAGGTAGAAAACCAACAACTGAAAACCGAACTGCTACTGGTCAAAGCCAAACAGCAACAGTTCGCTAATCTACAGTTGGAAGTGAGCAGGCTGGAATCCTTACTGGGCACCGCTGGGAAAATGAACGCCCAGTCACTGCAAATCGCTACGGTAACGTTTTATAGTAACAACCCTCTTTCACAATACCTGACGCTGGATAAAGGCCAAATCAAAAAAGTCGCTATACAGCAAACCGTCATTGATTCCGAAGGCATTATGGGACAAATTGTGAGTACCACGCCTACCTCTTCTCGCGTACTGTTAATCACCGATCCTGACCACCAGATTCCCGTACGAATCCAACGAACAGGCCAACGTGGTATTTTAAGTGGCACAGGACACGACACGACACAACTGGGCTTTATTCCTAAAAACAGTCTCGTCGAGATAGGCGATCTACTAGAGAGCTCGGGCTTAGGCAATGTGTTTCCCGCCGGCTACCCTGTAGCCGTTGTGACTCAAATTGAAGATAAAGCTGGAAACCCTTATCTTGAAATTACCGCAACCCCCATTGCCGAACTGCATCAGTCACATAAAGTACTCATTCTTTCACAAGCAAATCCTTATCTAAATTTTGATGAAGACTTAAGTGAAAGCCAAAACAAAAAGGATGAAGGTAACGCTCATGTCCAGTAATTTCTTAAACATTCGTGCTTCACAGGCTCGCTGGATCATACTCCTTTCCTATTTAGTGGCTTTAGCATTCGACACCATAGCCCTACTAGGACACTCTTCACCCGTTGTTCCACCTTTAACACTCTTTTTTGTATTGTACTGGTGCGCTAATTTTTTGGATCGAACCCATTTATTCTCAGCGTTTATACTAGGATTACTTTCAGATGCTCTCTACCAAACACCACTGGGATCGCACGCTCTGCTTTTTAGCATTTTTACCTTTTTAATGATTCGCCATCGTCTTAGGTTTAAAACCTACCCCGTATGGCAACAAGCCTTTTTTATCGGCATTTATATGCTGGCCTATCAGGTGCTCAACTACTTATTCTTCACCCCCGTTTTGGACAGCAATGATTTTGTACAATATTGGACCATGCCCGCAGCCAGCATTATGGCCTGGCCTGTATTAGCTTACAGTTTAAGAAGAATCTCCCATAGTGCGGCAGATAGTTAATTACAGGTATCAGCTTCCCTTATGTCAGAACATTTAGAATTTAACAGTGATAGCGAAACCTTTACTCATAAAAAACAATTTCGCTTTAGGCTGTACGTTGCTTTTATCTTTGTCTTGATTCTATTTTCCTTTTTAATTGGGCGAATGACACAACTGCAATTGTTTGAATATGAACGCTACCAAGGATTATCTGAAGGGAATCGCATTTCCGTTGAAACCCTACCGCCTACGCGCGGTAAGATCTTTGATCGCAACCATATCCTACTGGCAGATAACCAACCCGTTTATGCGCTCAAACTCATCCGTGAAAAAATGGATAATATTGATGCGGCTAAACTGGCCATTTTGGTTATTTTGGATAACGTCTCACCCGAAAGAGTCCACACTTTTTTTGAAAAATTTAAACAACGAAATCGCTCTAAGAGCTATACCCTTCCCTTTACCTTAAGTGAAAAACAGGCCGCTCAGTTTGCCGTTATTAGTCATAAACATCCTGGAATTACTCTATCCGCACGTCTTAAACGTACTTATCCCCATGGCGCTACTGCAGTGCATGCTTTAGGTTATGTTGGGCGTATAAACAGTAAAGAGTTAAAAAAACTAGATGTAAAAGCTTATCGCGGCACCGATATTATCGGTAAATCAGGAGTAGAAAAGTATTATGAAGACACCTTGCATGGCACGCCAGGCATACAGCAAATAGAAACCAATGTTCGTGGTCGAGTACTCAGAAAACTAGAAACACTCCCCGCCATACCTGGTGAGAATATTCATTTGACACTGGATATTGAATTACAAAAATTTGCCGAATCGCTGCTAGGTGACATGCGTGGTTCCATTGTGGCCATGGACCCTCAAAACGGTGAAGTTCTCGCCTTTGTGAGTATGCCAACCTTTGACCCCAACCTATTTGTTGATGGCATTGATCAAAAATCTTACAGCGCACTGTTAAACAATCCTGACCGCCCTTTTATTAACCGTGCGATCAATGGACGCTATCCTCCAGGATCAACCATTAAACAGTTTATCGCTCTGGGGGCCATTGAAAACAACTACATTTCCCCCAACAAAAAAATATACGATCCAGGCTTTCTGCTTTATAAAGACCATCGCTACAGAGACTGGAAGCGTTCAGGGCATGGCCTAGTGGACATGAATACCGCCATTGTTGAATCTTGTGATACCTATTTTTACGAGCTCAGTTTAGATATGGGTATTGATGCCATACACGATACCATGGCACCGTTTGGCTTTGGCTCACATTCTGGTATCGACCTACATGGTGAATCCAAAGGCATACTCCCTTCGCAAGCATGGAAAATGGAGCATAAAGGCAAACCCTGGTACCGTGGTGAAACCATTATTTCGTCCATTGGACAAGGTTACAATCTAACCACTCCTCTGCAATTGGCTAGAGCCACCGCCATATTGGCTAACCGAGGTAAAATCATCAAACCACGTTTAGTGAGAACCCCTAAAACGGAACCTTTAGAACAAATAGAGATCAAAAAAATTTCTAACTGGGAAAAAGTCATTACCAGCATGGAAAATGTCATGCACAGTAAAAAAGGCACGGCACGGCAACATACTCTACATTTGCCGTTTAAAATGGCTGGTAAAACAGGAACCGCACAAGTTTTCAGTTTAAATGCGGGCGATTACGATGCCGATGCGATTCGAGAAAAACTGCGTGACCACTCATTATTTGTAGGTTTTGCGCCCGTTAATAATCCTAAAATTGCCGTGGCAGTCATTGCTGAAAATGCAGGAAGCGGAAGTAAAACCGCCGCACCGATTGGCGTTAAACTGGCTGAAAAGTATCTTGAAACACAACTTCAAGACTTAGAAGAATAAAGAGTAAAAATAGAAATCAGATGAAAATTGAACTTCCGCATACACAGCAAGTTTATCGCAAAAACAAAGGGTTTCTAGAAGCCTTACATATTGATGGTTGGTTACTGCTAGGTATCCTGCTGCTATTAGCCACCAGTGTCGCTATTGTTTACAGTGCATCAGGCGGCAATGAAGCAGTCATTACTCGTCAAATTATTCGTATTGGTTTTGCCTTGGCCTTAATGCTATTATTTGCGCAAATCCCTCCCAATATTATCTATATTTTTACTCCCTGGCTGTTTTTAATCGGCATTGCCATGTTAATTAGCGTGCTTCTCTTTGGCGAAATCGGTAAAGGGGCACAACGGTGGCTTGATATCGGGCCCGTTCGCTTTCAGCCTTCCGAACTTATGAAACTGGTTTTACCCATTACCATTGCTTGGCTTTTTGCCCATAGTAAGTTCCCTCCGAGCTTTAGACGCCTTGTCTTAGGAGCCGTTTTAATTGCCTTTACAGGTAGTCTCATTGTAGTACAGCCTGACCTAGGAACCTCCTTACTGATTGGAATGAGTGGCCTTTCGGTGCTCTTTTTTGCAGGCTTACCTTGGAAAGTCATTGCGGCTTCCATTGCCGCCGTTGTTCTCAGTGCGCCAGTGGCTTGGCACTTTATGCACGCTTACCAAAAACAACGCGTTTTGACTTTTTTAAACCCAGAATCCGATCCTTTAGGAAGTGGCTACCACATCATTCAGTCTAAAATTGCTATTGGCTCGGGTGGCCTTGATGGTAAAGGTTATATGGGCAGCACTCAGGCACACTTAGAGTTTTTACCAGAAAGCACCACCGACTTTATTTTTTCGGTCCTAGCAGAAGAAATGGGGTTGATCGGGGTCATTGCGTTATTGGTTTTATACAGTCTCGTCATTGCAAGAGGTCTCTATATTGCCTCACAAGCTCAAGACAATTTTACTCGTTTAATTGCCGCCAGCTTTATGATGACTCTGTTTGTCTACATCTTTGTTAATATCGGTATGGTCAGTGGACTATTGCCCGTTGTAGGCTTGCCGCTTCCCCTAATGAGTTACGGAGGTAGCTCCTTAGTCACCCTAATGATCAGCTTTGGCATTCTCATGTCAATTCATACCCATAAAAAGCTTTTAACAGAATAACCCGGCTTCTAAGGAAGCACTCGAAAATCCCACTGTCCACAGTGCGGTTTATTTAGCTTTATTACAAAATATGTTACATTACACCTCCTACTTTTTTTGATTTAAATCATAGAGAAACTGTACCCATCATGCCAAGCTTAAAACAACCTTTTTTACTGTTCGTTCTATTTCTGATCGGCTCTTTTCAAGTAGTCTCTGCAACGCCACAGCCGACACCGTCGATAGCCAAACCTTATGTTGTTCCCTCCCCTCCATCGATTGCGGGAGAAGCTTATCTTCTCATTGATTTTAACAGCGGCCATGTTTTAGCAGAAAAGCGCTCAGACGAGCGAGTAGAGCCAGCCAGTTTAACTAAAATCATGACAGGCTATGTTGTCATTAATGAATTAAAAAATGGCAATATGAGCATGGATGACATGGTCACTATCAGCCAAAAAGCTTGGAAAATGCCTGGTTCTAAGATGTTTATTGAGGTCGGTAAACGAGTGTCTGTTCGTGATTTAATAAAGGGTATGGTAATTCAGTCAGGTAATGACGCCAGTGTTGCTTTAGCCGAGATGATCGCAGGAAGTGAAGATGTCTTTGCACAATTAATGAATAAATACGCAACCTCCATTGGTATGACCAATACCAATTTTGTTAATGCAACAGGCTTACCACACGAGAACCATTACACCACGGCGCACGATTTAGCCCTTTTAACCAAGGCCTTAATCTCTGAATTTCCTGAAGAATATAAATGGTATTCCGAAAAGAAATTTACCTTTAATGGCATTACACAATACAACCGAAATAAACTACTTTGGCAAGACGCTACTGTGGATGGTTTGAAAACAGGCCATACAGAAAGTGCAGGATATTGCTTAGTGGCCTCGGCTCTACGAGATGACAACCGTTTAATTAGTATTGTGTTAGGCGCTAAAAGTGCCGATAAACGTGTTCAAGAAACTCAAAAGCTTCTTAACTACGGTTTTCGTTTTTTTGAAACCCATAAGCTTTACAGTGCTGGGCAACGCCTGAATGATGCCGTGGTTTGGGAAGGAACTCGTGACTTAATTGGTGTAGGAACTGAAACAGACCTATTTGTGACCATTCCACGTGGTCAATATAAAAATGTCACCATTGAAAGTACCATTCAACCGGATATTAAAGCGCCAATTCAAAAAGGACAAAACTTAGGTTCTCTTCATATCTCTTTAGGTAACAAAGTCATTGCCGAACGTCCTTTAGTCGCTTTATCAGAAGTAGAAGAAGGCTCTTTTTTTAAAAAACTCATTGACCAAATCAAACTGTTTTTTAATTCACTTTTAGATTTTTAGGCAAAACAAACTTCCTTTTTGGGATATTGCATAGCAGGGCATTAAATGGGCAACACGATCAGCGATGAACAAATTGTTTACTTAAACGGGGTCTTTATGCCAATGGCAGACTCTAAAGTTTCGACTCAAGATCGCGGCTTTTTATTTGGTGATGGCGTCTATGAAGTCATTCCCGTTTACCAAACAAAGTTATTTAGTTTTAAAGAGCACCTTCAGCGTTTAAAAAACAGCTTGCAAGCCGTTCGTATTGACAACCCGCTAACAGATGATGAATGGCTGAGAGTTCTAAACTCTTTAATTGCCAGACACCCAGCTTGGCAAGATCAGTATATTTATCTGCAAGTTACCCGCGGTACGCAAATGCAGCGCGATCATTTACCGGCAGAAAATTTAACCCCTACCGTTTATGCCTATACCAATCCATTAAAACCCGTCAGTAAAAGCATTATTGAAAACGGAATTAAGGTGATTACCCTCGAGGATATTCGCTGGTTAAATTGTGATATTAAAGCCATTACACTCTTACCCAATGTCATGATGAAATTAGCCGCTAAAGCCCAACAAGCGGATGATGCCATTTTAATTTCGCGCGACGGCTTTGTAACAGAAGGCACCGCCAGCAATGCTTTTATTGTTAAAAACGGCACCATTATTACCCCGCCCAAGGGCCATAAACTGCTACCAGGCGTGACACGTTTAATCATTGAACGCATCGCCAAAAGCCACGAAATCCCGCTAATTGAACAAGACATTACGCAAGAAGAACTGACTCAGGCCGATGAAATTTGGCTGTCCAGCTCAACTAAGGAAGCCCTACCCGTCACTCGCCTAAATGGCAATGCCGTGGGTACAGGCAAACCAGGGCCTATTTGGCATAAAATGACCGATTTCTATCAAGAACACAAACAGGCCTTTATTCAAGAACAGTCCGAATAAACGTTTTACTGAGAGAAACTGATGACAAAAGATTTACATACCCCCGACAACGAAAGCCTGATTGAATTTCCTTGTGACTTTAAACTCAAAGCCATGGGAAAAAATTGCGATACCTTTATTGATCTCGTTTACGAAGTCGCTGTTAAATACGCGCCCGACACCCCACGAGATAATATATCCATTAACAATTCAAACGGTAAAAAGTTTATCTCTGTTAATGTCACCATCTATGCGACTTGCATTGAACAAATTCACGGCATTTACGGCGATTTAAAAAAGCATCCCGAAGTGTTAATGACGCTTTAAGAACCGTTAAGCTTTATTTACCCGTAACTCCACACATCGATCTTGCCTCTATGCCCATTCACATTAAACAGCTTGGCTTGCAACCTTATGAAAGCACTTGGCAAGCCATGCAAGCCTTTACCCAAAATCGTCAAGAAAATACCCCTGATGAATTATGGTTGGTTGAACACCCTGCCGTGTTCACTCAAGGGCTAAATGGCAAAGCCGAACACCTTTTACAAAGCACGGACGACATCCCCGTCATCAAAACCGATCGCGGTGGACAAATCACCTATCATGGGCCGGGGCAACTGATTATTTATATACTCGTTGACCTTAAAAGAGCTAAGCTAGGCGTTCGTGCCTTAGTCACACTTATTGAAAAATCCATCGTAGATTACTTACAACAACTCGGCATCACTTCCGAAGCGCGAGCCGATGCGCCAGGGGTATATGTCGAAAATCAAAAAATAGCCTCATTGGGTCTTAAAATACGCAAACAAAGAAGTTATCACGGCTTAGCTTTAAATATAGATATGGACTTAAGCCCTTTTAAACGCATTAACCCCTGTGGTTTAAACGGCATGCAAATGACTCAGGTTTCTGCTCAAATAACCAGCCAAAGCATGCCAAGTCTAAGCCAAGCGGGGAAAGCCTTAAGCACCCTATTAAGCAAGCGCCTAGAAGCCACGCATTTATAAAGCGCGCTCTTTTTAAGAATCCTTTATAATACGCCTTTATTCAAACCTTATTTTGTGACTCCTTATTATGTCGAATCCTCCACAATTTCAAGAAATTAGCCTAGATCAGATCGGCAATTTAAAAGCACGCAATCAAGCCATGCCTAAAGGACAGTACAAAACCAAGTCCCTAAAACATCGCCCTGACCCAAGCGCTGAAAAACTTAAAAAACCACGTTGGATCAAAGCCAAACTGCCTAAAGCCAAAGACATTCATCGCGTTAAAGAACTTAAAAACATCTTACGTGAGCAAGGCCTGCACTCAGTCTGTGAAGAAGCCTCTTGCCCTAACCTTGGCGAATGCTTTGGCCATGGTACCGCCACGTTTATGATTATGGGCGACATCTGCACACGCAAATGTCCTTTCTGTGATGTCACGCACGGTCGTCCCAAAGCGTTAAATCAAGATGAACCAGCTCATCTCGCTAAAACCGTTAAGGCCATGAAACTCAACTACGTGGTCATTACCTCTGTAGACCGAGATGACCTACGCGATGGCGGATCAACGCATTTTATGAACTGCGTCGCCGCCATTCGCCAAGCCGCTCCTAATACCAAAGTAGAATCGTTGGTTCCTGATTTTAGAGGCCGTTTAAGCGTCGCTTTAGAAACCCTGAGCCAGTCCACACCCGACGTACTGAATCACAACTTAGAAACCGTGCCCCGTTTATACGAAGAAGCGCGCCCCGGTGCGGATTATCAAGCCTCTTTAGACCTTTTAAAACGCTTTAAAGCCATGAATCCAAACACTGTGACGAAATCAGGTCTGATGGTCGGCTTAGGTGAAACCATGGAAGAGTTATTGCAGGTCATGCAAGATTTAAGAGATCATAACGTTGATATGTTAACCGTTGGCCAATATCTGCAACCTAGCGATTTTCACCTTGGTGTTAAAAAATACTGGACTCCCGAAGAGTTTAAACAAGTAGAAGAAGCCGGTTATGCCATGGGCTTTACCAATGTCGCTTCAGGCCCAATGGTACGTTCGTCCTACCATGCCGATCTGCAAGCCAAAGAAATGGCGCAATAACCCGCTCATACAAAATGTCGCACTATCAAATTTTAGAATAAACGAGATGCCTATGTCACAAAACGCTGTGCAAAGATTTTTATTTAAAGAACTCAATATCCGTGGTCAGCATATTCGTCTACAAGAAAGCTGGCAAGCCATGATTAAAGACCGCCACTACCCAGAAAGCATCGTTAAAATGCTAGGCGAACTGACCGCCATGTCCGTGTTAATGGCTAACGGTATGAAGCACCAAGGCCGTGTCACCATGCAAGTACAAGGTTCTGGCCCCATTACCCTCTTGGTTGTAGATGTCACACACGACTTAAAAATTCGTGGCGTGGCCAAAACCAATCGAGACATCACCACAGAAAAAACGCTAGACGAGTTGTTAGGTGATGGGCAAATTCTAATGACCTTAGAAAACACCCAAACCCAGCACCACTATCAATCCTATGTACCGCGAGAGGAAGACAGCATTGCTAAAGTGTTTGAAACCTACTTAAGCCAATCAGAACAGCTGCCTTCTAAAATCTGGTTAGCGGCCGATGAAAACCATTTAGGCGGCGTACTCATTCAAAAAATGCCAGAAACCGATGGGTACGATGAAGATGGTTGGGAACGCATTGTTCATTTAACTACGACCATTAAAAACGAAGAGTTAACCCAACTGCCCGCAGAAGAGCTGCTGCACCGCCTTTTCCACGAAGAGACCATTGAGCTTTTTGATGCCGAAGAAGTGGTTTACGAATGCCTAGAAGACAAAGAGCGTGTAACCAATATGCTGATTTCATTAGGCGAAGAAGAGGTGCGTAAAATTCTAAAAGAAGAAGGCGAAATCGTTATTCACAATGAAATGTGTAATTTTCATATGCGTTTTACTGAAAGTGATGTTGATGAGTTGTTTGCCGAAACACCCCACTCACTTCAATAAACGGATTAATTAAAACCACTTAACGAAAACTAGGGTTGCCTCATCCCCACCCTAATATTTATTTAGCTTTTAGTTAAGGTGAACTCACCAAAGGACCCACATGATCTGGTTAAACAATTCTAGAATTTTAGCAATTTTTGCTGTCATATTCATACATGTATCTGCGGAAGTTGTAATGAGTAATCAAGTTGGATCTGAATATTGGTGGATAGGGAATTTTTATGATTCCATAGCTAGGTGGGCCGTTCCTGTATTTGTAATGATAAGTGGTGCATTATTACTTAATCCAGAAAAAAATGAAGGCCTAATGTTTTTTTACAAAAAGCGTCTTTCAAGAGTGCTTATTCCTGTCGTAATTTGGTCCCTATTTTTTTTAGGCTGGATAGCCTTTAAAAGCCTACTTAACGGAAAAGAAGTAGTAATAATGGATTTAATAAACAGATTATTATCTGGAAAACCTTATTATCATATGTGGTTTTTATATATGATAATAACCTTATATTTATTTACACCATTTATCCGAAAAATCATTGCTCATTCAACCCAACGTGAACTGGTTGTTTTAGTTATTATCACTTTTTCAATGGCATCACTAAATTTCGCTTATTCAAAAATTTCTTCAAATGAATCAGGATTATTTTTAAACTGGTTTTTACTCTATATACCCTATTTCATTCTTGGGCATCTCATAAAAGAAGATAAATATATTTATTCAAATACGTTACTCTGGACTGTATTTACACTATCTTTTCTACTCACATTTCTTGGGTATTACTTAGTTGCAGTAAAATCAGATTTTACAACAGGGTTCTACTTTCATGGGCCTTTAAGCATTACTGTAATTCCT
>Ga0316204_10005602_pt1 | contig 20442 bp, 14 predicted proteins | sample 6monrhotite_MG_2_FD_205661 | JGI IMG/M metagenome (GOLD analysis project Ga0316204, IMG submission 205661) | Microbial mat bacterial communities from mineral coupon in-situ incubated in ocean water Damariscotta River, Maine, United States -... | ecosystem: Environmental > Aquatic > Marine >...
AACACAGCTGCTATATGGGTGAAATGAAAATAGAAATTATTGACTCCGTTAGTGACTATAGCGAATTGATGGAATCATTATTTGATTTTAAAAAAATTAAATCATTATTCACTGCCGGTCTTTTATCGATGAAGTTTGATGCCATGCACGCAATCACGGGGCCTTACGCAAAAGCGATATTTGAACAGGGTTTGGCTGCAAATGTCGATGCGGTCATTAATGGTATTCCATTAGAAGACTTTGGTGGAGGACACCCCGACCCTAATTTGGCGCATACCAAAGAACTCGTTTCATTATTAAATGCGGGCCCAGGATCACCCAGTTTTGGTGCTGCATCTGACGGCGATGGTGATCGCAATATGATACTCGGGCAAAACTTTTTTGTTAATCCCAGTGATAGCCTGGCAATTATGACTGCGAATGCTCATTTAATACCTGGTTACAAACAAGGAGTTCGTGGTGTTGCTCGCTCCCTACCTACCAGTCGAGCGGTTGATAAAGTAGCCGAAGTGCTAGGCATAAAGTGCTATGAAACACCTACGGGCTGGAAGTTCTTTGGTAATCTATTAGACGATAAACGCATTACGCTGTGCGGAGAAGAAAGTTTTGGCTCTGGCTCAGATCACATTCGTGAAAAGGATGGCATTTGGGCTGTACTTTTCTGGCTAAATTTAATCGCCGTTAAGCAGCAATCCGTTGAAGACATCACGCGAGAACACTGGAAACGCTATGGACGCCATTATTATACGCGACATGATTACGAAGCTATCGATAGCGTCAAAGCAAACCAGCTTGTAGACCACTTAAGATCCAGCTCTGATTCTTTAGTCGACAAGCGCTTTGGCTCGTATCGCGTCGAGCTATGTGATGATTTTAGTTACAATGACCCCGTTGATAAAAGCGTTACAACAAAACAGGGCATTAGAATATTATTTGATGATGAATCACGCATTGTATTCAGACTATCCGGCACAGGAACGGAAGGTGCGACCCTACGTGTATACATCGAACGCTATGTGACTGATCCAGAGTTTCATAATTTAGACACACAGGAGGCTTTATCTGAATTAATTGGCATTGCCAATGATATAGCCGAAATAAAACAACGAACAAACAGAAATGAACCAGATGTAATAACCTAAATTTATTCCATCTGGGATTATTAAAATAGCTACTATTAGCTATTTTAATAATCATATAATTTACAACTTCCATATATCAGCATTGTATTCCTGCATCGTTCTATCAGTTGAGAAAAAACCACTAGACGCTGTATTCATAATACTCATTCTTATCCATTTTTCACGGTCCTGGTATGCTTCAGCGACAAGCTGTTGACTATCAATATAACTTCTAAAATCGGCCAGTGTTAACCAGGGATCGTATGGATTTAACAATGATTGAATAATCTCATCGTATATACCGGGTTCGAAAGAGTTAAAGTGGCCACAACTTAATAAATGCATGACTTCCTTTAAATCATTATCAGAATTAATAATATGCTCTGGCTGATAGTTTTTCTTCTGTTCAACCACTTCATTGGATTTCAGCCCAAACAGATAAAAATTATCTTCACCTACTGCATCAAGTATTTCAATATTCGCTCCATCATATGTTCCAATGGTAATAGCACCATTCATCATAAACTTCATGTTACCTGTACCAGAAGCCTCCTTACCCGCTGTAGAAATTTGCTCTGATAGATCGGTGCCAGGGCAGATTATTTCCATCTTAGATACACCGTAATTAGGTATAAACACCAGCTTTAATTTATCACCTACTTCTGGGTCACTATTAATCACATCCGCAATATTATTAATCAGTTTAATTAATGATTTTGCAAGACGATAACCCGGTGCGGCCTTACCGCCAATTAATACACATCGATTTGTCCAGTTTTCAATATCACCCCGTTTTATCCGACTATATAAATGAACTACATGTAAAACATTTAATAACTGACGTTTATATTCATGTATTCTTTTCACTTGAACATCGAAAATCGAGTTAGTATCAAAGTCCACATTGCATTCAGACTTAACCAAATCAGCGAGGCGCTGTTTGTTCTGGGTTTTCACTTCATCCCATTTTTTGCAGAACTTAGCATCATCAGTAAATTTTGCTAATTTCGAAATATTTTCTAAATTACTAACCCATTCACCGCCTATTTTATCGCTGATAAGCTGGCTCATTAATGGGTTTGAGTGTGCGACCCAACGACGAGGCGTCACACCATTGGTTTTGTTATTAAATTTTTCCGGCCATAATTCGTAAAAATCTTTGAATAAGCCGTTTGTTAGTAACTGAGAATGCAACGCTGCTACACCATTAACTGAAAAACTACCCACAATTGCAAGATATGCCATTCGAACATTCTTAGAATCACCCTCTTCTATGATCGACATTCTGATTTGTCGTGCTGTATCTCCTGGCCATTTACACGACACCTCTTTAAGGAATCGTGCATTAATTTCATAAATAATTTGCAGCAAGCGCGGCAATATTTTTTCAAACAGGGCCACAGACCAACGTTCTAATGCCTCAGGTAGTAATGTATGGTTGGTATAAGCCATGGTTTTAGATGTAATATCCCATGCTTCGTCCCACGAGAGCTTTTTCTCATCCATTAGCAAACGCATTAACTCTGCAACTGCAATTGTTGGATGGGTATCATTCATTTGAAAAACATTCTGTTGCGCAAAACGAGTCATATCACCGTCTTCATTAATAGACCACATGCGTAACACATCCTGCAAACTCGCAGAAGCCAGAAAATACTGCTGTTTTAAGCGTAGCTCTTTTCCGTTTTCACTTGCATCATTAGGGTATAAAACCATCGAGATATGTTCTGCATCATTCTTACTTTCGACAGCATCTGAATAACTGCCTTCATTAAAATCACTCAGGTTAAACACATTAGTTGCACTGGCACTCCATAAACGTAATGTGTTGACTGTATTATTTTGATAACCAGAAATGGGCACATCATAGGGAATAGCCAAAACATCAGAAGTATCCAACCATGCATAATGGACACTTCCGTCCTCATGCCTCACAGGTTCTACATGCCCGCCGAACTTTATGGTTTGAGTATATTCTGGTCGTTCTAACTCCCATGGATTACCATCTCTCAACCAGTGATCCGGCTCTTCAATCTGATAACCATTTTCAATCTCCTGGCGAAACATGCCATATTCATAACGAATGCCGTAACCAATAACGGGTAAATTTAGTGTCGCACAACTGTCCATAAAACAGGCGGCGAGTCTTCCCAGGCCACCGTTGCCTAATCCGGCATCATGTTCTTCTGTAATAACTTCTTCCAGTGACAGTGCAAACTTGCTGAGTGCAACCTTAGTTTGTTGGTTAATACCTAAATTAAGAATATGATTACCCAATGATCGACCGATCAAGAACTCGAGTGACATATAATAAGCTTTACGCACACCTTTTTTTTCATACGTCTTCCAGGTATTACGCCAGTCCGTCATGATATGATCACGAATTGTCAGGGACAAGGCCTCATATAAATAATGAGGCACACAACCTGCAAAGCGTCCCAAATGACGTGTTAAATAGCGTTCAAAATCTACTGCCAGCGATTCACTATCTGTAGGTAATTTCTCCAGTTCAGGTAATTCTGCTGTACATAACGCTTTATTTTTTGACATATCATTACCTCTGGTACAGAGCCATAAATTGTGAAATATGTTGATTGATATTTGGTTGTAGCTGCTGCCACTCGAATCGCCACGTCCAATTATCACCCACTGTTCCCGGTGTATTCATACGTGCGGAACTATCTAACATTAAAATATCCTGCATCGGTATCACGCATAAAAATGATACCGATGCCATCGCCATGCGGATCATTGTTAATACTACCTTTTCAACTTCGTCATCCGATGTAGCTGAATAAGATTTAAAATATTCGACACTATAATTAGATGAGTCTTGCGCCCAACCCATGCTTGTATCGTTATCATGCGTCCCCGTATACACCACATCGTTCACTTCATGCAAATGTGGTAAATGTGGATTATCATTATTGCCTGAAAATGCAAATTGCAGGACTTTCATGCCTGGCAAATTAAATTTGTTCTTAAGTTCAATCACTTCATCTGTAATAACACCTAAATCTTCAGCGACTAATGGTAGATGATCGAATGTTAAAAATAATTCATCCAGCAATGCCATTCCTGGTACTTTTACCCACTCACCATTAATTGCAGTATCATCTTCCTGAGGTATATGCCAACAGGCCTGTAAACCACGAAAGTGATCTATTCGTACCATATCGAATAGTTCTAACTGAGTTTTAAAACGTTCTTTCCACCAGTCGAATTTATTAATTTGCATATATTCCCAATCATATAAAGGATTCCCCCACCGTTGTCCTGTTTCAGAAAACGCATCCGGTGGTACACCTGCAATAAACTCCATTTCTCCATCATGATTAATTAAAAAATTCTGTTTTCTAGACCACACATCAGCACTGTCTCTGGCGACAAAAATTGGCATATCTCCAAACAGTTCAATAGCATGCTGTTTGGCGTAATCACGTATTTCATGCCATTGTGTAAAAAACACAAATTGTTCAAATATTGTTTGTTTAATGAATGGCTGTAACACTTCCTGTCTCTCATTCAATGCTGCTGCATCATAATGCCGCTCTTCTTCGGGCCATTCATACCATGGTTTGTTAGCATTTTTATTTTTTAGGGCGATAAATAGCGCATAGTCAACTAACCAGTAATTATGCTTTTCTTCAAACACATTTAATTTGTCACTCCAATATTCATCCGCTATTAAATAAAACTGCTTACCTGCTTCTTTAATACACTGATCTCTATAACCTGGATCTGATTCAGCTACGCTTATCTTTGTAAATTCGAGCCAGCCTTTATCATTTAACCAATCAAGGCTAATTAGCGCAGGGTTACCCGCATGTGATGACAAACACTGATAAGGTGACTTGTCATCATGTGTTGATCCCAGTGGCAGCATTTGCCACACTTTGTAATTATTCTGACTTAAAAACTCGATAAAGCGGTAAGCCTGATGCCCTATATCACCGTTATCTTTACGCCCTGGCAATGAACTCGGGTGCAATAAAACGCCTGCTCTTCTAGTATTATCAACACCACTGAGTACTTTGGCTTTCATTATCAGTTATGCTGACCCGGTAACATCGCTCCACCCATTGCAGGATCGCCCGTACCAAATGAAAAGGCATGACCTAAATACTCTGGTGGCACTACTTTTAACAACTGATATAAATTACTTAGATGCAAGCGGTACTGCTCATCAAATGCAGCTACTGATTCAGACGAATTATATTCACCGAACCACCAAAACCAGTCAGAGCTTTCACAGGTAGCAAGTTGCATTTCTGCTGCCAACATTTCTTCTTTTGTTAGTTCTTTGCTCTGAATAACTTTGTCGTAGACATGCTTTGCCTCAACCAGCATATCCCATGCACGGTTTTTATCTTTGTCACCAATCCATGTAGAGAAAGTGCCGTACACCCAACTACCTGAAACTATGTCTGTTAAAATCTTTTTTTCTGTATGCTCTTCTATGTAGTCACTATAAGTCGTTAAATTTAAATTTGGATGCTGACTTAATTTTTCGTATAAGGCCTTTAAGAAATGAAACCCATTTTGTGGATAATATTCCCAGGCATTTTCACCATCGAGAATAATTGAAACAATGGCATCAGGCTTATCTGCACATTTTTCTGCAATAGCTTCTAAATTAACAACCAGGTTTGCCACGGCATCATCTGCATGCCATGTAGAATATTTAAAACCAATTAAATCTGACAGGCCATCATCTCTAAAAAAACAGCGATTAGATGTTGATTCAAGTTGGTAGGCACTATAAATGCACTCGCCTGCATCTATTGATGACTTTTCCAGCGAATTCCTTAAAACCGATTCACCACTGGCGATCCATTTAATATTTAACTCTGAACATAGCTGAATAGTCTCTCTGCTGATACTACCTTCCGATGGCCAACACCCCTTTGGTTCAATACCAAAAAATTGCTTAAAGACCTCAATACCCTTTTGCATATGCCAACGGCTCCTTGATAAGCCATCGGGGTATTTCTCCGACAAAGGTAATTCCGCATCTGGCATTGCTTGCTCTGCTGATTTAATATCTATTAGCAATGGCACAATGGGGTGTGCGTAAGGTGTCATTGATAGCTCAATGCGCCCTTCCTCTGCTAGTTTCTTATATCGTTCAATTACACCACCTATCATTTCACTGTATATTTCGATTAGTAGGTGTCGATCATGAATTGTAAAATTTCTCTTTTTTTTAATAAGACTCTTTAATCGCTGATCATTTTCAATAACCGTTTCAGCCGTCCATGCCAGGTGATACCAGACGAGTAAATCCACAAAAAACTGTTCTGAGTGATAACATAAAGTATTTCTTTTAACTAATGCAGATTCCGCCATCGTGCTCAGAACTTTAAAGACAGGATAACGATTGACCAAACGTTCTTTGTTAGCTCGTAAACAGGACTTAATAATAAATATTCGATGTTCATCGTCGAGCAGCATAACAGGATCGGCTAATGCGGCTAGCAAAGGGTCACGTAATGCTTTTCCATGATTCAGGTAATCGTCTAGTTGATGTGCATAATCATCAATCTGCTCCAGCAGTACCGGCGCAAAATTAATCACCGCTTTTGTGGCAGAATTATTTTCAATATGAGCAACCATATCAACATAATCTTTTATGGTATGTAAGTATGTCCATGGCAAATGATATTCACCATTACGCAGATCACGGTACTCTGGCTGGTGCATATGCCAATACAGAACAACATTTAATGTTTGCGATTCACTATCTAACATGGTGGACTACCTGACCTAACATATCTGGCGTAACAAGCACTACACCATTTGGAGATATAAAAAATCTTCTTTCATCATCTTCTCTGTTTTCACCGATTACCGTGTCATCTGCAATTTCACATCCTTTTTCTATAATGGCATGCCTTATACGGCAATTTTTCCCAATGCTAACGTCAGGTAAAATAACTGAAGAATCTATTAAGCTACATTCATTAACCGTTACACTTGAAAACAACAATGAGTGATGAACATGGGCACCCGAAATAATACAGCCACCCGACACCATTGAATCAACGGCCATACCTCGCCTGTCGTCTTCATCAAATATAAATTTTGCAGGTGGTAACTGTTCCTGACTAGTCCATATCGGCCATTTGTCATCATATAAATTAAGCTCAGGCGTGATACCAATCAATTCTAAATTTGACTCCCAAAATGCATCTATCGTACCCACATCTCTCCAATATGCCTGAACACCACTCTCGGCATCTGTAAACGGATAAGCGTAGACACGATACTTATTAATCGCGTAAGGAATAATATCTTTACCGAAGTCATGACTTGAATTTGGTGTGTCTGCATCTCTAATTAACAATTCAAATAGTAATTCTGTATTAAATATATAAATACCCATCGAACATAGTGATTCATCTGGCCTGTCAGGCATAGCTTCAGGTTCAGCTGGTTTTTCAACAAAGCTATGTATTCGATAATCATCCTTTACACCTATGACACCAAATTCCGATGCTTTTTCTTTCTCCGTACTGATGCATCCAACTGTCACATCCGCTTCATTCTCCACATGCGCTGCAAGCATTGCGCCATAATCCATTTTGTAAATATGATCACCCGCTAAAATTAATACGTGATCTGGCGAATGACTACGAATAATATCTAGATTCTGATAAATTGAGTCGGCTGTTCCGGCATACCACGAAGCTTCTATTCGCTGCTGAGCGGGTAATAATTCTACAAATTCTCCAAACTCACCACGAAGATGACCCCAGCCTTTTTGGATATGCAGAATAAGTGAATGTGCCTTGTACTGCGTGATTACTCCAATTCGTCTAATACCCGAATTAATGCAATTGGATAATGGAAAATCAATTATCCGAAATTTTCCACCAAAGGGCACCGCTGGCTTAGCACGCCACATAGTTAAATGTTTTAAGCGCTCTCCTCTGCCACCAGCCATTATTAATGCCAGTGTATTTCGAGTTAAGTTACTGATATATCGAGGTGATTTTTTTGTTTTCATTTATAACAATTCTCTTTTCTATCCGGTGAAAAAAAAATACTTCTCTATGCCTTTATACATAAAGATAGATAAAGCCTCAGGGAAACTTTATAAACGTCATCTGTTACAAAACTATTACTGTACTGCAAAAATTAAGCCATCTGAAGTAGCTTTTATATTATAGGGATTACACAATATTAAAGACGCTACTGCCTCTAAAGTGTGCAAAAACTGAATCTATCAAATGTAAACGCATTAATTAAGTGCACACCAATCATAGCGCTTAAAAACAGTTCAACACAGTTAGAAGAGAGTTTGCTTGAGTCTACTCATGAGAATAGTAATAAATGACTCAACAGATAAAGCCTTGCACAAATCTTGCTGTGTAATAATTATACTAAGCGAATATATGAAACACATTGTATATACTGATACTATTGAATTTACCAGTTTATACTAAAACAAACCCTCAGTAACAATACTGGATAACATGACCTCTACTCATATAACTGCCCTTATCAAGCAAAGCGAACTGGATAAGATCGCCAACTCTAGTCACCATGACCCGTTTAACGTGTTAGGAAATCAGGCTGAGCACAGTGATAAATTTATTCTATTCTATTCACCTAATACTCAAACACTTGAAATTTCAGAGAAAAAGCTCAGTACATACCGTTATAAAAAAACTGATTTTTTTATTTTCGAGACATCAAATAAAATTATGGAGAGTCATACCTTAATAACGTGTACTGATGATCAACGAAATATAAGTCAATTTTATGACCCATACAGTTTTGCATCTCAACTGAGTGAATATGATTTACACCTGTTTGCAGAGGGCAAGCACTTACATATTTATAAACACCTGGGGGCTCATCAAAAATGCATTGACGGGATAGAAGGCATCCTATTTACAACCTGGGCACCAAACGCTTCTCGTGTAAGTGTAATTGGCGACTTTAATGAATGGGATGGTCGTCTTCGACCAATGCGCTGTTTAGGTGAATCTGGCGTATGGGAATTATTTATACCCAATTTACCCGATGGTACCTTGTATAAGTTTGAAATTAGAAACCGACATAGCAATGAAATTGTCACAAAATCAGACCCTTATGCACAGCAATTAGAATTCCGACCACGTACTGCTTCAATTACCTGCAACACAGACACCTATCAATGGAACGACGAAAGCTGGGTTAAATCAAGAATATCTAAAGATTGGCTGCACGAGCCATTGTCGATCTACGAGTGCCACCTTGGCTCATGGCAGCGTAGCGATACAAATGATTTTTTGAATTACCGTGAGCTGGCACATAAGCTAGTCAAGCACGTAAAAAATTCTGGTTTCACGCACATAGAATTACTACCTATAACAGAACATCCTTTAGATGCCTCGTGGGGATATCAAACAACTGGATATTTTGCGCCCACCAGCAGATTTGGCAATGCAGACGACTTTCGATATTTTGTAGATTATTGTCACGAACATAATATTGGCGTGTTACTAGATTGGGTACCTGCTCACTTCCCTAAAGACGAACACGGCCTCGCACGTTACGATGGCAGCCCATTGTATGAACATGAAGACCCACGGCGTGGAGAGCACCGTGATTGGGGCACACTGATATATAACTATGGTCGTAATGAGGTGAAAAACTTCCTCATCTCCAACGGAATATTCTGGCTAGAAGAATTTCATCTGGATGGCCTGCGCGTTGATGCTGTGGCTTCGATGCTATACCTTGATTACTCACGCGAAGACGGTGACTGGATTCCCAACCAGCATGGAGGTAATGAGAACATTGAAGCCATAGAGTTTTTGAGGGAACTTAATACGGCGACTCATGCCAATAATCCCGGCACCCTGATTATGGCGGAGGAATCTACCTCATGGCCTCAAGTCACGCGCCCTACCAATATTGGAGGCCTCGGTTTCAGTATGAAATGGAACATGGGCTGGATGCATGACACTTTGAATTATCTAGCCCATGACCCTGTACATCGTCATTACCACCACAATCAACTGACCTTTGGCTTACTGTATGTGTTTAATGAAAATTTCATTCTGCCCTTTTCTCACGACGAAGTAGTTCACGGGAAAAGCGCCTTACTCAATAAAATGCCCGGTGACGAGTGGCAGCGCTTTGCTAATTTGCGCTTGCTTTACACCTACATGTTTACCTATCCAGGTAAAAAGCTTCTTTTTATGGGATGCGAATTTGCACAGGGCATTGAGTGGAACCACGATAAGGCACTTGAATGGCATTTATTGCAGTACCCTAATCATGCCGGTGTTAAGCAACTGGTCTGCGATTTGAATAATTTATATACACAGCAAGCCGCATTACATAAATATGACTTTGACCATCAGGGTTTTGAATGGATAGACTGTAATGATACGGACCAGTCAGTGCTCTCTTATCTACGGAAAAGCGACGATGAAACCATTATAGTCATACTTAATTTCACGCCCGTGATTCGTGAAGCCTATCGCATTGGGGTTCCCGAAAATACAGAATATGAAATAATACTTAATTCGGATTCTAATTTTTATTCTGGCAGCAATGCGGGTAGCCCGTTAACTGTATACGCAGACGACATAAGCTGGATGGATAGGCCTGCTTCCATTCAATTAACATTACCGCCGCTGGCCGGATTGATTTTAAAGAAAAAAGTATGAGTAATATTCTTTATATAAGTAGCGAAGCATTTCCATTAGTAAAAACCGGTGGCCTTGGTGATGTTGCCGGTAGTCTACCAGCTGCATTAAAGAAAAAATCACAGAATATTCGTCTGGTGTTACCTGCATACCCTGAAGCCCTCAGAAAAATTAGCAAGCCCAAAATACGTGCAGAGGTTAGTTACTACAATCAATCTGTAAAAATTATTGAAGCCAAACTCCCCGGCAGCAGTGTAACTATCTGGTTAGTCGACTGCCCGGCGCTTTTTGATCGACCCGGTGGACCCTATATTGATGAACACGGAAATGAATGGCATGACAATGCCTTACGCTTTGCCCTGTTTTGCCATGCGGTCGTTGATTTAGCGCTGAACAGGCTGCAGCTGAACTGGCAAGCAGACATAGTCCACTGCAACGACTGGCAGACAGGGTTAGTGCCTGCTTTACTGAGTTTACACAAACAACGACCTGCAACTATATTTACTATTCATAATCTGGCCTATCAGGGCATATTTAATCAGCAGGCATTTTATGATTTACATTTACCTGATTCATTGTGGCATATGGATGGTCTTGAATTTTATAACCAGCTCTCCTTCATAAAAGGCGGCCTGAGCTATGCCGATAAAATAACCACCGTTAGCCAAACTTATGCGAGTGAAATTTGTGAACCCGAAAACGGCTACGGGTTAAATGGATTGTTACAACATAGAAAAAAAGACTTAAGCGGAATTTTAAATGGCATTGATGAAAAACATTGGAATCCGGGTACTGATCATCATTTAAAACAAAAATATAATCGGCGTTCACTAGATAAAAAAGTTATTAACAAAACAGAGCTGCAACAAGAACTCAATTTACCGGTGAGTGAAAGTATACCCTTACTTGGTATGGTGAGCCGGTTAGTAGAGCAAAAAGGCCTGGACATTATATTGCAGTGCATGCCTGAGCTTATGAAACTGAAGTTACAAATCGTCATTTTAGGAACCGGTGAGTTACACTATGAAATGCGACTATCCGAACTGGCACAAAAGTATCCGAACAAACTAATTGTTAAAGTTGGCTACAATGAAAAACTGGCGCATAGAATTGAAGCCGCTAGTGACATGTATCTAATGCCGTCACGTTTTGAGCCCTGTGGCCTTAATCAGCTATACAGTTTGCGCTATGCAACCTTACCCATCGTGACGCACGTAGGCGGCCTCGCTGACACCGTTGCTCATGCCAGCGTAGATAACATTAGTAATGGCATAGCTAACGGTTTCATCCTGGATAACCACTCCGTCACGGCGCTACGCAATGCAATAAGACATGCAATCAGCTTGTACGAAGATTCAAAATTATGGCGTCAACTACAACTCAATGCTATGAAATGCGACCATTCATGGGAAACTAGTGCGATGCACTATATTGACTTGTATCAGCAGGTTTTAGAAGATCGTAAGTAATCTATACTTTTAATTTCTTAGCCGCAGTAAAACAATCTTTACGCCACAAACACTGCTGTTGATCACATTCACCATTTAGTGCAGAAGCAAAACAGCTGAAATTTCCTTCTGTTAGTTGAATGGTTTGCACCAAATTAACCTTGTTCATTCTCGCAGATTTAATACCCATATCTTTCGCCAATACTCGAATTTCTTGCATATTCATTTTTATCCCTCCTAGGATCAGACCCACAATAAGTTAGATCTAAAATATTTCAGCTTAAAATTAGAACAACACACCTGTTAAAAAGCAAAAAACAAGCCAGATAGAATAAATCTATACGTAAGCTACATCACGATTAAAACTTTTGAAATTAATAAAATATAAAAAAGCGCACCACAAATGATCAATATCTATTTTAAATGCACAATATCAGACCATAATAATAAAAAGTAATTACTACAATTATATGAATAATCGTTATATAGAAATGGTTAAATATATAATAAATTCAATCCTCATGAACTGCTGCCCGATCAACAAACCAGTCTATATTACCAATTGAATTCACAGGTAGCTTCTCACCAGACTTAATTCTTGCAAGCATTTTTGATTTAGCTGAACCACAGGCCAGTATTAATTTTGTTTTAGCTTTGCCAAGTGTATTTAGGCTTAATGAGACTCGTTCACCGGGTTCTTTGGGTGAATTATATACGGGTACAACTGAGCGCTTGTCCATCAACGCCTTATTATCAGGGAATAAACTCGCTGTATGTCCATCTTCTCCCATACCCAAAAATGCAATATCAAATGCATCAATAGAACGAATCACTCCACGATACATACTGGCTGCGGAATCTGCACCAAGTTCCGCTGGTATGGCATGCACATTCGCTATTGCTAAATGTGACCATAGGTTCTTTTCTAACATCACATCATTACGACCTGCGTGACCTGAAGGGTAACAGCGTTCATCACCTAAATACCAATGAATTTCACCCCAGGGTAAATCTTCCTTTGCTAGTAAACTCAAACACCTGGCTGGTGTATTACCGCCAGGCAAAATAATATGACAGCTATTATTTTTTTGTAAACTGTGCTGAATTTTTTCCACGATAAAATCAGCGGCTGCCTGCGATGCCCCATCAAAGTCCTTTGATATATGCCATTTATGCATGTGATATCACCTTGAATTAGCCTGGCTTATGCCAGCCACCCACACAACCTTCAAATAAGCTATCCATACCAGGAATATCCCAGGTGCCAGAACGATACCTTCCAACAGAAATACGATCTTTCCAGGCATTCAAAATGGGTTCAATAATTGACCAGGACTCTTCGACCTCATCTGCACGTGAAAACAATGTCGCATCTCCAGCTAGTACATCATGCAATAGCACTTCATAAGCATCAGAGACATCATCACCATTTTCTGAGTAAGGCGCACGCATTACCATGCGCTGGGTATCCGTTGTTAGGCCCGGCATTTTGGCGTTCATGCGCAATGAAATACCTTCATCAGGGTGTACACGAAACACCAGAGAATTAGCCAGTGGCGGTGTTGCATGGGCATCAAATAAATTAAACGGTGGCTTTCTAAAACGAATAACAATTTCAGATACCCGTTTAGGCAAGCGTTTACCTGTCCATAAAATAAAAGGTACTCCCTGCCAACGCCAATTATCAATATGAAATCTTAAGCCTGTAAAGGTTTCTGTAACTGAATCCGGTGACACATCGTCTTCGGCTACATAGGCTTTTACGGCCTCATCATTCACCGTGCCAGCCACATACTGCGCAGCCACTGTATGTTTTTCTATTTCTTCATTATCTAGCGCTCTTACAGCGCGCAGGACCTTAATTTTTTCATCACGTACGGCATCTGCTGTGAATTCTACCGGGGGTTCCATAGCCACTAAAGTCATCACCTGCATTAAGTGACTTTGTATCATGTCACGTAAGGCACCTGATTTTTCATAGTAGTTGGCGCGGTACTCTATGCCGATTGATTCAGCTGCAGATATTTGAATATGGTCTATAAAATTCCTGTTCCACAGTGGCTCAAGTATGCTATTCGCAAAGCGGTACACCAGTAAATTCTGCACGCTTTCTTTTCCCAGATAATGGTCAATTCGATATATCTGCGACTCGTCCAACACTTCCTGTAAGTCTTTATTTAGCTGCTGCGCAGAGTGCAAATCCATACCAAATGGCTTTTCTATTACAACGCGCCTAAAACCCGCTGCCTCATCAGCCAGACCTAACCTATACAGGCCCGTCGCAATGGTGGTGTACCACCGGGGTGGTACGGCACAATAAAACAGGGCATTCGTGTTATCACCTAACTGCTCTAAAGCGCCAGCTAAGTCTTTATAAGTAAGCTCTTCCTGTAAATCACCATTAACCATTTTTAACATGCTTGAAAAATGCTGCCATTTTTCATCATCCATTTTTAGCTCAGGGGCATAATCTTTTAAGCCTTGATATAAAGCATCTAACCACTCTTCTTTTGTGCGTTCTTTAAACACTCCAATTACTTTACTATCGGGATGCAACAATCCACAGCGCAACATTTTTATCAATGCCGGTATTAACTTTCGCTTGGTTAGATCACCACCGGCACCAAAAATAACAATGTTAGTGGGTTCAGTTGGCTCACCTATGCACACATGCTCAGTTGCTTCCATAATGACCTCTTTAATCCTACTAGAATTCCTGTTGATTATTCTGATGGGCGAACGCTATGTCCGCCAAACCCTGCACGCATGGCATTAAGTACCTTGCCGCCAAATGCAGATTCCTGACGACTACGAAAACGCATTTGAAGTGCCAGCGTTAGCACCGGTGTTGGTACAGCTAAATCTATTGAATCCTGAACGGTCCAACGACCCTCACCAGAATCATCAACATAATCACTTAATGCAGATAACTTTTTATCATCTGTAAAGGCATCAGCTATTAAATCCAGTAACCATGAACGAACGACACTACCGTGTTGCCATATTTCTGATACTTGTTGTAAGTCGAGTTGCATTTCATCTTTTGCTTCAAGCATTTCAAACCCTTCCGCAAACGCCTGCATCATTCCATATTCAATTCCGTTGTGCACCATTTTCACGTAGTGCCCTGAGCCCGCAGGCCCAACGTGTCCCCAGCCTTTATCTTTAGCAGGTGCCAGGGTTTCTATAGCTGGCCGTATCAGATCCACTGCCTCATCCGTACCACCCAGCATAATACTGTAACCATTTTCTAGGCCCCACACGCCACCTGATGTACCTGAGTCAACAAAATGAATATTTGATGCCTTAAGTTTTTCGGCACGTTGTTTGGATAAATTAAAGTTAGAATTACCACCATCAATAATTAAATCACCCTGCGTAACACCCGCTGCTAATAAGTCGTCAATGCTTTGATCAACATACTGATGCGGCACCATTAACCAGATTGCGCGAGGGCCATCTAAAGAAGACACTACATCGTTAAGAGAATCAACATTAGTAATATTCGCGTGTTCTTCAGCAAGCTTTGCTGAACTGGTATTGTCAACATCATAGGCAACAACCTCGTGACCGTCGGCCACTAATCGCCTCACCATATTGGCCCCCATCTTGCCTAATCCGATCATCGCTAATTTCATAGTTCACCTATCTCTGTAATTTTCATCTAATGTGTCTTTTCACTTAACTAAATTGGGGATTTAAATCCATTTATAAATAGCTAACAGCAATTTCTATACCAGCTAATTGAATTCAGCTTAATTCACGAAATGAATGGCCTACTACATTTTAGACTGAATATTTACTTTCACATGAAATCATATATAGCATTTATTTAAGTTGGTATAAGTTATGCAGTCCTGACGATATACAAGAAAAAACTATGCAGTTAAATGAAAGAGCACCATTATGAAGCAAAACGATGAGTGCATAACAAAAGAACAGTATTAACGCCCCAAAATAGTACATCGGTGTTAGATGACGTAATGGGCATATGGGTAAATCAATGATCGATAATACAATAACTATTATTCTCGCCGGAGGTGAAGGATCCCGCCTTCAACCATTAACCAGGTTACGTGCTAAGCCATCGGTACCCTTTGGTGGAAAGTATAGAATTATTGATTTTACACTAACCAATTGCCTGCACTCGGGGTTACGCCGCATACTCGTACTCACTCAGTATAAATCGCATTCATTACAAAAACATTTACGTGATGGCTGGTCTATTTTCAATCCAGAACTCGGTGAATATATTACACCTGTTCCTGCGCAGATGCGCCATGGAAACAAATGGTACCAGGGTACAGCCGATGCCATTCACCAAAATAATTATCTGCTTGAGCGTAGTGATGCTGAATGGACCCTCATTTTATCCGGCGATCATATCTATCGAATGGATTACGCATCCCTGTTAGAAACACATAAAACATTAAGTGCTGATGTCACCGTTGCTTGCATGAAGATACCATTAAAAGAAGCCAGCCAGTTCGGTGTTATGACAACAGATGAAAATCATAAAATAATTAAATTTGAAGAAAAGCCGGAGAATGTAGAACCCTGTATCGACTCACCTGATCAGGCTCTTGTCTCCATGGGAATATATATTTTTTCTACAAAATTATTAATTAATACGCTTGAACAGGACAGCCTGGATAAAAACTCAAGCCACGATTTTGGTAAAGACATTTTACCTAAGCTTATGCAAACCCATAATGTATGTGCACACAATTTTGGTGAAGATAAAGGCCGGGTAACACCAGACAAATATTGGCGAGATGTAGGAACAATAGAATCATATTACCAGGCTAATATGGATCTTTTAAAATCTATACCCGCTCTAGACCTGTATCAAAAAGACTGGCCAATACGCTCATATCAGGCACAAACACCGCCAGCCCGAGCGGTTCCCGGAATATCGGGCAATGAAGGTGTATTTATAAATTCTATTTTATCAGGAGGAACGATTATTTCGGGCAGCAATGTATCTCATTCAGTTTTATTTCAAAATGTATTTATTGACGATAATTCTATCGTCGAAAATTCAGTTTTATTTGATAATGTAACCGTAGGTAAAAATGTAAAACTCAACAAATGTATTATTGATAAAGGTGTAGAAATTCCAGATAACGAAAGTATTGGATATAACTTAGAAAAAGATCGTGATCGTTTCACAGTGACAGAAGATGATATTGTCGTGGTGCCTCAGGGCTATACCTTTACGAAAACAAACCTGATTTAAGATAAACACCTCGAATATTCAATCGAGATGTTTCATATGTTTTTTACGCAGTGACTAAAACTACTTTACGAATTAACTCAGGTAGTGCTTTTTGATAAACCTAAACATTTTAGCAAATTTGCTGTATCAATAGGTTTGTTAATACAGGCCTCTGCACCTGCAAGCAATGCGTTTTCAATATTTTCAGGTGACGCATAGCCTGTCATCACAATTATTCTTATGGATTTTGTAGCAGGATCAGATTTGAGCAATCGACAAACCTGAAAGCCATCCAAACCTGGCATCATTAAATCAAGCAATACTATTTGTGGTTTAAATTTGCGTACTCTCAATCCGGCAGAAAAACCGTCCCTTGCTGATTCGGTTAGAACAGAAGTATTAACATTCTCAAACAATTCCATTAAAAAGGATGAAACACCTGCGTCATCATCCACTATTAATACCCTGAGTGCCTCATCTTCACCCAGATTAAGCGTTAGTCCCCTACTACGTGCAAAACGCTCCACCTCACTTGGCAAAAAACGGCGATGACCACCGGGTGTCATCAGAGCGTTTAGGTCACCCTTTTCAGCCCATTGTCTTACAGCAGCGGGTGAGACCATCAGTAGCTCCGCTACTTTATTTGGTGTTAAGTATGATTTTTTTATCTCTTTCACTTATTCAAACCTGATACCTGGCTCAGTAAGAAGCGCACTTTCAACTGGGATTAATTATTATCGAATAATAAGCTATTTTCGGTATTAATGATTTTTGCGAATTTCAACTTATTATACAAGCTGCAATTACCAATTCCACACACATAGCAACTATCTTTCACCCACAAAGCTGGAATTCTTGTGAGCCGCATAAAATCAATAGAAACAGTTACGTAAACTAAACACATAAATATCATAATCGGTTAAAGTTGAATGTAAATTTATATAACCCTTAATTTAGACACTTAGAATGAAATATTACGATGTATTCAATGGCGATGCCGATGGCATTTGCGCCCTGCACCAAATGCGCCTTGCAAAGCCTCTAGAGAGCACACTGATTACCGGTGTAAAACGTGACATTAGTCTTTTAAAAAAGGTGAACGCTGAACAGGACGCCCAGATACTCGTACTAGATATCTCGCTCGACAAGAATAGAGATGAGCTCATTGCACTGCTAGAAAAAGGCGCAAGTATTCAGTACTTCGACCACCACTTTGCTGGAGACATCCCCAAAAATCCTTTGCTTCAGGCCAATATCAACACAGAGCCCAATACCTGCACCAGCTTACTGGTAAATGAACACTTAAACGGTCAGTACCTGTCATGGGCAGTAACCGCAGCCTTTGGAGACAACCTGCATCAATCTGCTCTGACTGCTGCCAAGCCTCTCAATTTATCTGAATCTCAATTGGAACAACTAGAACTGCTGGGTACCTGTATTAACTACAATGGGTATGGATCATCACTTGATGATTTAATTTACAGCCCCGAAGAGCTCTACAAAAAGATAAAACCTTATGCTGATCCATTTGAATTTATTGAGTCTGACGATAACTACCAAACCTTGGTTAGTGGCTACCGCGAAGATTTCAGCAAGGCCGAGAGCTGTAAACCATCTTACGAAACCAGCAGCCATAGCCTGAGTATCCTTCCAAATGAAAAATGGGCTCGCCGTGTGAGTGGTGTTTATGCAAATGCGCTTGCTACATCCAACCCGGATAGAGCACATGCAATGCTCACGGAACAGGCTGATGGAGGCTACCTTGTTAGTGTTCGCGCACCACTTAACAGGAAGACGGGTGCAGATGAGCTATGTCGCCAATTTGAATCAGGCGGTGGGCGCAAAGCGGCTGCAGGTATAAATAAACTACCCGCTTCTGACTATGAACTATTCCAGGAAAAGTTCACGCAGGCTTTTAGTTAAAAAAATACAGCTGTTATATTTAGTAACAGCATATTAGTTCTCGTTTACGACAGCCAATAAAAAAGCCCTCAAGAGGGCTTTTTTATTGGAAGTACAAATAAATAATTTATTCGTAAGGGTTACGCAAAACAATCGTTTCATCTCGCTCGGGACCAGTTGAAATAATATCAACAGGAACACCTACCACTTCTTCTAAACGCTTCAGATAATTCAGTGCATTCTGTGGTAGTTCATCTTTATTACGAACACCAACCGTTGCTTCACTCCAGCCCGGCATTTCTTCAAACACAGGCTCACATTTTTCAATGGCATCTGCACCGATTGGCGGCATTTCCAGAGTCTCACCTTCGTATTTGTACGAGGTACAAATTTTCAATGTTTCCAGACCATCTAATACATCCAGCTTAGTGATACACAGGCCAGTAATGCTATTTACCTGTGCTGCACGACGTAAGGCCACTGCATCAAACCAGCCACAACGACGACTACGTCCTGTTGTTGCACCAAACTCATGGCCTTTCTCACCTAAGTACTGACCAATGTCATCAAACAATTCCGTTGGGAATGGGCCAGCGCCTACACGTGTAGTATATGCTTTTGTAATACCGAGAATATAATCCAGGTCACATGGGCCAACACCTGAACCAGTACACGCACCACCGGCAGTACAGTTAGAAGACGTCACATATGGGTATGTACCCTGATCAATATCAAGTAATGTGCCCTGCGCACCTTCAAACATGATATTTGCGCCATCTTTACGTAAGTTATACAGCATTGAAGGAATGTCTGCGATCATCGAAACAATCTTATCGCGCATACCCATAATTTCATCTAATACAGTTTGGTAATCAACTGCTTCTACTTTGAAATAATGCACCAATGCATGATTATGATATTCCATAACACCGGCTAATTTTTCTGCAAACGTTTCTACATTAAGCAAGTCGCCTACCCGTAAACCACGGCGAGAAACTTTATCTTCATATGCAGGGCCAATGCCTCGGCCTGTTGTACCAATCGCTTTATTACCACGAGCAATTTCACGTGCCTGATCCAGTGCGACGTGATAAGGCATAATTAAC